>Ga0209988_10000805_pt1 | contig 19952 bp, 17 predicted proteins | sample N075metaG_FD_183115 | JGI IMG/M metagenome (GOLD analysis project Ga0209988, IMG submission 183115) | Deep subsurface microbial communities from Kermadec Trench to uncover new lineages of life (NeLLi) - N075 metaG (SPAdes) (version 2) | ecosystem: Environmental > Aquatic > Marine > Ocean trench... | reverse complement strand
CAATAAGTGCGATTTTGATGATGTTGGCGCTAAGCCAGCAGGCCGTTGCCCAGGAACAAGGGCATCTGAATGTAACGACGACGGTGCAGAAACAAGAGGTGACCGTCAACGATTCGGGCGAGGCTGGAACCCGCCTGGTCGCAGCGGATAGCGTCGTGCCGGGCGAATCCGTTGTTTACACGATCACGTTCCAGAACATTAGTGATGAGCCGGCGGCCAACGTCGTCATCACCAACCCGATCTCGGAGGACCTGACTTATGTCGATGGTTCCGCGTTCGGGCCTGGAACCGTAATCCAGTTTTCGACCGATGGTGGACAGAATTTTGCCGCCGCGGACGAATTGACCGTCATCGATGACGGTGTGTCGAGGCCTGCTGGCCCCGACGATTTCACCCACATCCGTTGGGTGATGCAAAGGGAATTGGCAGTGGGTGCGCAGGGAACTGCGCGTTTTACTGCCGTCTTGAAGTAGTTGTAATCCAAAAAGGAGTACCGTGATGAAAACTGTAAAAAGAAGTCTTGGCCTGATAACCAGGTTGAGCATATTGGCCTCCGCTTTGTTGCTTGGGCAACAGGCGTTGGCCGCGGGTACTGACGCGGGCGGATCAATGATCAATGGTCGCTCGAGGGCGAGGCGGCCTGGCAACAGAATGTCGCAACCGGCGACATCCGCCACGTCGCGCTTTCCCGGGTGCGCTATGAGCGCAATTCATTTAGCACGTCGGTCGGGATAACGCACGCTGAAGACAGGTTTGAGGATGGTGAAAACCGTACCAGCGACATCGTCGAAGGCACAATCGCACAAAACGTCTTTGACGGTCGAATGACACTGCGTGCGAGCGCGAGCACGGCAATTTCGCCAGAAGCGGAGAACTCGGATTATCCGACGAGCTTGATTTTTGGTGCCGACTACAAGTTGATGAAGGGCATTGACCTGATTGGTGAATACGAGCAGGCGAGCGGCGTTGGGCTCGATGCGACAATGACCCGAATCGGCGTCAGGGCAAACCCGTGGAGCCGAACCCAGATCGACACCTATCTGACCCAGGAGGTATCCGAATTCGGGCCTCGAGTGTTCGCCAACGTTGGTCTTATCCAGGGATTCCAGCTCGATGAGCATTGGACTCTGGACTTCGGGGTCGATCAGACCAATACGCTGACAGACTCAACTCTCCGCCAGTTTGATCCCGATCGCGAACTTGCATCGGGTTCACTGAACGACGATTTCGTGGCGGCTTACGCGGGTGCGATGTACAGCGCTGAACTTTGGAGTGCCAACACACGCCTCGAGCATCGCAATTCGGATTCCGATAAGCGCACGACCTTGCTGGTCGGCTGGTATCGTGAACCGATGATCGGGCACGGTTTGTCCGCGGGCATGACGATCTTCCGGAATGAATCGATACTCGGCGACAATCGGACCTCGGCCAATCTCAAGATAGGTTGGGCGTATCGCAAGGCGCACAGCCAGTGGTCGTTCCTCAATCGGACGGATCTCGTCTACGAAGGCTCGGTATCGGGTAGCCAGGAATTTACGTCCTGGCGCTTCATCAATAACTTCAATGCGAACCGACGGTTCAATGCGGCCATGCAGCTGTCACTGCAATACGCTTTCAAGTATGTGCTCACTGAATTCGATGACGACGGCTACTCGGGCTATACCGATCTGATTGGAGTCGATTGGCGCCGCGGATTCAAGCGTCGCTGGGATGTTGGTGTGAACACGAGCATTTATCACTCGTACCGATCCGGTGTGATCGATTATGGCTTTGGCGTCGATGTTGGCTTTAATCTGATGAACAATATGTGGGTGACGCTTGGCTACAATGCCAGGGGTTTCTACGATACCGACTTCGCCCAGGCGCGTTACACCGCACAAGGTCCGTACCTTCGATTCACCGTCAAGGCTGATCAGCATTTCCTGAAAAAAATCACCGGTCGATAGTTACAGTAATAAGCCCAAAGCCGACATATTTCTCATCGAAATGGCTCGCTTCGCTGCGCTTTATTTCCGATGAGAAACATCTCATCTCCGGGCTTTTTTGAGCAAATATTGGCCTGTCAAAATGATAGCAAGCGTGTAACCTCGTTCCGGTGATCGACCTGTCTGAATTCTTTGGTGACGAGAGTCCGCTCAAAAAACTGCTGCCTGGTTTTCAGCCGAGGGCCGGTCAGGCGTGGATGGCAGAAGCGGTTGCTGAAACGATTGCCAATCGCGACAAGCTTGTGGTCGAAGCGGGTACGGGTACCGGCAAGACCTTCGCCTACCTGTTGCCGGCGTTGCAAAGTGGCCGCAAGACGATTATCTCGACGGGCACCAAGGCGTTGCAGGATCAGCTCTATCATCGGGATCTGCCGTTGATCGGCAAGGCCGTTGGGCGGCCAGTCAAGACAGCCCTGCTCAAGGGTCGCGCGAATTACCTGTGCCTGCACCGGCTCGATCAGGCAACCGACGTCGCAGATTCCCTTGCCGATGATCTGCGCGCAATACGTGAGTGGCGTCATCGGACCCGTAGCGGCGACCGCGCCGAGTTGACCGACGTCGCGGAAGATTCAATGGTTTGGCCGTTGGTTACGTCGACTGTCGACAACTGTCTTGGACAAAGGTGTCCGGAGTACTCGAACTGCCACGTCGTCAAAGCGCGCCGTGCTGCGCAGGAAGCGGATCTTGTGGTCGTCAATCACCACTTGCTGCTGGCCGATCTGGCGATGAAAGAAGAGGGCTTTGTTGAGTTCTTGCCGGACGCCGAAGCAATCATCATCGATGAGGCGCACCAGATTCCCGATCTTGCGGTACAGTTTTTCGGCGTTGCACTCGGTACCCGTGAACTGGAACGCATTGTCGACGAAATTCGCGCCGCGACTTTGTCTTTCCAACAGCCCGAGTTGCAGCGCCGTATCGACAAGCTGCAAACCGCGATTCGTGCCCTGCGTGCCGATGCGCCGCGGAAAGAAGGTCGGCATCAGTTATCGGAAGTGTTGCCTGACATTCGTGCGGCACTGGACACGTTGCGAATGGCGCTCGGTGAGATGCAGGTGTCGATTGGCGAGATCGCCGACACGTCTGTGGAACTCGAACAATTACATCTGCAGCTGATTGGTGCGATCGAGCGCCTTACGCTGCTGGCAAGCGATGAGACTTGGGATGGCTTACGCTGGATCGAGATCAATCCACGCAGTTTGCGGCTGAACCTGACGCCGCTCGATGTATCGGAGACTCTTCGCGGGATGATCGACAACGCAAACCAGGCCTGGGTTTTCACGTCGGCGACACTGGCAATCGGTGAGGATTTTTCCCATTTTGTGTCGCGCATGGGTCTGCCCGGCATCGTCGGGCTGACGTTTCCGAGTCCTTATGCCGTGCAGGAAAATGGATTGGTCTACTTGCCGCCCGATCTGCCGGAGCCGTCCGACCCGCTGCATACTGCGGCGGTACTCGAATCCGTCACACCGCTGCTCAAAATGACGGCAGGCGGCATGTTCTGCCTGTTTACGAGTCACCGGGCGTTGAACAATGCGAAGAAGTGGTTTCGCTCGCACAAGAAAATACTGGGAGGCCGAAAACTGCTCGCTCAAGGCAGCGCTCCGCGCGATGACTTGTTGCGCCAATTTCGCGAGGCAGGCGACGCAGTGCTGCTGGGCACCGGCAGTTTCTGGGAGGGCGTTGACGTTCGCGGCCAGGCACTGACCATCGTTGCGATCGACAAGTTGCCTTTCGGGTCGCCGGCAGATCCGCTCATGATGGCGCGCCTGGAATTCATACGCCGCGAGGGTGGCAACGGGTTCTCACAACACCAGTTGCCCCAGGCGGTACTCGCGCTGAAACAGGGCGCTGGCCGCTTGCTGCGCGATCAGGACGACTATGGTGTCATCGTACTTTGCGATCCGCGTATCACGACCAAGAGCTATGGCCGCCAATTTCTAAAGAGTTTTGAACCGATGCCGTCGACCTCATCCATTGACGAGGTCGCTCAATTCCTTGCGGACCGCGTAAGCAAGGGCACTGCCGCGTGAAGTTGCTCGCACTGGACACATCGTCAGTGGCTTGCACAGTGGCGCTGCAGCAGGGTGACAAGATTACTGAACGGCACGAGGAACAACCGCGTGAGCACACGCGGCTTTTAGTGCCGATGATTCGATCATTGCTGGAAGAAGCGCAAACGGAAATCGGGGAACTCGACGCAATTGTGCTGGGAAACGGGCCGGGTTCCTTCATCGGTATGCGCATTGCTGCGTCCGTCGCGCAAGGTCTTGCCTTCGCGTCCGGAATCAATATTATTCCCGTCTCTTCGCTTGCGGCGGTTGCTGCTCAGGTACTTGCGGAACACGATGCGACCGAGGTTGCGGTTACCCAGGATGCTCACATGAACGAGGTCTACCTGGGCATCTATGCACGCGACGAACGCGGGCGCACGAAGCAATCGATTGCCGAACGAATACATGCCCAGGAGGCAATATCAGAGCTCAGTCGTTCGACCGATGGGCGGAGATTCGCGGCAGGTTTCGGTTGGTCGAGGTATCCGGCGCTTCTCGAACACAACAGGGGCCGGATTGACCAGGTCGTTGATATCCTGCACCCAAGGGCTCGCTATTTGCTGAAGCTGGGTGCCGAAGCGATCGAAGCGGGCGAATCCATCATTCCTGCAGACGTAGTACCCGCGTATCTGCGTCAGAAGGTGGCGCAAAAACCAGCTCCCCCATGAAGCCGATCGCCCACACCATGGCTTTGTTGGGCGCCATACTCCTTCTACCGATCGTCGTGTACGCTGAAGGCGACACCTGGATCGACCGGCTGGATTTCAGCGGCGACCTACGACTGCGCTACGAGGAAATCAGGAAAGAGACGGAAGCAACCGCGTCTCGCGCTCGTTATCGGGCACGGTTCGGCATGTCCACGCACTTCAGCGACAATGTCGAGTTCGTCGTCGGAATCGCGTCGGGCGCATACAACCCGGTGTCGAGAAACGTCACCATTGATGGGGAACTTTTAAACGAAGGCATCGGAATCGATCTGTTATACGTTGACTGGACGCCAGTAGAAGGAATGCATGTTTATGTCGGCAAAATGAAAAACCCGCTATTTCGGGCCAGTAATATCCCACTGGTCTGGGACGGAGATTGGAACCCGAAAGGTATCGCGCTTAACTACAGCAAGGGATGGTTTTTCGGAACTCTGGGCTCGTTCCTCGTGGAAGACCGAAGTTCGAGCAGCGATTCTATATTGCTAGCCGGGCAGGTTGGTGCGAAGTTTAATTTTGGTGAAAACTCGACGTTGACTGCGGGGGTTGGATATTTCGGCTATAGCAACACGATTGGCAACAAGCCGTTCTATCACGACGACCCGAAGGGCAATACCGTGGATCTGCTCGGTAATTACGTTTACGAGTACAAAGATACCGAGTTATTTGCGCAGTTCGATACGAAAATCGGTGACTTGCCATTCTCTCTCTTTGCGCAGTCGGCCCGAAATAATGAGGTTGTTGAGCAGGACTTCGGCATCGCTTACGGCGCAAGGCTGGGCTCGGCGAAAGATAAAGGTCAATGGGAACTGGTCTGGGGCTATCAGGACATAGAAGCGGACAGCGTGATCGGCACGTTCAACAATTCTGACTTCGGTGGCGGCGGCACTGACGCAACCGGTCATATCTTCGTAGTCAGGTACGTGATATCAGAAAACATAGATGTCGGCGGGACGCTGTTTATCAACACGACCAACCCGTTCAGTCTGCCTGAAGAAGACTATGAGCGCTTACAACTTGACGCCGTATTCAATTTCGAGTGACACGGAAAATTGGGCAGTTAAGACTATGACGATACCGAACAGGCGAGTACTGAACCTGGCAGGATTCCTGTCTTGTGCCGGCATGATGGCGTACGCGTTGTACGCGCAGTATCAGCTATTCCTTGACCCCTGTCCGTTGTGCATATTGCAGCGAATTGCCGTCATCGGAATGGGTGTTATTTTCCTGTTGCTGGCCGTTCACAATCCGCGACCGGGATGGGCGCGCCGCATTTACCTCGGCCTGTTCGGCCTGTCGGTGCTTGGGGGCATTATCGTTGCCGGCCGGCATGTCTGGCTACAACACCTGCCGCCCGACAAGGTCCCATCCTGCGGTCCCGGACTCGGCTACATGCTCGAGAACTTTCCGTTAGCCGATGCACTCAAGATGGTATTCACGGGCTCGGGAGAATGCGCGTCCATCGATTGGTCGCTCCTCGGCCTTTCGATGCCAATGTGGGTGCTCATTGCCATCGTTTTCCTGGGAATTGCTGGATTCTGGAACAACTTGAGTCGCGGCTGAAGCCGCTCCCACAACAGACGCTCCCACGTAGGAGGGCCTTCAGGCCCGAATTGCGGTCGGGCCTAAAGGCCCTCCTACGAAAGCAGCAACTCCATAATGCGCCGATACATCGTCGTCAGTGTGACGACGTCATCGATGCGGACGTGCTCGTCAATCTTGTGAATCGACGCATTCACGGGCCCGAGTTCGACGACGTCGGTGCCGGCAGGCGATATGAATCGTCCATCCGATGTTCCTCCACCGGTCGACAGTTCAGGTGCATTCCCGGTGCTTTCTTTCACGGCGTCGACGACGGCGTCTATCAATTCGCCGGGCTGCGTGAGGAAGGGTTCCCCCGAAAGATGCCAATTCAGTTCGTAGTCGACCTCGTGGGCATCGAATATTTCGTGCACACGGGTCTTAAGACGATCATGGTCCCACTCGGTTGAATAACGGAGATTGAATCGTGCAGTCAGTTCGCCGGGCGTGACGTTTGGGAATCCGACTCCAGCACGAATATCCACGACCTGAAAACTCGTCGGCGGAAAATTCTCGTTGCCCTTATCCCATTCAATCGTGTGCAATTCGGCGAGGATCGGCGCGAATCGTCGGATTGGATTGTCAGCGAGGTCTGGGTAGGCGACATGTCCCTGGACACCGCGGACAGTCAGCATGCCACTGAGCGATCCGCGACGACCCACACGCACCGTGTCGCCGAGCGATGAATGACTGGATGGTTCGCCAAGTACGCACCATTGAATATTCTCACCTCGCGCCTGCAACGCTTCCATGACTTTGAGCGTGCCATCGCGCGCCACACCTTCCTCGTCGCTCGTAATCAACATTGCGAGACTACCGTCATAGTTGGCGTGATTGGCGATGAAGTCTTCGAGGGCCACGATCATCGCCGCGAGTCCACTTTTCATATCGGCTGAGCCACGGCCGTACAGGTCACCATCGCGGATAATTGGTTCGAAAGGATCGCTGCTCCATTCGTCATCCGCGCCGGGAGGTACGACGTCGGTATGGCCGGCGAAACACAACACCGGGTCGGTGTTGCCGCGCCGTGCATACAGGTTGGTGACCTCGCCAAAAGGCATTGATTCGCACACGAAGCCCAGCTGTTTCAGGCGTTCAGCAAGAATCTCCTGGCAACCGCCGTCATTCGGAGTAACTGATCGGCAGCGAATCAACTGCTGCAGCAATGCGATCGCCGGGTGATCCGATGCATCAGAGGCAACTGCTTTCGTCAATTTCTTAATTACTCCAGTTGTTGGAGCGGCCCTTGGGCCGCGATTAGCGCTCCTACAGGTTCTTAATGAATTCTCCGAAGCGCTTTTCCGAGAAGCCAACGGCCATGAAGTTATCGGCTTCGAGGACGGGACGCTTGATCAGCGTCGGTCGATCTATCATCGCAGCCAGCGCCTTGTCTCGAGACATGTCGGCACGATCGACCTCCGGAATTTTCCGCCAGGTCAGGCTTTTTTTGTTGAGCAGCTTTTCCCAGCCAATGCGCTGTACCCAACGTTCGAGCATTTGAATGTCAAGGCCGTCGTCGCGAATATCATGAAAGCGATGTTCGATCTTGTTGTCGGTCAGATATTTGCGAGCGAGTCTGCACGTATCGCAACTCTTGATTCCATACACCGTCAGCACTGTCATGGTTCTTAGTTTACATTGCGCAGCAAGTCATTAAGACTTGTTTTTGAACGGGTCTTTGCATCAACGTGCTTGACGATGACCGCACAATACAATGAGTACTTTCCGTCGCTGGAAGGCAGGTTTCCTGGCACCACCACGGATCCGGCCGGCACGCGGCCGTAGCTAGTCTCGCCGGACTCGCGGTCATAAATTCGTGTGCTCTGGCCGATGTACACACCCATCGATATGACCGATCCTTTTTCAACGATGACACCTTCGACGACTTCGGAGCGCGCGCCGATAAAGCAATCGTCTTCGATGATCGTTGGGCCCGCCTGCACAGGCTCGAGGACGCCACCGATGCCGACGCCACCCGACAGGTGGACGTTTTTTCCAATTTGAGCGCAGCTCCCGACAGTGGCCCAGGTATCCACCAGGGTTCCTGAGTCCACGAACGCACCAATGTTCACGTAACTCGGCATCAACACGACGTCACTGGCGACATAGGCGCCGCGCCGCACGATTGCGTCGGGCACAACCCTGACGCCGTCTCTTCGAAAATCTTCATCGGTGTAGCTGGCATATTTCAACGGCACTTTGTCAAAGAAATTGCTGTATTGACCCGAGATCATTTCATTGCTGGACAGGCGAAAACTCAACAAGACAGCTTTTTTGAGCCACTGGTTGACTTGCCAGCCGCCGTCTCGCGGTTCCGCGACCCGACTGGTTCCCGCATCCAGCATTGAAATTGCTGTTTGCACCGCATCGTCCAATTCCCGGGTTGCAGCGTCGTCTGACATCTGCCCGCGTGCGTCAAATCCTTTTTCGATAATGTCGATCAAGTCTTGCATTCGTCATCCAGTCTAGCGACCAACTCGTCGCGCAGTTGTTCTTTTGCACTGTCGGTCAGCGGCGCGCCAGCTTCGTCGCTGATGTAAAAGACATCCTCCGCACGTTCTCCAATCGTCATAATTTTTGCGGCCTCGATGTCGATGCCTTGTTCGATAAACGCCAGCCCAACTTCGCTCAATAATCCTGGACGATCGGCGGCTATCAGATCCAGGACTGTTCGGCCATTGGGCGTAGTCTCGCCAAACTGTACGCTTGTTTTCGTCGTGAACATACGTACTTGCCTGGGTGCCGCACGGGTGACCCTGACCGCGTTATCGTCGCCTGTTGTCAGTACGTGCGTCAATGACCGTCGCATTTTAGTCAGCCGCAATTCGTCGATTTCCAAGCGTCTGTCGAGTTCCATAACGATATAGGTGTCGATGCTGTAGCCGTTTGCAAGAGGTACGATTCTTGCGTCGACGATTGTCATGCCCAGTTCGTCGATCACTGAAGTCGCGTGTGCAAAAGTCCGCCGTGCCCTTGGCGTGTATAGAACGGCCTCAACGCCGTCCCCGCTTTCCTGCAGGCGCACTGCCACGAGGCCGATATCCGATTTCGTGTCAGAATTCGCCAACCATTCGGTGTGCCAGGCGATCTCCTCGCTGCGATGCCGCAGGAAATAGGAATCGTTGAACATTTTCCAGACGGCATTAGTCTTGTCCACACTGATTTCGAGCTTGGCCAACGTCTCCCTGGCTTGCGATTTTTTCTCAATAATCAGCTGGTTGCGATCAATCGGATTTTCCAAGCCGCGCCGCAGGGCGCGTTGTGTCAGGTCGTACAGGTCACGAAATAGCGTTGCCTTCCATGAATTCCACAACTTTGGATTAGTCGCGCGGACATCGGCTACGGTCAGAACATACAAGTAGTCGAGATGCAGCGGATCGCGTACTAGAGCGGCGAATTCATTGATGACATGTGGATCGCCGATGTCCTTCTTTTGCGCAGTCGTTGACAAGATCAGGTGGTGCCGGACGAGCCACGCAACCGTGCGCGCCTGGTACTTGCTAAGTCCGTGCTCGAGGCAAAATGCTTCTGCGTCGACGGCTCCAAGCTCGGAATGATCGCCGCCGCGACCTTTGGCGATGTCATGAAACAGGCCACCCAGGTAGGCGATCTCGGGTTTTTCGAACGACTGCATGATACGGCTGCAGGTCGGGAATTCGTGATCGAAACGTGGCAATGCGAATCGACGCAGGTTGCTGACGACAAACAATGAGTGTTCGTCGACCGTGTAGGTATGAAACAGGTCGTATTGCATGCGGCCGACAATGCGACCGAATGCCGGAATGTACAGGCCGAGAACGCCATACAGGTTCATGCGCCGAAGCTCGTGGGTAACGCCCTCGGGAGCACTCAGGATTGACAGGAATAATCGATGATTGCGCGGATTCTGCCGAAATTCTTCATCGATCAGATACAGGTTTCGCTTAATCAGACCGACCGTATAGGCGCTGACACCCCGAATTTCCGGATTTTGTTGCAGTAGCAGAAATACCTCGAGTAACGCAGACGGCTGCCTCGCGAACACGTCGTCATTCGTCGTCTGCAGAAAACCGTTTTTCACGGAGAATCGCTCGTTGAGCGGCTCGGATTTTGCCGCCGGGTCCATCAGGATCGCTTCCTCAAAGAGCTGCAAGAGCATCTCATTGAGGCGGCTCAGATCCATGACCGTGCGGTAATAACGCTGCATCAGCTGCTCGACGGCGAGCGTGTAGGTGGCGTCCTCGTATCCGAGCATTTTGGCGAGGTTAATCTGGTGATCAAACAACAGCCTGTCTTCACGTCGGCCCGTCAGCACATGCAGGCCAAATCGGACCCGCCAAAGAAATTCCTGGCCATCATTGAGACGCTGCACCTGTCCGGGCGTCAGAAAACGGTGGGGCACGAGTTCTTCAAACGTCTCGACGTCGAAATAGCGCCTGGCAACCCAGCCAACCACCTGGATGTCGCGCAGTCCGCCCGGGCTACCCTTGACGTTGGGCTCGAGTTTGTAGGCCGAGTCGTCGTAACGGTGATGTCGTTCGATTTGCTCCTTACGCTTTTCGGCATAAAATTTCGTCGGGGGCCAGATTTTATTCGGCGCGATGACAGCCCGCATATCGTTATAGAGTTCAATGGGGCCACTAATCAAGCGTGATTCCATCAGAGACGTCGCCACGGTCAGGTCGGCTTTTGCCTCAACACGGCACTGCTTGACCGTGCGTACGCTGTGACCGATCTCGAGGCCGACATCCCAGAGCGCGGTGACAAAATCGCCCAGTTGCGATTTGTCGTCTGCGGGCAGCTTTTTCGGCAACAACAACAGGATATCGACGTCGGAGTACGGGTGAAGCTCGGCTCGCCCATAGCCGCCAACAGCGACCAGTGCCGCAGTGGCAACACAGTCTTTGGCGTATTGCTGCCACAAGTGCGTCAGCACGGCATCGACACACGCGGATCGCGCATGCACCAACGTGACGACCGACTCACCGGCGAGAAAACGTTCCCGGATATTGTTGCTCGCAGCGACGAGCGCCGCGCGACTGTCGGCGGGCGTCGATGTCGCGAGTACGTCACGAAGAATTGCGAGGGCCGGGTCGTCTAATAAGGCCTCAGTCCATTCAGTCGCCGTATGTATCATTGATGTAAAAGAATATTCGGCTTATCGGTCGCTGGCACCGAGCGTCAACACCTCGTAGCCGGTTTCCGTGATCAAAATGGTGTGTTCCCACTGCGCTGACAAACTATGGTCTTTGGTCACGACGGTCCAGCCGTCCGGCAACAATTTCACGCTGGCCTTGCCGGCGTTCACCATCGGTTCAACAGTCAGCGTCATTCCGGCTTTCAGCTCAAGTCCGGTGCCTTTCGTGCCGTAGTGCAAGACCTGCGGATCCTCATGAAAAATGCGGCCGATGCCATGACCGCAGTACTCCCGAACGACTGAGAATCGATGTTTCTCGACGTATTTCTGGATCGCCGCACCGACGTCACCCAGGTGTTTGCCAGCCGCAAGCTCCTCGATACCCAACCACATGCCATCGTAGGCAACCTGGGACAGCCGCTGCGCCTTTACGCCAGGCTTGCCCACAAAAAACATCCGGCTCGTGTCACCGTGGAAGCCATCTTTGATGACGGTAATGTCGATATTAATGGCGTCTTCAGCCTTGAGTTTGCGCTCACCAGGGATGCCATGACACACAACGTGATTGATAGAGGTACAGATCGATTTGGGAAAACCGCGGTAGTTCAGTGGCGCCGGGATCGCGTCCTGGACGTTGGCGATATAATCGTGGCAGATGCTGTTGAGCTCGCCGGTCGTTACGCCGGCCTGGACATGCTCGCCGATCATGTCGAGAACGTCGGCCGCCAGGCGACCGGCGACCCGCATTTTGTCCTGTTCCTCGGCAGTTTTTATTGTGACAGTCATTGAAAACCAGGGGTTTTAGAGGGGTCAGAGCCCTTTTTCTGGAAAAAGGGCTCTGACCCCGATACGTATTGTTGGAAACGACCGGCTATGGTATAAAGCGCGCGCCCCAGAGGCAATTAATCCACACGTACATCGTCACATCACGCTGGGTGCCCCACCTGAAAAGGGGTTGCGAGATGGGGTGTACGGAGGCCTAACCCGGAGAAATAACATGGCAGACGTATCCATGCGCCAGATGCTAGAGGCTGGCGTGCATTTTGGTCACCAGACCCGCTACTGGAACCCGAAGATGGCACCCTACATCTTCGGCGAGCGAAACAAGATCCACATCATCAACCTTGAGAAAAGCCTTCCGCTGGCACGGGAAGCGTGTGCTTTCATCAAGGCGACCGTTGCGGACGGCGGCAAGGTACTGTTCGTTGGTACCAAGCGCGCGGCGCGTGAGGCGGTCCGTACGCATGCAGTCCGGGCGAATATGCCATTCGTCAGCTACCGCTGGCTTGGTGGAATGCTGACCAATTACAAGACCATTCGTCAGTCCGTGAAACGACTGATGATGCTCGAGGAGATGGCTGAGGACGGCGGTTTTGACGGCCTGACCAAGAAAGAAGTGCTGGGTCTAACCCGCGACAAGGATAAGCTGGAACGCAGTCTCGGCGGCATCAAGGAAATGACCTCATTGCCCGACATTCTGTTCGTGGTCGATGTCGACCACGAAGATATCGCCGTGCGAGAGGCACGCAAGCTCGGAATTCCTGTGGTTGCGGTCGTTGATACGAATTGCTCGCCCGAAGGCGTCGACTATGTCATTCCGGGTAATGACGACGCAATGCGCGCGATAGAGTTGTATGCAGCGATGATCGCTGACGCGGTCCTGGACGGCAAAGCCTCGTTGCCTGAAGTGGCATTGGGCGATGACGAATTCGTCGAGCTGGATGAGGAAGGCAACGTCAAGAAATCGTCGGGACGCCGGAAAAAGAAAACCGGCAAGAAAGTGACGGTGAAGAGAAAGGCGTCGGTCAAAATTGATACTGCTGCGACTAAGAAACCCGAGGTCAAAGCAGAAGTTGCTGCCGACGCGATAGTGGAAGAAACGAAAGCAGAAGTTGCTGCCGACGCGATAGTGGAAGATACCAAAGCCGAGGAAGCGGCCGACGCAGTAGTCGAAGAAACGAAAGCCGAAGACGCCGCCCCCGCAGTAGTGAAAGAAGCCAAGACTGAAGAAGTTGCGGTTGAGACGGCTGCTGACAATGAGGTTGAAGCGGCGACGAAACCGGCCAAGAAAACCGCCAAGAAAACCGCCAAGTCGGCGGATCACAAAACCGCCAAGAAGACCACCAAGAAGACCACCAAGAAAACCGCCAAGAAGACCACCACGAAAGCGGCCGCCGAAGGTTCTGACAATGACGATTAGTGCGTCGATGGTCAAAGAACTTCGCGAGCGCACCGGCGTTGGCATGATGCAGTGCAAGAAAGCACTGGTCGAGGCGAACGGTGACCTGGACGGTGCTGCTGAAGTCCTGCGCATTTCAGGGCAGGCCAACGCCGACAAAAAAGCCAAACGCATTGCGGCGGACGGTCGTATTGCGGTGGCCCAGGACGGCAGCAAAGCGGTCATCGTGGAGATTAATTCGGAAACTGACTTCGTTGCCAAAGACGAGAATTTTGTGGCCTTTGTAGAGGCAGTGGCGGCCGTAGCGTTGACGTCCGGAACGACGGATGTTGCGACGCTTGCCGGCGAAGAGCTGGCCGATGGTCGCACTGTTGAAGAAACACGCACCGAACTCGTCGGCAAAGTAGGTGAGAACATTGGTATTCGTCGAATTGGACAGATCGAATCGGCTGGCGTCATTGCGAGCTACATGCACGGCGCGCGCATCGGTTCCGTAGTCGCGATCGACGGTGGCGATGAGGCACTTGCGCGAGACGTTGCGATGCATGTAGTTGCCAGCAATCCGATGTGTATCGACGAATCCGGCATACCGGCCGAGACACTCGAGAACGAGCGCCGCATTCTGACTGAACAGGCGCAGGATTCCGGCAAGCCGGCTGAAATCATCGAAAAAATGGTCACTGGCCGAATGAACAAGTATCTCAAGGAAATTACGCTGCTCGGACAGCCGTTCGTCAAGGACCCGGATGTCAGCATTGGCCAACTTCTGAGCAGTGCGAACGCGACCGTCACCGGTTTCGTGCGTTATGAGGTCGGTGATGGAATCGAGAAAAAAGTCGACAATTTCGTTGAAGAAGTGATGGCACAAGTCAAAGGGGCTAGCTGAGATATCTCGCTTAAGCCTTTGATTTAATAGAGACCAAGCGGTATTAGTACGCTAGAATTTACGGTCGCTGGTGGGCCTCCAGGGGTTGGCCTGGCTGCTGTCTCGATAACAACAAGGCATACTGATGACTGATTACCCGGTCCAGTACGATCGTGTCCTGCTAAAACTCAGCGGTGAGGCACTGATGGGTGATCTCGATTACGGGATCGAGCCCGCCGTTATCCAGCGTATGGCCGCGGAAATCGCGACGGTCCAGAAATCCGGTGTGGAAATAGCAATCGTTATTGGCGGCGGCAATATCTTCCGCGGTGCCGGACTGGCGCGTGCAGGAATGGATCGTGTCACTGGCGATTACATGGGCATGCTCGCAACGGTCATGAATGCTCTTGCGATTCAAGATGCGCTTGAATCCCAAGGTGTATTCGCGCGAGTGATGTCCGCGCTGCAAATACACGAAGTCTGCGAAGACTACATCCGACGTCGTGCAGAACGCCACCTTGAGAAAGGACGCGTGGTAATACTCGCCGCTGGAACCGGAAACCCGTTTTTCACGACCGATACGGCAGCCAGTTTGCGCGCCATCGAAATTGGCGCCGATATCCTGTTAAAGGCAACCAAGGTCGACGGTGTCTATGACTGCGACCCGGTCGACAATCCGAATGCGAAACGGTATGACACTATTTCTTTCGACAAAGTACTCGCCGATAAATTGTTGGTCATGGACGCTACTGCCATTGTGATGTGTCGTGACAACGATCTGTCATTGCGTGTGTTTGACTTGTCCCGCGACAATGCACTGGCGCGAGCAATGTCCGGTGAAAACGTTGGCACGCTGGTCACGGCCTGAGGGGGAATTATCGTGTTGGATGACATTAAAAAGGATGCTGCCGAACGTATGGCCAAAAGCGTTGCCGCGCTCAAACAGGAATTGACGAAATTACGCACGGGTCGCGCCCATACGAGCCTGCTCGATCACATCATGGTTGAATACTATGGCTCCCAGGTCCCATTGAACCAGGTGTCCAACGTCGGCGTCGAGGACTCAAGAACGCTGACCGTGACGCCTTGGGAAAAAGATATGGTCTCAGTCATCGAAAAGGCCATTATGAATTCGGACCTGGGTCTCAATCCCGCATCGGCCGGCGTTGTGATTAGAGTGCCTTTGCCGGCGCTGACCGAAGAGCGTCGCAAAGACATGGTTCGGGTCGTGCGCCATGAAGCGGAGGGCGGACGCGTAGCGATTCGCAATATTCGCCGCGATGCATTGGGAGACATCAAGGACTTGCTCAAGGAAAAAATGATCGGCGAAGACGATGAACATCGTGCACACGATGAGGTTCAGGTAATTACTGACAAGTATGTCGCCGAGATCGACCAGGTGCTGGCAAGCAAGGAGGCGGACCTGCTCGAGATTTAGCAGCAATCCCGAGCCTTACCAGTCTACGCATGACCGAGGATCCCAACATACCCACGCACGTTGCCGTAATCATGGATGGCAATGGCCGCTGGGCCCGCAAGCGAGCAATGCCGAGGCACCTGGGACATCGCTCAGGCGTAGCGGCAGTTCGCAAAGCCGTCGAAGTTGCTGCGCAGCGTGGGGTCAGTTACCTGACCTTATTCGCGTTCAGCAGCGAAAACTGGAACCGGCCACGTGAAGAAGTCAGTAAGCTCATGGGTCTTTTTGTGGAAGCGCTGCAACGAGAAGTCGACGACCTGCATCGTAATAATGTGTGGCTGACATTTATTGGTGCCCGTGAGCAATTGCAGCCGCGCTTGCTCGAGATGATCAATGCAGCAGAAGAGCAGACGCGCGACAACTCCGGGCTGCGATTACAGGTTGCGGTTGCTTTTGGCGGCCGTTGGGACATTGTGCAGGCTGCCCGGCGACTCGCTGAGCGCGTTGCTTCGGGCGACCTGCAAACGGGCGAGATCGACGATGAGGCTATTGCAGGAGAATTGGCTCTGGCCGGCATTCCCGATCCGGATCTCTTGATTCGAACGGGCGGCGAGCAGCGAATCAGCAACTTTTTGTTGTGGAATCTTGCGTATGCCGAATTGTGGTTTTGCGACACGCTGTGGCCAGACTTCGGCGAACAGGAATTTGATGAGGCGTTAGCGTTTTTTGCGCGTCGGGAGCGACGTTACGGACACACGGGTGACCAGGTCGAGGCAGTTAGCTGATGAAGCAGCGCATCGTGACGGCGATTATCGCCCTGGCGGTATTGGGCATCGTGCTGTTTGTCGTTCCGGACATCATGGCCCGCGTCATCATTGGACTGCTGATATTGGCGGGTGCGTGGGAATGGTCCGGCTTTCTCGGCAGGTCCGGGCTCGTGGCACGGTTGAGCTACGTCGCCATGATCGGCGTGATACTGGTCAGCATCCCGCTTTTCTTTGCGGCATACGTACAGCAGATCCTGCTGATTGGCCTTGTGTGGTGGTTTGTCGCGCTGATCTGGACATTTTTCTTTCCGACCCGGATACCAGCTGCCATTCGCTGGCTGTGTGGCATCCTGGTTCTCGTGCCCCTGTATGCGGCACTCTTGCTGTTATACGCAGCGGATCCGACGATTCTGCTGTTCGCGATGCTGATCGTCTGGGTTGCGGACAGTGGCGCGTACTTCGCGGGCAAAACAATGGGTCGCGTGAAACTAGCGCCCCGGATCAGTCCCGGCAAAACCTGGGAGGGCGTTATCGGCGGTCTTGTCGCAGTCGTGGTGCTGACGCTCGTGAGATCACTGTGGGTGGACACCGACCTGTCCGTTTTCATACCGTTTTGTCTCGCTGTGGCTACTCTGTCGATCGTTGGCGACTTGACGGTCAGCATGTTCAAACGAACGGCGGGGCTCAAAGACAGCGGCAGTCTGTTTCCCGGGCACGGCGGCGTTCTCGATCGGATCGACAGCGTTGCAGCGGCGGCACCACTGTTCGCGTTCGGGCTCAGTTGGGTGGGGTTACAATGATAAACGTTCAGATTTTGCAACCGGCGGCGGGAACTGCCAAAGACGCGTTCAGTCAACACTATATGATGCTAATCAGGGAATCGGTCGCCAATGGGTAATGCGTTGACAAATTTGCTGGCCTTTGTCGTGGCGATCAGTATTCTGGTTGCCATCCACGAATTTGGGCACTACATCGTCGGCCGTTGCTTGGGCATGAAGGTGCTGCGCTTCTCGATCGGTTTCGGCAGGCCGATCTTCACCTGGGTGCGAGGCAAGGACCAGACCGAATACTGTGTGTCTGCAATTCCATTGGGCGGTTATGTTCGTTTTCTCGATGGTCGCGAAGGGCCCGTTGAGCCGGCAGATGAGGGTCGTGCATTTGATCATCGACCGATTTCGTCGCGTATTGCGGTGTTACTTGCCGGGCCAGCATTTAATTTCTTGTTTGCGCTAGTCGCGTACTGGGTTATTTTCGTCGGTGGCGTGCCAACGCTGGTACCTGCGGTCGGCGATGTCGAGCCTGGATCTTATGCAGCACGAGCCGGCCTCGAGTTCGGTGACAGGATCGTTGCAGTCGGCAATACCGAAACGCCCGATTGGGAATCGACACTGGTTGCCATTCTCGATCGGATGGTGGCTGACGGTGCCGTACCGCTAACGCTCGAAGATGAAAATGGCCGGCAGCGCCGAGCGACTATTCTCGTTGGCGACGACGCGTCGAGATTGACCGAGCCGGGGCTATTGTTCGAGGGACTGGGTTTCCTCCCATGGCGGCCGGCAGCCGTAATCGCCGCGGTGTCCGAGGGTGGCGCGGCCAGCCAGGTCGATCTGGAAACTGGTGACCGCATCACGTCGGTAGATGGCCAGGCAGTGAGAACGTCTTCTGACCTGATCGACGAAGTTTCCGCACGACCGGATAAGTCGGTGACGCTCGAGTATTATCGCGACGATCTTCTGCGCTCAGTTGAGATTCTCATTGGCTCGGAAGACGTCGATGGTCGGTTGATTGGTCGCATCGGCATTAGTATCTCGAATGATTTCGGCGATTTTGCTTACCTGAGGAAATACGGCCCGCTGGAGTCGATTGTCCAGTCCGGCGCAAAGACATGGGCCACGATGGCGTTTACGGTACGAATGCTGGGCCGCATGCTGACTGGCGATGTTTCCATCAAGAATATCAGTGGGCCGATCAATATTGCGCAATTTGCTGGCGATTCAGCGGCCCGGGGCGTTACTGAATATTTGACGTTCCTGGCGCTGGTCAGCATCAGCCTCGGCGTGCTAAATCTGCTGCCGGTACCCGTGCTCGATGGCGGGCAGATCGTGTATCAGACGGTCGAATTTCTTAAGGGCAGCCCGATGTCGGAGCGGTCACAAATCATCGGCCAGCAATTCGGCATTGCGGCGTTGATCCTGCTGATGAGTTTTGCCTTCTATAACGACATAGCGAGAATCCTGGGATAAAGCACAACCATGACAGATTGCGACAAAAACTCGGGTAAGGGCTGGCGTGTAGTACGGATCTGGATAGCAGCCGGCTGTTTGTTGTTGCCAATTGTCGCGAATGCCGATGACTTCGTCGTTCGTGATATGCGTGTCGAAGGTCTGCAACGAATTTCCGAAGGTACGGTGTTCAATTACCTGCCAATTAACATTGGCGATACGATCGACGATATCCGTGTACAGGAAGCGATTCGGGCTCTGTATACACAGGGCCTGTTCGACGATATCGAATTTCGGCGTGATGGTGACACGTTGGTTGTCGCTGTGCACGAGAGGCCATCGATTGAGAGCTTTGAAATCGAAGGCAATAAAGACATTAAGACCGAGGATTTGTTGGCATCCATGCGTGATATCGGTCTGGCCAAAGGCAGAACGTTTGACCAGTCCATTCTGGATACCGTAGAGATGGCGCTGCGCGAGCAGTACCACGGACAGGGCAAATACGCTGTGGTTGTTAATTCCTATGTTCTGGAGCGTCCCAACAATACGGTGCGTGTTGGCTTCAACATCATAGAAGGTGATCGAGCGAAAATCCGTCAGGTCAATATCGTCGGTAATGCGTCATTTGAAGAAAAAGACATTCGCGAAAACTTTCAGCTCGACACGGCCAACTGGCTGTCGTGGTTCAAGAAGGATGACCGTTATTCCAAGGAAGCCCTCGAAGGCGATCTCGAGACACTTCGTTCTTATTATATGGATCGCGGCTACGCCGATTTTCGCGTCGATTCGACGCAAGTTGCGGTATCACCCAATAAGAAAGACATTTTCGTCACAATCGGCATTCACGAAGGCGATGTATACACAGTTTCCGACATCAAGCTGGTCGGCGATATGGTAATACCGGAAGTGCTACTGCGCGCGATGGTGCTAGCGCGCCCGGGATCAATCTTTAATCAGCATCTGCTAGCCCAGTCCAGTGAGTTGATGGCGTATCGACTTGGCGAGCAAGGCTACGCGAACGCAGAGATCGAACCTGTTCCCGAGCTTAACCATGAGAGCAAAGAA
>Ga0209988_10000804_pt1 | contig 19957 bp, 16 predicted proteins | sample N075metaG_FD_183115 | JGI IMG/M metagenome (GOLD analysis project Ga0209988, IMG submission 183115) | Deep subsurface microbial communities from Kermadec Trench to uncover new lineages of life (NeLLi) - N075 metaG (SPAdes) (version 2) | ecosystem: Environmental > Aquatic > Marine > Ocean trench... | reverse complement strand
AGAGGACGGCCGTGGCCGAGCGAGACGCGGGGATCGGGTGACACGCCCGGATTGGCTGACATGTGGAGATTGAGGGACATACGGATGGGCCTCTAAACGGGATTTATGAACAGTCTCCGAAGCTAGCCGCCGCAGCGGCAAAGGCAAGACGCCATTTGCTGATGGGAAGGATCACGGCGCTTGATGGGGTGCGGCGGCTACTCGCGGCCGAAGATGCGGTCGTTGATCAGGGTGGCCAGCGGGGTGGCGCTGAACCGGGCGGCGATGCGGCCGGGGTCGTAGCGGGTCTCGACCCATTCGGCCAGCGGCATCGGGTCGCCGGCGGTGTCGCGCGCGTAGGCGTCGAAGAAGGCGTCCAGCACCCCGGTCCGGCTGAACCGGTTATGGCCGTATCGGAGCGCGAGCTGGCGGCGCGCCTCGGCCACCGGGCGGTCCTCGGCCAGCATCAGGTAGAGTGCTGAGGCGAAGCCGGCGCGGTCGGCGCCCGACTGGCAGTGCAGCAGCACCGGGCGCTCCAGGGTCGCGAACAGGCGCGCCACGGCGCGGATCTCGTCGCGGCTGGGCAGGGTCCGCGCGCGGAGCACCAGGTTGTGGAAGCTCAGCCCGGCGTCGCGGCAGGCCTGCAGTTCCAGCGGCAGCGAGCCGAAGCCGCGCCCGGCGCGCAGCGACACCACGGAGCGCCCGCCGCGCCGGGCGAAGGCGCGCAGCCGCCCCGGGGTCGGCTGCGCGGAGCGCCAGACGCCGTCGGCGACCCGGTGCAGGTTCGGAATTATCAGCCGCAGGAGGCCGTTGTCGGCGAACAGCATGTCGATCCAGGCCTGCCGCCGGTCGCCTTGGGTGACCAGCGGCCGGCTCCAGCGTTCGATCCGCCGCTCGTTCCGCGCGCGACGCCGGCGTTCGGCAGCCGATATCCCGGCTTCGTCGGGATCGGCTGCGGGTGCGGCGGGCTTCGGGCCGGGTTCGGGAGAGGGGCGTGCATCGGTCATGGCAGCGGCGATATAGCAACCGGGCCGCGGGCGCGCAAGCAGCGGCGGCGGCGGCGGAATGCGGCGAAATTTAGATAAATTGCTGAGGGTTCAGTATTTTGCGTGACAATCCGGATGTCGTATGTCAGGTTTGGTTGGGGATTTCAAATGGGTGGGGTGTCGGTTTTCATGATCCGGCCGGGTGTGATAGTCGTGGTGATCGCGGTTGCGGTAGGCGCGTTCGGGGCCGTTGGCGAGCGGCGCCAGATCGCCGTCCGTGACGCCGAGCGCGCGGTATTCGCGGACACCTGTGAGCATTACCAGGCCCGGGCCGGACCGGCGCGGCACGGCGCGGCCGGTGACTTCGTCGTGTTCCTGGCCGGCACCTGTGGCGCGGCGGAGATTTCGCTCGACACCGGAACGCGCAAGCAGCGGGCCCGGGCGGCGCTGCTGCTGTCGCGGATCGCGCTGTTGCGCGCGACCATCGGCCAGATGAACGCCGATCGCTGGGGGCGCGCGGCCGCGATCGGGACCGGGGCGGCCGGGGCCGCGCTGCCGTCCCCGGTCACGCCCTCGGGCGAGTTCCTGATCGCCCATCGCATGGGGCTGATGATCGCCTACGACGCCTGGCTTGACAGCGGCGTCGATTTCTCGCTTGCCTCCCACCGGTAGGAATTCGCGAGAGGCTATCCAATCATGACTGGCCAACCGTGACCGGAACCATCCGCATCGCCATGTGGTCGGGGCCGCGCAACATCTCGACCGCGATGATGCGGGCCTGGGAGAACCGCGCCGACACGGAGGTGACGGACGAGCCGTTCTATGCCGCCTATCTGGCCACCACCGGGCTCGACCACCCGATGCGCGCGGCGGTGATCGCGGCGCAGCCGGTGGATTGGCGGGACTGTGCGCGGTTCTGCGCCGGCGGCGTCGACGCTCCGGTGCATTTTCAGAAGCACATGTGCCAGCACATGATCGCAGAGGCGCCGCTGGGCTGGATGGCGGCCTGCCGGCACGCCTTCCTGATCCGCCCGCCGGAGGCGGTGGCGGCTTCCTTCCACAAGGGCTGGGCCGGGATGGGGGCCGACGATCTGGGGTTCCGGCGCCAGGCCGAGTTGTTCGACCATGTCCGCCGGATCACCGGCCACATACCCCCGGTGCTGGAGGCGGGCGACGTGCTGGCGGCGCCGGAGGCGATGCTGCGCCGCCTGTGCGAGGCCCTCGGCGTGGCCTTCGACCCGGCGATGCTGGCCTGGCCGGCCGGCCCGCGCGCCAGCGACGGGGTCTGGGGGGCGCACTGGTATGGGCGGGTGAACCAGTCCACCGGGTTTGCGCCCTATCAGCCGCCCGGGCCGGTGCCCGCCGGGTTGAAGGGGGGTGGGCTGGAGGGGATTGTCGCCGAGTGCAGGCCCTATTATGAGCGAATCTACGCCCATAGACTGGTGGTTTGAGGTCCCATGCCCCGTTTTGCCGCCCATCTGTCGATGATGTTCACCGAACACCCGTTCATGGCGCGCTTCGATGCCGCGGCGGCGGCGGGATTCGAGGCGGTGGAGTTCCGGTTCCCCTACGGCCACCCGGCGGCCGAGATCCGTGGCGCGCTCGACCGCAACGGGCTGACGCTGGCGCTCTATAACGCCCCGGCCGGCGACTGGGAGGCGGGCGAGCGCGGGCTGGCGGCGCTGGCGGGCCGCGAGGCGGAGTTCCGCGACAGCATCGCCCGGGCGCTGGACACTGCGGCGGTGTTGCAGCCGCACCGGATCCACATCATGGCCGGGCTGGCCGAAGGGGCGGCGGCGCGGGCGGTCTATATCGCCAACCTCGGCCGTGCGGCGGAGATGGCGGGGGCGCAGGGCCTAACCATCGAGCCGATCAACCGCCGCGACATGCCGGGCTATCACCTGAGCACCTCCGACGACGCGGTGGCGGTGCTGGACGCGGTCGGGGCGGCCAATCTCGGGTTGCAGTTCGACCTCTACCACGCCCAGATCACCGAGGGCGACCTGACCCGGCGGCTGGAGCGGCTGATGCCGCGCATCGCCCATATCCAGGTTGCCGGGGTCCCCGACCGGCACGAGCCGGACAGCGGCGAGGTGGACTTTGCCCATCTGTTCGGGGTGCTGGATGGGTTGGGGTATGAGGGGTATGTGGGGTGTGAATACCGTCCGGCGGGGCGCACCGAGGACGGGTTGGGGTGGTTCGGTCGGGTGGGCGGTTGACCGGCCAATTGTACCGGGTCGCATGTACCGGGTCGCAACGAATGGTAAGTCGGGACGACCCGCGCTTGTATGTTCTCTCTGCTCTCGTTTCCGGTCGGGATTGAGGTGCATGGGAGGGGTTGCCGCCCCGTCCCGCGCGGCGCTGGGGAGTCCTCGACTCAACTCCGGAAAAACTGTAAACTCCACTCGTCCATGCGAAAATTGGGCGGCTGCATGGTATTGCGAAATATCCCGAGCATTGCCGTCACCGGCTGACGACAGCCGATCGACATCGACCAAGGCGAAACATTTGTTCGATGTCCGCGTCATTGCGGGGCCGCCCATATGAGTGTTTGGCTCGCCACCAAACTCCTGCTCAAGGGGGATTTGATATGTTGCGTATGATCGACAAAATCCGCAGGCGTGCGGTTCTCTCTTCGGTTGCCGTGCTGCTGTTCGCCGGCGTTGCGTCGGGGATCAGCGGCTGCACGAGCGCCATGGAACAAAAAGCCATGGAAGAGAATCCGTTGAATTTTACCCTGGTGGCCGTGAGCAGTGCGCCTCTGGTCGGCGAGGTGAAGCCGCTTCTGATAATTTCCGGCTACGGCACCTTTGGATCTGATTGGGTAGATGCCGGTGGAGGTTACACCTATGCCGATCTCGAGACAGATATCCCGAAGACCGTCCTAAGCACCGGAACCTGGAAGGCGACGGAGGTCGTGCGGTGGACGCCCGCCGAGGGCGGCGCGACCTATGGCCGGATCAATCCCGGTATCTTGGATCTCCTTGTCACCCTTACGCCGCAGGACGGGCCGGTGATCGAGGGCGCGGCCCTCAGGATCAACTGCCTTGTGGGTCTGGCCGGCATCAAGAACAACGATCCGGACGACGGAACCGAGCTGGCCGAAGGGTTTTGGATGACGATTCCGGCCACGGCGACGTTTGGCGGGTTAACCGGAGTCGGACAGTTCGCCCCGCTGGACCCGATCATCGGCGTCACCGAAATCGCCCGGTAAGCGGACGGCGCAGCAGGTAGGGCGGGTCATTGCCCGCCGCCCCCAACGGCCAACCCGGGATGGCGGGTCGAGACCCGCCCCTACGGGTGTTGGAAATGGGGCGCGCCCTCTTGCGCCGTGCCCCGTTTGCTCGTAAATGCCCCCTTGCCGCGGGGATAGGGGTGTAGCTCAGTTGGTAGAGCGACGGTCTCCAAAACCGTAGGTCGGGGGTTCGAGACCCTCCGCCCCTGCCAGCGGCCCGAATCAGGCGCCCATATCAGGATAGAAGGCCAAGCCCATGATCAATCCCGCCCTGTTCATCGCCCAGGTCCGCTCGGAGGCGGCCAAAGTGGTGTGGCCGACCCGCAAGGAAGCCGGCATTACCACCTTGATGGTGTTCATCATGGCGCTGCTGGCGGCGACCTTCTTCTTTTTCGTCGATCTGATCCTGCGTTTCGGCGTCGATCTGATTCTGCAGCGTTAAGGGTCGATTTACCGGTTGATTTTTGGTGGGTTTGGGTTTATCGGCTCAACTCTTCACAGCACGTCACGGCGCGCGCCGATTCGGTATGCGCGCCCTTACGATTGAGGCCCGCACCGGAACCACTGGTTTGACAAGGGGTTAGGTGCGGAAATCCGGGTATTCCCGATGGGATGCCGGGGGGCTAGGCAAGGCAGAGGCAAGGGGCGCGACGCATGTCGACACGTTGGTATTCGGTCCATGTTCTGTCGAACTTCGAAAAGAAGGTCGCGGAATCGATCCGCGAGGCCGCCCGCGTCCAGGGCCTCGAGGACGAGATCGAGGAGGTGATGGTGCCGACCGAGGTGGTCGTCGAAATCCGCAAAGGCAAGAAGGTCGATGTCGAGCGCCGCTTCATGCCCGGCTATGTGCTGATCAAGATGGAGATGACCGACCGGGCCTATCACCTGGTCAACGACACCCCCCGCGTCACCGGCTTCCTCGGCCCCCAGGGCCGCCCGACGCCGCTGCGCGAGGCCGAGGTGGCGCGGATCGTGAACCAGGTCGAGGAGGGCATCGAGCATCCGCGCCCGTCGATCACCTTCCAGATCGGCGAGCAGGTCAACGTCACCGACGGGCCGTTCGAGAGCTTCACCGGCATGGTCGAGGATGTCGACGAGGAGAACTCCCGGCTCAAGGTGTCGGTATCGATTTTCGGCCGGGCGACCCCGGTCGAGCTGGAATACTCGCAGGTCGCCAAGGCGAGCTGAGGGTCTAACCCGTGGGAGGCGAGGGCGGCGCGCCGTCCGGACCGAACCACATCCTGTAATCGCCGCCCGGCGCGCCGGGCGGGCGTGGAGAGAGGAAAGGCTGTCGCATGGCCAAGAAAGTCATCGGCACGCTGAAGTTGCAGGTCCCGGCCGGCAAGGCGAACCCGTCGCCGCCGATCGGTCCCGCACTGGGTCAGCGTGGCATCAACATCATGGAGTTCTGCAAGGCGTTCAACTCCAAGAGCCAGGACATCGAGCCGGGCGCCCCGTGCCCGACCATCATCACCTACTACCAGGACAAGTCGTTCACCTTCGAGATCAAGACGCCGCCGGCGTCGTATCTGTTGCGCAAGGCGGCGAAGCTTAAGTCCGGCGCCAATACCCCGGGCCGCGAGACCGTCGGCAAGGTCACCGTCAAGCAGGTGCGCGAGATCGCCGAGGCCAAGATGAAAGACCTGAACGCCAACTCGGTCGAGGCGGCGATCCAGATCATCGTCGGCTCGGCGCGCTCAATGGGCATCGAGGTGAAGGGGTAAATCATGGCCAAGCTTGGAAAACGCATGAAGGTCATCCGCGAGGCGGTGCAGGGCAAGTCGCTGCTGCCGCTCGGCGAGGCCGTCGCCCTGGTCAAGTCCAACGCCACTGCCAAGTTCGACGAGACCATCGAGCTGGCGCTGAACCTGGGCGTCGATCCGCGCCATGCCGACCAGTTGGTCCGCGGCACGGTCAACCTGCCGAACGGCACCGGCAAGACCCTGCGGGTCGCGGTGTTCGCCAAGGGGCCGAAGGCCGAGGAGGCGACCAAGGCCGGGGCCGACATCGTCGGCGCCGAGGACCTGATGCAGGAGATCCAGGGCGGCAAGATCGATTTCGACCGCTGCATCGCGACCCCGGACATGATGCCGATCGTGGGCCGGCTGGGCAAGATCCTCGGCCCCCGCGGCCTGATGCCGAACCCGAGGGTCGGCACCGTCACCATGGACGTGACCCAGGCGGTGCAGGACGCCAAGGGCGGCCAGGTGCAGTTCCGGGTCGAGAAGGCCGGCATCGTGCATGCCGGCATCGGCAAGGCCAGCTTCGACGAGGGCAAGCTGGTCGAGAACGTCCGCGCCCTGGTCGACGCCATCAACCGGGCCCGGCCGACCGGCGTCAAGGGCACCTATCTGAAGAAGGTTTCGATCAGCTCGACCATGGGCCCCGGCGTCAGCGTGGCGCTGGACAGCCTGAGCGCGTGAGCGACCGGGTGCGTGCGAGCACGCACCCTGACGCGACCGGTGCGTGCGAGCACGCACCCTGTGAGATGAAGTTCCCCCGGGAGACCGGGGGTGCCGGAGGGCCCAGGCCCTCCACCCTGTCCGAGACGGTGGGTCGCGCAAAAGGCGCGTAAATCCTGCCATAGACGGGAGCCGAGCAGGATCAGCCAGCACATGGTGCCGGGCGGTTTTGGGCGGGTTCCGGGACGGGACCTGAGACGTCTGGGGCCGATCGTCGGCCGCAGGCGAAACTGAGCCGGCGGGAAGGCCAAGCGGCCGACCGCCAAAACTTGGAGAAGACTGTGGATAGAGCCCAAAAGGAAGCAGTGGTCGAGAACCTCGGCCAGATCTTTGCGGACTCTGGCGTCGTGGTGGTTGCACACTACGCCGGCCTCACGGTTGCCGAGATGTCGGACCTCAGAAACCGGATGCGTGAAGCCGGTGGTGGGGTCCGCGTTGCCAAGAACCGGCTCGCCAGGATCGCCCTTGAGGGTATGCCCAGCCAGGGCATGGCCCAGTATCTCAAGGGGCAGACGGTGCTCGCTTACTCCGAGGACCCCGTCACCGCGGCCAAGGTCGCGAAAGCCTATGCCAAGGACAACTCGAAATTCAAGATTGTCGGCGGCGCGATGGGCGAGACGGTGCTCGATGTAAGCGGTGTCGAAGCCGTGGCCGCCATGCCGTCGCGCGAGGAGTTGCTCTCCTCGATCGCCGGCATGCTGATGGCCCCGGCCGGCAATATCGTCAGCGCGATCACGGCGCCCGCCGCGAACCTGGCAGCGATTGCCCAGACCCTCGCCGAGAGGGAAGCGGCATAACGTCGACGCAACATACGTGAGCCGGTGGGTGCGCGAGCGCATGACACCCGGGACCACGAACCGAGAGAGAACGGAAACGAGAGATGTCTAAGATTGAGAAACTTGCCGACGAGATCGTCGGACTGACCCTGCTGGAAGCCGTCGAGCTGAAGGATATTCTGAAGGACAAGCACGGCATCGAGCCGGCCGCCGGTGCGGTCGCGGTCGCGGCCGGCCCGGCGGTGGTGGAAGCCGTCGAGGAGCAGACCGAGTTCGACGTCATCCTCAAGTCCTTCGGCGAGAAGAAGATCAACGTCATCAAGGAAGTCCGCGCCCTCACTGGGCTGGGGCTGAAAGAGGCGAAGGATCTGGTCGAGGCCGGCGGCAAGGTCGTCAAGGAAGGCGTCTCGAAGGACGAGGCCGAGGCGGTCAAGAAGAAGCTCGAGGAGGCTGGCGCCGAGGTCGAGCTGAAGTGATCTGGTGCGGGGGCAACCCCGCGTCCGATCCGGCGAAATTGGCTGGACCCGCTGCTGATGGCGGGTCCAGCCCGCGTCGTCTCAGACCCTGGGGCTGATCCAGGGTCTTGGAGGACGCGGAATTAAGGGTCCGGGACACAGCTGGCGGGGGCCGCCAGCACGCAGGATAGGACCCGCGAGAGCGTAGATGGGCCAACGGCCGCCGCCCCCCCGGCGGCCCACGGCGGACAGATGACAACCCGAGGGCGCACATGGGCGAGATCTTTTCCGGTCGCAAACGTATTCGGAAACATTATGGCAAGATTCGCGAAGTCGCGGAGATGCCCAATCTCATCGAGGTTCAGAAAAGCTCCTACGATCTCTTCTTGCGGAGCGGCGATAGCGACACTCCGCAGGACGGCGAGGGCCTGAAGGGCGTGTTCCAGTCGGTGTTCCCGATCCGGGACTTCAACGAGACCGCGGTGCTGGAGTTCGTGCGCTACGATCTGGAGCCCCCGAAATATGACGTCGAGGAATGCCAGCAGCGCGACATGACCTATGCGGCGCCGCTGAAGGTCACCCTGCGCCTGATCGTGTTCGATATCGACGAGAATACCGGCGCCAGATCGGTCAAGGACATCAAGGAGCAGGATGTCTACATGGGCGACATGCCGCTGATGACCCCGAACGGCACCTTCGTCGTCAACGGCACCGAGCGGGTCATCGTCAGCCAGATGCACCGCAGCCCGGGCGTGTTCTTCGACCACGACAAGGGCAAGACCCATTCCTCGGGCAAGCTGTTGTTCACCAGCCGGGTGATCCCCTATCGCGGCTCGTGGCTCGACTTCGAGTTCGACGCCAAGGACGTTGTCCATGCCCGCATCGACCGGCGCCGCAAGCTGCCGGTGACGACGCTGCTGTATTCGCTGGGCATGACCAAGGAGGAGATCTGCGACCACTTCTACTCCCGCGTCGTCTATGTCCGCCACGGCGAGGGCTGGACGGTTCGGCTGAACGTCGAGCGGCTGAAGGGGATGAGCCCGGCCTATGACATCGTCGATGCGAAGACCGGCGAGGTCGTCGCCGCGGCCGGGACCAAGCTCAAGCCGCGCGACCTGAAGAAGCTGGCCGAGCGCAAGATCGAGCAGGTTCTGGTGCCGATCGAGGCGATCGAGGGCCGCTTCGCCGCCTGCGACATGATCAACGAGGAGACCGGAGAGATCTATGTCGAGGCCGGTGACGAGCTCGACACCGACCGGATGCAGGCGCTGGTCGAGGCCGGGTTCGAGGCCATCGAGACCCTCGACATCGACAACATCACCATCGGCGGCTACATCCGCAAGACGCTGGCGCTGGACAAGAACGCCGGCCGCGAGACGGCGCTGCTGGACATCTACCGGGTGATGCGCCCGGGCGAGCCGCCGACCCTGGAGGCGGCGGAGACGATGTTCCAGTCGCTGTTCTTCGATAGCGAGCGCTACGACCTCAGCGCCGTCGGCCGGGTCAAGATGAACCTGCGCCTCGAACTGGACGCGCCGGACACCCAGCGCACGCTGCGCAAGGAGGATATCCTGGCCGTGGTCAAGGCGTTGGTCGAGCTGCGCGACGGGCGCGGCGATATCGACGATATCGACCATCTCGGCAACCGCCGGGTGCGCTCGGTCGGCGAGCTGATGGAGAACCAGTACCGCGTCGGCCTGCTGCGCATGGAGCGGGCGATCCGCGAGCGGATGTCCTCGGTCGAGATCGACACGGTGATGCCGCAGGACCTGATCAACGCCAAGCCGGCGGCGGCGGCGGTGCGCGAGTTCTTCGGCTCGAGCCAGCTTTCGCAGTTCATGGATCAGACCAACCCGCTGAGCGAAGTCACTCATAAACGGCGCCTGTCGGCGCTTGGCCCGGGTGGCCTGACGCGTGAGCGCGCGGGCTTCGAGGTGCGCGACGTTCACCCGACCCATTACGGCCGCATGTGCCCGATCGAGACCCCGGAAGGGCCGAATATCGGCCTGATCAACTCGCTGGCCTCGTACGCCCGGGTCAACAAATACGGCTTCATCGAAACCCCCTACCGCAAGGTGGTGAACTGCAAGGTGACCGACGAGGTGATCTATCTCTCGGCCACCGAGGAGATGCGCTACACGATCGCCCAGGCGAACGCGCAACTCAACCCGGACGGCACCTTCAAGAACGAGATGGCATCGACCCGCAAGGCGGGCGATTTCATGATGAGCCGGCGCGAGGACATCAACCTGATCGATGTCTCGCCGAAGCAGCTGGTCTCGGTCGCGGCGGCGCTGATCCCGTTCCTCGAGAACGACGACGCCAACCGGGCGCTGATGGGCTCCAACATGCAGCGCCAGGCGGTGCCTCTGCTGAAAGCGGACGCGCCCTTCATCGGCACCGGCATGGAGGCCAAGGTCGCCCGCGACAGTGGCGCCGCGATCGCCGCGCGGCGCGGCGGCGTGATCGACCAGGTCGACGCCATGCGGATCGTCATCCGGGTCACCGACGAGATGGAGATGGGCGACCCGGGGGTGGACATCTACCGGCTGCGCAAGTTCCAGCGCTCGAACCAGAACACCTGCATCAACCAGCGTCCGCTGGTCAAGGTGGGCGACAAGGTCAAGGCCGGCGACGTGATCGCCGACGGTCCGTCGACCGATCTGGGCGAGCTGGCGCTGGGCAAGAACATCCTGGTCGCCTTCATGCCCTGGAACGGCTACAACTACGAGGACTCGATCCTGATCTCCGAGCGGATCGCCCGTGACGACGTGTTCACCTCGATCCATATCGAGGAATACGAGGTCATGGCCCGCGACACCAAGCTGGGGCCGGAAGAGATCACCCGCGACATCCCCAATGTCGGCGAGGAGGCGCTGCGCAACCTCGACGAGGCGGGCATCGTCTATATCGGCGCCGAGGTCGGCCCGGCGGATATTCTGGTCGGCAAGATCACGCCCAAGGGCGAGAGCCCGATGACGCCGGAGGAGAAGCTGCTGCGCGCCATCTTCGGCGAGAAGGCGTCGGATGTGCGCGACACCTCGCTGCGCATGCCGCCGGGCGGTGCCGGCACCGTGGTCGAGGTCCGGGTGTTCAACCGCCACGGCGTCGACAAGGACGAGCGTGCGCTGCAGATCGAGCGCGACGAGATCGACCGGCTGGCCCGCGACCGGGACGACGAGCTGGAGATCCTGGAGCGCAACATCTATGCGCGGCTGAAGGAGATCATCTTCGGCAAGACCTGCGTCAAGGGGCCGAAGGGGGTCAAGGCGGGCTCGAAGATCGACGACGACCTGCTGGCCAGCCTGAGCCGCGGCCAGTGGTGGCAGCTCGCCGTGCCGAAGGAGACCGACGCCGCCCGCGTCGAGGCCCTGAACTCGCAGTACGACCTGGCCAAGAAGGTGCTGGAGGCGCGCTTCGAGGACAAGGTCGAGAAGGTGCGCCGGGGCGACGACCTGCCGCCGGGCGGCATGAAGATGGTCAAGGTCTTCGTCGCGGTGAAGCGCAAGCTGCAACCGGGCGACAAGATGGCCGGGCGTCACGGCAACAAGGGCGTGGTCTCGAAGGTGGTGCCGGAGGAGGACATGCCGTTCCTCGCCGACGGCACCGCGGTCGATATCGTGCTCAACCCGCTGGGCGTGCCCTCGCGGATGAATGTCGGCCAGATCTTCGAGACCCACATGGGCTGGGCGGCGGCCAACCTGGGCCGGATGATTTCGGACGCGCTGGACGCCTATCGCCGCTCGGGCGACCTGACGCCGGTCAAGGACGCGATGAAGCACGCCTATGGCGACGAAGTCTACGCCGCGGCGACCTCGGACATGAACGATGCCGAGCTGATCGAGGCGGCCGACAATGTCCGCGCCGGGGTGCCGATCGCGACCCCGGTGTTCGATGGCGCCAAGGAGGCCGATGTCAACGAGTTTCTGCGTCTGGCCGGGCTCGACGAGAGCGGGCAGGTGACGCTCTATGATGGGCTCACCGGCGATGCCTTCGCGCGGCCGGTGACGGTGGGCTACAAGTACCTGCTCAAGCTGCACCACCTGGTGGACGACAAGATCCACGCGCGCTCGACCGGCCCCTACAGCCTGGTCACCCAGCAGCCGCTGGGCGGCAAGGCGCAGTTCGGCGGCCAGCGTTTCGGCGAGATGGAGGTCTGGGCGCTGGAAGCCTACGGCGCCGCCTACACCTTGCAGGAGATGCTGACCGTCAAGTCGGACGATGTCGCCGGGCGGACCAAGGTCTACGAGTCGATCGTCAAGGGCGAGGGCGACTTCGAGGCCGGTATCCCCGAGTCGTTCAACGTCCTGGTCAAGGAGATCCGCTCGCTTGGCCTGAATATCGAACTGCTCAGCGGCAACGAAGAAATCTGAACATCCCGGCCCCGGGCTGCGCGCACCCCCTGCGCGTGGCCCCCCAAACTGAATGGGCGGGGTGTCTTTGAATTCAGGGGGATGATGGAGAGCCTTCCATGAACCAGGAACTGAGCAACATATTCACTCCGGCGGAGCCGCCGAAGACGTTCGACGAAATCCGCATCTCGCTGGCCAGCCCGGAGCGGATCCTGTCGTGGTCGTTCGGCGAGATCAAGAAGCCGGAGACGATCAACTACCGGACCTTCAAGCCCGAGCGCGACGGCCTGTTCTGCGCCCGCATCTTCGGTCCGATCAAGGACTACGAGTGCCTGTGCGGCAAGTACAAGCGCATGAAGTACAAGGGCGTCACCTGCGAGAAATGCGGCGTCGAGGTCACGTTGCAGAAGGTGCGGCGCGAGCGCATGGGCCATGTCCAGCTCGCCGCCCCGGTGGCGCATATCTGGTTCCTCAAGTCGCTGCCGTCGCGCATCGGCCTGATGCTCGACATCACCCTGCGCGACCTGGAGCGGATCCTCTACTTCGAGCAGTATGTCATCATCGAGCCGGGCATGACGGATCTCACCCACGGCCAGCTCATGAACGAGGAGGAATACCTCGACGCCCAGGACGCCCATGGCGAGGACTCGTTCCGCGCCGGCATCGGCGCCGAGGCGATCCGCGAGATGCTGTCGGCGGTCGATCTGGAGGCCGAGGCCGAGCGCCTGCGGGTGGATCTGGCCGAGGCCACCGGCGAGCTTAAGCCGAAGAAGATCATCAAGCGCCTGAAGCTGGTCGAGAACTTCATCGAGTCGGGCAACCGGCCCGAGTGGATGGTGCTGACCGTGGTGCCGGTGATCCCGCCCGAGCTGCGCCCGCTGGTGCCGCTGGACGGCGGCCGCTTCGCCACCTCGGACCTGAACGACCTCTACCGCCGGGTCATCAACCGCAACAACCGCCTGAAACGGCTGATCGAGTTGCGGGCGCCGGACATCATCATCCGCAACGAAAAGCGGATGTTGCAGGAATCGGTCGACGCGCTGTTCGACAACGGGCGCCGCGGCCGGGTCATCACCGGCGCCAACAAGCGCCCGCTGAAGTCGCTGAGCGACATGCTGAAGGGCAAGCAGGGCCGGTTCCGCCAGAACCTGCTCGGCAAGCGGGTCGACTTCTCGGGCCGCTCGGTGATCGTGACCGGGCCGGAACTGAAGCTGCACCAGTGCGGCCTGCCGAAGAAGATGGCGCTGGAGCTGTTCAAGCCGTTCATCTATTCGCGGCTCGACGCCAAGGGTCTGTCCTCGACCGTCAAGCAGGCCAAGAAGCTGGTCGAGAAGGAGCGCCCGGAGGTCTGGGACATCCTCGACGAGGTGATCCGCGAGCACCCGGTGCTGCTGAACCGGGCGCCGACGCTGCACCGCCTCGGCATCCAGGCCTTCGAGCCGGTGCTGATCGAGGGCAAGGCGATCCAACTTCACCCGCTGGTCTGCGCCGCCTTCAACGCCGATTTCGACGGCGACCAGATGGCCGTGCACGTGCCGCTTTCGCTGGAAGCCCAGCTTGAGGCGCGGGTGCTGATGATGTCGACCAACAACGTGCTGTCGCCGGCCAACGGCAAGCCGATCATCGTGCCCTCGCAGGACATGATTCTCGGCCTCTACTACCTCAGCCTGGAGAAGAAGGGCGAGCCCAACGAGGGTATGGCGCTGGCCGACCAGGGCGAGATCGAGCATGCGCTCCACGCCGGGCTGATCAACCTGCACACCAAGATCGTCACCCGCTTCAACACCGTGGACGAGGACGGCAACGACATCGTGCGCCGGGTCGAGACCACGCCGGGCCGGATGATGCTGGCCAACCTGTTGCCGAAGAACCCGAAGGTGCCGTTCGAGATCGTCAACCGGGTGCTGCGCAAGCGCGAGGTCGGCGAGATCATCGATACCGTCTACCGCCACTGCGGCCAGAAGGAATCGGTCATCTTCTGCGACCGGATCATGTCGCTCGGCTTCACCGAGGCGTTCAAGGCCGGCATCTCGTTCGGCAAGGACGATATGGTGATCCCCAAGAAAAAATGGGACATCGTCAACGCGACCCGCACCGTGGTGAAGGAGTTCGAGCAGCAGTATCTCGACGGCCTGATCACCCAGGGCGAGAAGTACAACAAGGTCGTCGACGCCTGGTCGAAATGCACCGACAAGGTCGCCGACGCGATGATGGCGGAAATCTCGGCGGTCAAGATCGACAAGAAGACCGGCCGCGAGTTGCCGGCCAACTCGGTCTACATGATGAGCCATTCGGGCGCGCGGGGCTCGCCAACCCAGATGCGCCAGCTCGCCGCCATGCGCGGCCTGATGGCCAAACCGTCGGGCGAGATCATCGAGACCCCGATCATCTCGAACTTCAAGGAAGGTCTGACCGTCCTCGAATACTTCAACTCGACCCACGGCGCCCGCAAGGGCCTGGCGGACACCGCGCTGAAGACCGCGAACTCGGGCTATCTGACCCGGCGTCTGGTCGACGTGGCGCAGGACTGCGTCATCAAGATCGAGGACTGCGAGACCAGTCTCGGCATCACCGCCGAGGCGGTGGTCGACGGCGGCAACGTGATCGCGACCATCGGCGAGCAGGTGCTGGGCCGGGTACCGGTCGAGGACGTGCTCGATCCGGTATCCAGCGAGGTGATCCACCCCGCCGGCGTGATGATCGAGGAGCCCGAGGCGGCCCTGATCGACGAGGCCAAGGTGCAGTCGATCAAGATCCGCTCGCCGCTGACCTGCGAGGCCGAGGACGGCATCTGCGGCAACTGCTACGGGCGAGATCTGGCCCGCGGCACCCGGGTGAATGTCGGCGAGGCGGTCGGCATCATCGCCGCCCAGTCGATCGGCGAGCCGGGCACGCAGCTCACCATGCGGACCTTCCACATCGGGGGTGCTGCCAACGTGGCCGACCATTCGTTCCTGGAATCGACCCAGGAGGGCAAGCTGAAATTCCGCAACGCCAACACGCTGAAGAACGCCGACAAGGACATCATCGTGATGGCGCGGAACATGCAGCTTGTGGTGCTCGACGAGCAGGGCCGCGAGCGTGCCACCCACAAGCTGACCTACGGCTCGAAGCTGCTGGTCAAGGAGGGCCGGGAGATCAAGCGCGGCGAGCGCCTGGCCGAGTGGGACCCCTACACGCTGCCGATCATCGCCGAGAAAAAGGGCATCGCCAAGCTCGTCGACCTCGATCTCGGCTATTCGCTGCGCGAGGAGACCGACGATGCCACCGGCATCACCCAGCGCATCGTCTCGGACTGGCGCTCGGCGCCGAAGGGCAACGAGCTGAAGCCGGCGATCACGCTGGTCGACGCCAAGGGCGAGATGGTCAAGCTCGATAACGGCAATCCGGCCCACTACTTCATGTCGGTGGACGCGATCCTGTCGGTCGAGGACGGCCAGGAGATCAAGGCCGGCGTGGTGCTAGCCCGCATTCCGCGCGAGGGCGCCAAGACCAAGGACATCACCGGCGGCCTGCCGCGGGTGGCCGAGCTGTTCGAGGCCCGGCGGCCGAAGGATCACGCCATCATCGCCGAGATCGACGGCACCGTGCGCTTCGCCAAAGACTACAAGAACAAGCGCCGGATCGCCATCGACCCGCTCGACGAGAGCGAGGAGACGCGTGAATACCTCATTCCCAAGGGCAAGCACATCGCGGTGCAGGAGGGCGATATCATCTCGAAGGGCGAGTACATCATGGATGGCAACCCCGCCCCCCATGACATCCTCGCCATTATGGGTATCGAGGCGCTGGCCAATTACCTGATCAACGAGGTGCAGGAGGTCTACCGGCTGCAGGGCGTGAAGATCAACGACAAGCACATCGAGGTGATCGTCCGCCAGATGCTGCAGAAGATCGAGGTCTCCAATTCCGGCGACACCACGCTGCTGCCCGGCGAGCAGGTCGACAAAGGCGAGTTCGAAGAGATCAACGCCAAGATGCACGAGCAGCGCAAGCGGCCCGCCCAGGGCGCGCCGGTCCTGCTGGGCATCACCAAGGCCAGCCTGCAAACCCGCTCGTTCATCTCGGCGGCCTCGTTCCAGGAGACCACCAGGGTGCTGACCGAGGCGGCGACCCAGGGCAAGCGCGACCGGCTGGTCGGGCTGAAGGAGAACGTCATCGTCGGCCGGCTGATCCCGGCCGGCACCGGTGGCGCCACCACCCGGATCAAGCAGATCGCGGCCGCCCGCGACAAGGTTGTCATTGCCGAGCGCGAGGCGGCGGCCGCGGCTGCCGCGGCGGCGCTGGAGGTGATCGAGGTGCCCGGCGGCGACGAGGAGATGGCCGAGCCGGTCACCACCGGTACCGGCTTCGACGAGATCTTCTGAGCCAATCCCTGAAGTAGAGCCTTATCGGTGATCCCTGATTCACCGATAAGGCTCTATCTTATCGGTTTGCCGCGATTTTCGAGTCGCAAAGCGAATTCACTTTGCTGAAATCGCTCTAGGAGCCATGACCGACAAGGGGCCCGGCGTCACCGCGCCGGGCCCTTATCATGTTTTGGATCATGTTTTGGATCATGTTCTGGTTCATACCTGATTCATAATTTGGCAACCATATTTCCGGCAGTCTTGCGGCAGGCGGCCGGGCGTAGAGCGTCTTCCACTCGGATGGAATCGGGTTGGGCGCTCTATCCCACTGGATTCACGCAATTTCCGAGTCGCCGAATGACCCCGCTTGGCTCGAAATTGCTCTAGCAACCGGAACGACGGGAGACCAGAATGCGCGATATGACCCTTGGCCTTGCCATCATGGCAGCGCTGGCAGCACCCACCGCCGCCGGTGCCGAAGAGATCATCGACGCCACCGGTCCGGCACGCATTCTGACGGTCGTCCAGGGCTACGGCGAGGCCGCTCTGACCACCGACAACCTCGGCGATCCCCTGATCGAAGGGCGCATCGGCGAGAAGGACTACGACCTGTTCTTCTACGACTGCAACGAGGGCCGGGACTGCAAGTCGCTGACGTTCTCCGCCACCTGGGAGACCGATGACCTGACCGACGAGATGATGGCCGGCTGGAATCGCGAGAAACGCTTCGGCAAGGCCTATCTGGACCAGGACGGCAACGCCACCGTCGAGATGAGCGTGAACCTCCACGGCGGTGTCACCCGCGTCAATCTCGACGACACCATCGACTGGTGGCGGCTGGTGCTGGCCGGATTCGCCGATTATTTTGATTTCTGAGGTTGGTTTTCTGCCCTGACGGCGCCGCCACCCGCCCCACCTGCCCGCCCAGCCACCGATTATCCCCCGGCGTAGCATCGGTGGCTGGGCGGGCAGGAGGGGCGGGTGGCGGGGTTCGAAACAAAATCCGCGCCGCCGGCGCGGCCTGCGACCTGCTGTCATTTGTTGAAAAAGGCTGATTTTCGGCCTTGACCCCGATGGGGCGCGCGAGTAGTTTCCGCCCACTTCGCACCGGGGGGCCGGTTGCGAATGAAACGATTGCCTGACAAACGGCACGCATGACCCGGCTTCGGCCCGGTCCTCTGGTTTTCTGCTGCAAGGGGCGCAAGCTGCGCCGGCGTGCGGTGGTTTATGTTTTCACCCGGCCGCGCAGGCGCCGGGTGGATGTGCTGGCGCCGATGGCGAGACACGAGACGAGACAAGGGTAGGCACAAATGCCGACAATTCAGCAGCTGATCCGGAAACCCCGGCAGCCGAAAGTCAAGAAGAGCAAGGCGGCGCATCTGGAGGGTTGTCCCCAGAAGCGGGGCGTGTGCACGCGCGTCTACACCACGACGCCGAAAAAGCCGAACTCGGCGCTTCGCAAGGTCGCGAAGGTTCGCCTGACCAACGGCTACGAGGTGATCAGCTACATCCCCGGCGAGGGGCATAACCTGCAGGAGCACTCGGTGGTGCTGATCCGCGGCGGCCGGGTCAAGGACCTTCCCGGCGTGCGCTACCATATCCTGCGCGGCGTGCTCGACACCCAGGGCGTCAAGGATCGCAGGCAGCGCCGGTCGAAATACGGCACCAAGCGGCCGAAGTAAGGAGAGACGGGTATGTCGCGACGTCATCGCGCCGAGAAACGTGAAGTTCTGCCGGACGCCAAGTTCGGCGACCGCGTGGTCACCAAGTTCATGAACAACCTGATGCATGCCGGCAAGAAGTCGGTTGCCGAGGGCATCGTCTACGGGGCGATGGGCCGCGTCGAGAGCAAGCTGAAGCGCGAGCCGGTCGAGGTGTTCCACGAGGCGCTCGACAACATCAAGCCCTCGGTCGAGGTCCGCTCCCGCCGGGTCGGCGGCGCCACCTACCAGGTGCCGGTCGAGGTTCGCCCGGAGCGCCGCGAGGCGCTGGCGATCCGCTGGCTGATCAAGGCCGCCCGCGCCCGCAACGAGAACACCATGGAAGCGCGCCTCGCCGGCGAACTGATGGACGCGGCCAGCAACCGCGGCACCGCGGTGAAGCGGCGCGAGGATACCCACAAGATGGCCGAAGCCAACAAGGCTTTCAGCCATTACCGGTGGTAATTTCCAGAGTCTGAGGACACGACGATGCCCCGCGAATACCCGCTTCAGCGCTACCGGAATTTCGGTATCATGGCGCATATCGATGCCGGCAAGACCACTTGCACGGAGCGCATCCTTTTTTACACCGGCAAGGGCCACAAGATCGGCGAGGTGCATGACGGCGCCGCGACGATGGACTGGATGGAGCAGGAGCAGGAGCGCGGCATCACCATCACCTCGGCGGCGACCACCACGTTCTGGTTCCGCACCGAGGACGGCAAGACTCCGAACGGCGGCTATGGCGACACCCCGGGCGAGGCGATGTTCCGCCTCAACATCATCGACACCCCGGGCCACGTCGACTTCACCATCGAGGTCGAGCGCTCATTGGCGGTGCTCGACGGCGCGGTGTGCCTGCTCGACGCCAATGCCGGGGTCGAGCCCCAGACCGAGACCGTGTGGCGCCAGGCCGACCGCTACGGCGTGCCGCGCATCGTCTTCGTCAACAAGATGGACAAGATCGGCGCCGACTTCTTCATCTGCGTGAAGATGATCAAGGATCGCACCGGCGCCACCCCGCTGCCGGTCCAGATTCCGATCGGCGCGGAGGGTGAGTACGAGGGCATGATCAGCCTGATCACCATGCAGGAGTGGGTCTGGAAGGGCGACGACCTGGGCGCGAGCTGGGAGACCCGCGAGATCCGCCCCGAGTTGCGCGACCAGGCCGAGATCATGCGCGCCGAGATGATCGAGCTGGCGGTCGAGCAGGACGACGACGTGATGGAGGCCTATCTCGAAGGCGATGAGCCCGATACCGAGACCCTGCGCCGCCTGATCCGCAAGGGCACGCTGGCGTTGAGCTTCGTTCCGGTGCTGTGCGGTTCCGCGTTCAAGAACAAGGGTGTGCAACCGCTGCTCAACGCGGTCATCGACTACCTGCCGGGCCCCCTCGACGTGGCTGTCTACAAGGGCTTCAAGCCCAGCGACGAGACCGAGACCCGCGATATCGAGCGCCGCGCCGACGACGCCGAGCCGTTCTCCGGCCTCGCCTTCAAGATCATGAACGACCCGTTCATGGGGACGCTGACCTTCACCCGGATCTATTCCGGCCAGTTGAAGAAGGGCGACCAGATCCTGAACGCGACCAAGGGCAAGCGCGAGCGCGTCGGCCGCATGGTGATGATGCACGCCAACAAGCAGCAGGAGATCACCGAGGCCT
>Ga0209988_10000803_pt1 | contig 19974 bp, 24 predicted proteins | sample N075metaG_FD_183115 | JGI IMG/M metagenome (GOLD analysis project Ga0209988, IMG submission 183115) | Deep subsurface microbial communities from Kermadec Trench to uncover new lineages of life (NeLLi) - N075 metaG (SPAdes) (version 2) | ecosystem: Environmental > Aquatic > Marine > Ocean trench... | reverse complement strand
GTATCTTGCCCGCATGCAGCGCGTTAAAGCGCTACCCGTGATTACAGAGCACCTGCTTATCGCCATTGTTGTCGTCATAGTGTCGTATTTCATTGGCATGTGGGTGCGGACCTCATTTGCCTGACAGATCGGTTGATCTGGATACAGGAAATTCATAGTCACAGGACTAACTGATGTCGGAAATAAGTTGGGATGATTTTGCCAGGGTCGAGCTGCGAATTGGAACCATAATCGAGGTTGCGGAATTCCCGGAGGCGCGCAAACCAGCCTGGAAGCTGACGGTGGATTACGGGGACAAAGTCGGCGTGCGGCGCGCCTCGGCGCAGATTACGGATTTATATAATCACCAAGATCTTGTGGGAAAACAAATAGTTGGCGTTGTCAATTTTCCACCAAAACAGATCGGGCCGTTCATGTCAGAATGCCTGGTGAGCGGATTTGTGCAGGCGGACGGGAGCGTCGTCCTGGCCGTTCCGGACAAGCCTGTAGCAAACGGCCTGCGCCTGTCATAAAAAGAAAAAGGCCAGTCAGATGAGTCATTTCGAAGCACCAGCGGATCTGCGGTCACCGGATGCGGACTGAATTAACTTGCATGAGCGAATATGTCGCGACAATCCGATGGCAACGCGGTGATCAGAATTTCACTGATGACAGGTACAGCCGGGGGCACGAATGGGAATTTGACGGCGGTATCACTGTACCGGCATCGGCGTCACCCGATATCGTTCCCTTACCCCTGTCTGTTGCCGAAAATGTCGATCCGGAAGAAGCTTTCGTGGCGTCTTTATCGAGCTGCCACATGCTTTTCTTTCTGGCCATCGCCGCTAGATCCGGATTTGTCATCGATGAATACACGGATGCAGCGATCGGCCGCCTGGGAAAAAACGCCGAGGGCAAGAGAGCAATAACAACAGTGATTTTGCGGCCAAGCGCGACTTACTCCGGCGAGCGGATTCCCGATCGGGGGGAGATCGAAAAGATGCACCAGCGTGCACACGAGATGTGTTTCATCGCGAACTCCGTCAAATCGGAAGTAACTGCGGAGATCGTGTCATGACGAGCGAAACCCGGCCACAGCAATGAGTGACGAGGTTACAAACTGGACCGAATTGCGGGAATTCGCCGCGGTCGATCTGGAACAGTCGTTCGTCGTGGCCTGGGACACAGAAGGAGAATCGCTGCTGATTGACCTCGATTTGTGCTTGCGGCCAGAGCATGTGTTCTACGAGGAACCACGTCCGTCCGAAGGTGCGTGCTTCCGCCCGGCTGTCATTGAATTTCCGCTATGCACCCAAGTCGCCGAACCAGGGAAAGACCGCCGTGGCAAGGTGGCGCAAGCGATCGAATCGCTGACAGCGGGCCGCATTGCGGGTCTGCAGCGAACCGGGGACGGGCGCTACGAGATTCGCGGCGACTTCGCCACCGTGGAAATAATTGCCGAGCGCCCGCTATTGCGGCTCAAAGCCCCCTGCGCCTGAATCCAGGTAGTCACAATCAGGAGCAATAATTGATGCACGAGGATTTTCGACACCGCTGCGTACAGCACAAGTTGGCAAACATATTCCCAGAGCGGAAATGGAAGACGTGTTGTTCTATGATTGGACACAGGGAAATTCGGTGAAAGAGTCCGCTGGCAGAACTAAAAAAACCAGTGTCAGCCCAATTACCGGCTCGGTCGAAGAAATTCATCGCATGCACAGATAACAGGGGACAGCGATGACAATTCAGCAGTGCAAGAATAACCGCAGAGATTTTCTAAAGTATTTGGCGGCCAGCCCGTTGTGCAACGCGCTGGCCGGACTTGAATTTGCCCATGCATCTGCCGAAGCGGGCCAGCGCATTACCAGCCCGGATCAGGCAATCGATATTTTTGATCTCAAGGCGACGGCAAGCGAAGTGCTGCCGCCGGCACATTATGGTTATATGGCGACCGGAGTAAACGACGACAAGACGCTGCGTGCTAACCGGGAAGCGTTCGAGCATTATTACCTGCGTTCAACGCGGCTGGTCAACGTCAGGCAGATCGACACGCGAGTCAATATTTTCGGCGAGGAATGGCCAACACCTATCGTGATTGCGCCGGTAGGTTCACAGAAGGCGTTTCACAGCGATGGTGAACTTGCGACTGCGCGCGCTGCGCGGAAGCTTAATCACCTGCAGATCCTGTCGACGGTAAGTTCGACGCCGATCGAGCAAGTGGCAGAGGCGCGTGGGGCGCCGATCTGGTTTCAGCTGTATACGCTCGGTGGCTGGCCGGGTGTGCGCAAGATGTTGCGCCGCGCAGAAGCCGCTGGTTGTCCGGCAGTTGCACTGACTGTTGATTTGCCAACGAGTTCTACGCCGGCAAGACATACGCTGCAAAGAGCGATTCGTCTTGATCCCAGGGACTGCGCGGTATGTCACGAGGGATCCGGCGTCGCGGCACGCCAGAAACCGATGTTCGAGGGCATCGCAGTGGACGAGAGAGATCGTCGTGGTATGGCACTGACCTGGGATTTCCTGAAACAGCTGCGACAGGAGACTCAGATGAAGGTGCTCGTAAAAGGAATCGTTACTGCCGAAGACGCCGAGCGTTGCGTCGAAGTCGGAGTTGATGGGATTATTGTCTCAAACCACGGAGGCCGGGCGGATGACAGCGGGCGCGGCGCGATCGACAGCCTGGCGGAAGTTGCGCCGGCGGTAAATGGCAGGGTAACTTTGTTGATGGATAGCGGCATTCGGCGCGGGACAGACATTCTCAAAGCGCTGGCACTCGGCGCCGATGCAATCATGATTGGGCGTCCGTATTTGTGGGGGCTCGGATCGTTTGGTCAGGCAGGCGTGGAACGCGCACTGCAGATCCTGCGGGACGAGTTCAAAATTGCGATGGAGTTTGCAGGCACTCGCAGCGTTAAAGAGATCGGTCCGGACTCCATCGGCATGATCTGACGAGGTTGTTGAACTAGCATGATTGAAGAACCAAAACCACCGCGCATCGAAGGCGATGAGCTGATTATCGATACGCAAAGCGGCACCGAAGTCTACGATTCGAAATATCTCCTGGCGGGGTTGCTAATATTTGTTGCCAGAGGCGACAAAACCATTTCAATCAATGAAACCCAACAGATGATGGCGCTGATCGAGGAGCAATTTGACATCCCGGGCGCAGAGTCTCTCGCACTCCTGCAACGCGCGATCGAAGATATTGCGGAGAATCCTGACATGAACAATTTACTCAGTGAACTAAGTAAAGTCCTGAGTCTCGACGAAAAAGAAGACATCGCAGTGATGTTGTTGAAGGTTGCGGCGGCAGATGGGCGAAAGGACGCGGAAGAAATGGAAAAACTGAGAGTCGCGGCAGAAATTATGAGCATCCCGGCGGAGCTTATGCACAATGCATACGATCGCTATTTCGAGGAAACGGGTTTTAGTAGTCCCAGTCACGATTTCAAAAAATAAGTAATAAAAATAAAAAGATATAACAAATATGCACAAGAGCAGACTGGCCGGGTTCATTATCGACTGTGATACCAACGATCTCGATGCTGCCGCTGGATTCTGGGCGAAGGTGCTGGGTGCGCCGGTGCAGCATGCGGCAGATCTGTCGAAAAGTCCGTACGTTGAGTTGAATATGCCCGCGGGCGAACCTTATGTAGAAGTACAAAAAGTCGATCATGCGAGTCGTGTACATATCGACATTGAATCAGATGACGTCGATGCAGAAGTTGTCCGACTTGAAAAGCTTGGCGCGAGGCGGATTACCGCAATCAAAAAATGGGTGGTTCTTGAAGCGCCAACGGGGCAACGGTTCTGTGTGGTTCCTGTTGTTAGCGCCGACTTCGCCGCAAGGGCACACGCCTGGAACGAAGATAAATAAGAAAGGGAGAAAAACATGACCAGCGAACTGATGAGTCTGTCATGGGTAACGGCGCTGACCGCGATAATGTGGATGCCTTATATTCTGAATTTGATTGCAGTACGCGGTCTCATTGATGCGGTCGGCTATCCCGAGGATCCAAAGCCGCTTTCCCCCTGGGCAGAAAAAATGAAGGCGGCACATTCGAACGCGATAGAGAATCTTGTTGTGTTTGCGGCCCTGGTCCTGATTGCAAATGCTGCGGACGTCAGCAACGCAACGACAGTTCTCGCCTGCCAACTATATTTCTGGGCGCGGCTCGTTCATCTACTTTCGTATACATTTGCGATTCCGTGGGTGAGAACATTGGCGTTTGCTGCCGGATTTGGTTGTCAGATTGCGCTGGTATTGCAGTTGATCTGAACAAACTGATCGATCTTCGCGGCTGTGGGAGCGGCTTCAGCCGCGAATACCTGACTTTATGGTCAGACATCGCATTGTTTTGACGCCGGTTACAAGGTTATGGGACAGCTGTGGATAATCATTTATTTTTTGGTGGAATCGTAGGGATCAAATCCACTGCTATCGTCGATGAAGTCCAGTTTTTCATCGAGATCATCGCTGGCGTCGTCGATGCCAGCCTCCCGGAGTTTCATCAAGCGCTGTTGCGCCTCAGACATGAAAAATATCCCTGTATCCATCAATGTTAACTTGATGGTTTTAATTGTGTCCGACAATAAGTGGTGACCGAGCTCATTCTCGATAACACGGACTTTTCTCTGTGCGTCAGGTGATGTTCGCGTTTTCGGGTCTGCTTGTGAGTCCATAACTCCGTTCCAGTATCCGTTAGCCTGATGTCGTTGTAGCGGTTGTTTCTGCGGTTTCTCCAGAATAATGGCCATCCCTGACCCTGTGTGTTGACGCAGTTTCCAGCCTGTTCCAATGACATTTCAATATTACACCCATACTGAAACATTTATCGTGTTTTTTGCCGATTGAAATCAATAACTTAAGAGGAGGATTTCGCAATTCCCCGATATCTCGCTCACCAGCTTACACATCCACAAGCAAAGTGTTTTCAGACTCCCTGAGGACTCACTGACATAAGCTGAATGGTTGCCTTTGGGGCAAGCGGTTGTTCAAATTGCTATAAAACTGCAAAACCAACAGCCACTAACGGCCACGAGCGGATATTCACCGCCAGAGAGAAAACCCCAATTGAGCCTGCATTCGTGTCGAAAAGTTGCAAGCCTGTCAGCAAACTTATTTTTCGCCGGCGCCCATCGGTTCATCGGCACGGATGAATATCCACAGCAAGGCACCGATGATCGCGAACACGGACCCGGAGACCATGGCTGCTGGCCAACCCAACAGGTTTGCAGTCACTGGTACCAGCATGCCGCCGACAATCCCAGGGAGATTGCCGCCAGTATTCAGTACGCCTGTGGCTACCGGCGCATGTCTCCCAGATACCGCCATTGTTGCGACCCAGAATGGGGCTTCGGTAAGCTGATTGCAGGCGAAACAAGTGCACAGCATGACGATAGTGATAACGATATTGTTAGACGTGGCACCGACATAAAGAAAGACCGCCGACAGGAGAAGTGCGGTCATAGTCTGGTATCGAGGCCCGAGCCGTATACCCAATCGGCGCACTAGCAGATCGCAGATAAATCCTCCGGCGGTCGCCCCAATCGCCCCGAGGATCCATAGTGCTGCGGTTAGCATGCCGGCGTCTGTGGCGGAAAATCCTTTGACGTCGACTAGGTAAAAAAAGAACCAGTTGAAAAACAGATAAAACACATAATTCATGCAGAAATAGCTGATCGTAATTAAAAGGACGTTTTTGTTCTTTAGCGCGAGCTTCCATGCTCCCCTCTCCGCTCCATACTCCGCCGACGGCCGATCAGATTTTATGAGCGAGAGTTCCGTCGCGCCTATCCTTGGATGATCCTTGGGATCATCGGTCACATACCAGTGAAAGACAGCAGCAACGACAAATGCTGATGGCGCAGTTATCAGCAAAGCGCTGCGCCAGCCATAAGCCTCCATGAGCCAGACAACAATCGGCGCCGTTGCTGCCGCGCCCAAAGTCAAGCCGGTACTCGACAGACCGTTCGGCAGCCCCCACTGCCTGACAGGGAACCAGCTCGCAATCGTGCCTCCAATGGTCACGGGAAAAAACGGCGCATGCACTGCGCCAACCAGAAATCGAGTGACAATGAGAGCAGCAACGATCGCGCCGACCGACAACACGCTCGTACCAGGAATGAGAGCGGTTACTATTGTCAGCAAGGCCCACGCTATTGCTATGGCCGTAATCGTAAATCGGGGGCCGAACCTGTCACCAAAAATACCGCCGGGGAATTGAAAAATCGCGTAGCCTGCGGCGAAAGCCGAAAACACCATCCCTAGCTGGTACTCATTCATGCCGAGGTCATGCATCATCGTCTCGCTGACGATGGACAGGTTAGTGCGTAGCACGTAAGCAATGAAGCTTGCGAAGATGATGATGGCCAGAACGACCCAGCGAGTACCTCTCACGATTGTTCCTCCGTTGTTATTTTTATTTGCAGGAAACGTTTAAGTCAGACTGCAGATCACTCGCTACAATGACCGCTTTGGATTGCGATTTCAACGGGTCGATGCAATGCAGTATGACAGGCTGCCATTGACCGTAAATCAGGCATTGATCTCGATTCAATCCGACAGTGTTTGTCTGGCCGAGTATCGATCATCACACCTGCAATCGATTTTCCTGATATAGCTGCTGCTTGTCCTCGAGTTCTGTCCAGCGCTCCAGGGCCAGGTCAAGTGCCTGCTGGGATTCGGCGAATTCCTGTAGAACCGGCGCGGTTTCTGCGTGATCCTGTGAGTAAAAATCGCGTGCCGAGATTTTCTTCAGAAGTGAGTCGACTTTTGATTCCAGTTCTTCGATTTGCCGCGGAAGTTGCTCAAGCTCCCGCTGCTCGTTGTAGCTGAGTTTTTTCGTTTTTTGTTTGGTACGGCTTTTCGCATCACTGGCATCAACATCAGGGTCAACGTTCGGATCATCGACTTCGGCAAGCGCCTTGCCCTGGCGCAGCCAATCGGAATATCCGCCAACATACTCCCGTAGCTCTCCGTTTTCCTCGAAAACAATGGTGCTGGTAACCACGTTGTCCAGGAATTCCCGGTCATGGCTGACGATGATTAAGGTGCCGTTGTAGGCAGTCAGGCGCTGTTCGAGAACCTCGAGTGTCTCCATGTCCAGATCATTGGTTGGCTCGTCGAGGACCAGGAGGTTTGCAGCTTTCGTAAACAGTTTAGCGAGAATCACGCGATTGCGTTCACCGCCCGAAAGCGCTTTCACCGGCATCATTGAGCGCTTCGGTGAAAACAAAAATCCCTTCAGGTAACCGACGATGTGCCGGTCCTTGCCATTGAGTCTTATATAGGTGCGTCCGCCACCGACATTGTCGGCGACCGATTTTTCTTCATCCAGGGTTTCACGCAGCTGATCGAAATAGCCGACCTTGAGGTTTGTACCGTGTTTGATTGTGCCGGACTGTGGCTCGATATCTCCCATCAACAGGCGAAGCAGGGTCGTTTTTCCAACACCGTTATTACCAAGAATTCCGATTCGATCGCCACGCATTATTCTTACGGAGAAGTTTTCGATTAGCGGTTCGCCGTTGAATCTATAACTGACGTTCTTGGCGCGAATGACTTTGCGGCCGGATTGTTCGGCTTCTTCAATGTAGATACGCGCGCCGTGTTCCGGGCTCACTCGTTTGGCGCGCTCCTCGCGCATCTCCATCAAGGCCCTGACGCGGCCCTCGTTGCGCGTCCGGCGTGCCTTGATTCCCTGTCGGATCCAGGCTTCCTCCTGATCCATTTTTTTGTCGAACCTTGCATTGGCGCGAGATTCTGCATTGAGCGCTTCCTCTTTTCGCCGCAGGTAGTTCCGGAAGTCACCCGGCCAGCTCGTCAGACGGCCCCGATCGATCTCGACGATTCTAGTGGCCAGGCGTTTTAAAAACGCACGGTCGTGGGTGATGAACACAACGGAGCCAGCGTAGGAGCGCACTGTATTCTCGAGCCATTGGATAGTCATTATATCCAGATGGTTGGTCGGCTCATCCAGCAATAGCAGGTCCGGTTTTTGCACCAGCGCCCTGGCGAGCGCGACACGCCGCCGCCAGCCGCCCGATAACTCATGCATTTTCCTGTCAGCGGGGAGGCTGAGCTCGGAAATTATTGAATCGACCCGCTGCTCGATGTGCCAGCCGCCATGAGCGTCGATCCGGCGGTGCAGTGCTTCCAGCTGACGCAATCCTGCGGCATTCAGGCCCTCGCGCGAACGCTCAAGATATTCGTCGAGGAGCGTCTGGATGCCGGTCAATCCTGATTTCACGATGTCGCGAACGCCATGATCCATCGCATCGGGCAGGGATTGTGCGAGCTGACTCACGACGAGGCCGGTCTGTGGCACGATTTTGCCCGAATCAGGCTCTATCTCGCCGGTAATGAGTTTGAATGTCGTCGACTTGCCGGCGCCATTCCGGCCTATCAGGCACACGCGCTCGTCCGGCGCGATCGCCAGGTCTGCCTCCATCAGAATCATCTGGTCGCCGAATTTAAGCGACACCTTATCGAAGCGTATCAAAGACATGCGTTACAGGGCCTTTCTGTGTCCGGTACGGTAAGGATACAGGTTGCCGGGGATTTGTCGGCGACGCCGGTGGCTGCCGGCATTGAAGATTGCCCTCCGCCGCCGTAGTGTCGGCCTACCAGCCACTATTTGGTGACTTTGGTGGACGACGAGAAAATAATCGATATCGAGACAAAACTGGCCCACCAGGAACATTTGCTGTCGGCGCTGGATGACGCGCTATCGAATCAGCAGGCGCAAATCGCCGAACTCGAGCATTTGTGTCAGTCCCTGGTCGAGAGAATTCGGGCACTGTCCGAGGCCGGCGGGGAAAATATTGACGATGACGAACGACCACCGCATTACTAGACCGATGTTGGAACCAAGGATTGAACGATGAGCAAGCCACATTTTCCTGACCTGATTCGGCAGCTTCCGGCATTCGAGGGACCGTTTGACGCGTATAAGCTTGGCGCGAAGGACTGCGAGGTATTGTTCGCGTCCTACTCGGCCGGCACGTCGATTGATCCGCATACGCACCCAACGCGCAACGTGGGAATCATTACCGAAGGCGAGTTATTCCTGACGGTTGGCGGCACCGAACAGCGTTACGGACCGGGAGACTGGTATAGCGTCGCGGCAGATGAAGAGCATTCTGCGAGATTCGAGATCGACACATCGGAAATTGAATTCTGGTTCAGGGCCTGAGCGATCGCGTCGGGGAGGCCTGAAATACGATGCAAAACCGATCATTGCTCTATGTCTGGATCGTGATTTTTCTCGCGGTCTTCAGCTGGTCGGTGGTGAATCCGCATGATTATCCGACCTGGTCTCTCGAGGTGTTTCCGGCCGTACTCGGCGCCGCCATCATCTGGTATACACGTGACACGTATCCGCTGACACGGCTTGCCTACATCCTGATTCTGATTCATTGCGTCATCCTCATGGTAGGCGGCCATTACACCTATGCCGAGGTTCCGTTGTTTGACTGGATCAGGGATGAGTTCGGCCAGCACAGGAACAATTACGACAAACTCGGGCACTTTGTGCAGGGATTCGTACCGGCCATCGTCGCTCGCGAAATCGTCATTCGCAACAACGTCTTTAACAGTGCCAGGTGGCGCGACTTTTTCATTGTCTGTTTCTGTCTCGGATTCAGCGCGTTTTACGAACTGATCGAATGGTGGGTCGCCTTGCTGTCCGCGGAGGCGGCCGAGTCGTTCCTCGGCACTCAGGGGTATACCTGGGATACGCAATCGGACATGGCGTACGCGCTTGTCGGGGCAGTGGTGGTGCTCCTGATTCTCGGTAAATTACATGACCGGCAACTCCGTTTGGGCGGCCATGTCGATCAGAGCCCGCAGGCTGGCAGCGCTTGACCCCGATAAGCATCGAACTCGCCGAGAGCGAACACCTGTCCGCGATTCCGGCAATAGAACTGGCTGCATCTGCCCTGTTCCCGGAGGTGGATGTGCCGCTGGAAAATCGTTATTGCGTCACCGAAGACGAACTCCTGCGCGAAGCGCAAAGCGACGCACGCTTGTGGGTGGCGTTGACCGGTGATCGTATTCCTGTGGGGTTCGCAATGGCCGACTTCGTTGACGGCGGCGCTCATCTGGATCAAATGGATGTCATTCCGGATTTTGGCAGACAGGGTATCGGGACTCATCTGGTGCGTACACTCATAGACTGGGCGCGATCCGGTGATTACCCGGTGATTACGTTGATTACTTTTCGCCATTTGCCGTGGAATGCCCCTTTCTATGAAAAACTGGGTTTCGAAGCAATGGCGTCCTCAGAACTTGGTGCAGAGCTTGCCGGCCTGTTGAAAGCAGAGGGCGAGGCCGGGATCGACGTGCGTCGGCGTATCTGCATGCAACTGGACCTGACACAGGCAGGAAAATAAGGGATGGCGCTGCGCGGTTTCTTGCGCTTTGTGCACTCGTAATAACGATGTTGCTGAGCGCTTGCGCCGCCGAACCAGGGCAGCGATGCCGTGGATGAGCTGGTGCGCATACCCGGCTTTGACTGGTTGAACGGCCCGGCCGGCCAGCAGCTCGGCAAGGGACCGGAAAGCATGCGGGACTTCGCCGCCGTGCCGGTGAGTCGCGCCATGATCATGCAGGATCGGCAGGTGTTGCGGCTGGTCAGGAACTGCCTTGCCCACGGCAGCTTCAAGCCTGAAAACGCGGACTGATGGGAGGCTATAAACGTGATCGGAAAAACATTAAACACATGCTTGCCCCTGGTCCTGTTGTCGTTCATTTCTGTCGTCAACGCTGACCAGGAGATTGTCAGGATCACGATGACGACCAGTCAGGGAGATATCGAAGTCGACCTGTACATGAACAAGGCGCCGCTTACCGCCGGAAATTTCCTGAAGCTTGTCGAGGGCGAACACCTTGACGGAGGCAGCTTCTATCGAGTCGTCACCTATGAAAATGACAACGGCAACCCCAGGATCGAGGTGATCCAGGGCGGCCTCGGTGACGAGGGGGAGCATTCGTAGCAAGGAATCAATCACGAAACCACGGAGCAGACCGGGATTTTGCACAAGGATGGCGTGATCTCGATGGCGCGAGGCGATGTTGGCACCGCCAGCTCGGAGTTCTTCATCTGTGTTGGAGATCAGCCGGGACTCGACTACGGTAAATTCCGCAATCCTGACAGTCAGGGGTTTGCCGCGTTCGGCCAGGTGGTGAGCGGCATGGATGTCGTCAGGCGAATCATTCAGCTGCCGGCTGGCGGGGCTAGCGAATCCGATTACACCAAAGGACAGATATTGACCGAGCCGGTTGAGATTATTTCTGTACGACGTAGCGAATAGGAATTCGCCCGCTCAGGAAGGGCGCCTACAGATTTCCCCCGATTCCGCAGGAGCCCTTCCTAAGCAGGCGAAGCCTCGATCAGGCGCGCTTTTTTTGTCGTTCGCCATTCAACAGCGGCCGCAAATACTGCCCGGTAAACGATGCCTCGGTATCGGCGACGCTCTCCGGCGTGCCGGTCGCAATGACCTGACCTCCGCCATCGCCGCCCTCGGGCCCGAGATCGATGATCCAGTCCGCCGTCTTGATGACATCCAGGTTGTGCTCGATAACAACAACCGTGTTGCCCTTGTCCCGGAGGCGGTGCAACACCGCGAGCAGCTGTTCGATATCATGGAAGTGCAGGCCGGTCGTCGGTTCGTCCAGGATGTAAAGTGTGCTGCCCGTGTCTCGTTTCGATAATTCCTTGGCCAGCTTGATGCGCTGTGCTTCGCCGCCTGAGAGTGTCGTCGCATTCTGGCCCAGGCGAATATAGGACAGCCCCACGTCCATCAGGGTCCGCAGTTTCCTTGCAACGACAGGTACGTTCCTGAAAAACTCCGACGCATCTTCAACGGTAATATCCAGGACCTCGTGAATGTTCCTGCCCTTGTAGCGGATCTCAAGCGTCTCACGGTTGTAGCGCTTCTCCCGGCAAACGTCGCAGGGGACGTAGATGTCCGGCAGGAAGTGCATCTCGACCTTGATGACGCCGTCTCCCTGGCAGGCCTCACAGCGCCCGCCTTTGACATTGAAACTGAATCGGCCAGGCAGGTATCCGCGCGCGCGTGCCTCCGGAGTGCCGGCGAACAATTCCCGAATCGGCGTAAACAATCCACTGTAGGTCGCGGGATTGGATCTCGGCGTTCTGCCAATCGGGCTTTGACTGATGTCGATGACCCGATCGATAAACGCAAGACCCGTAATTTCGTCATGTGGCGCCGGATTCCGGCTGTTTCGATTCAGCGTTTCTGCGACGGCTTTGTACAGGGTGTCATTGATCAGGGTCGATTTGCCGGATCCCGAAACGCCGGTGACGCAGGTCATCAGCCCGAGGGGAATCGAGACATCGATATTCTTGAGATTGTTTCCCCTGGCGCCCCTGATCCGTAGCTGGCGAGAACTGTCTGCGCTGGTGCGCTGGTCGGGCACCGCAATTGTACGTCTGCCGGACAGGTACTGTCCGGTCAGCGACCGCGGTTCCCGCATGATGGTTTCCGGAGGCCCCGCGGCCACGATCTGCCCGCCGTGCACGCCGGCCCCCGGCCCGAGATCGACCACATAATCTGCGGTGAGGATCGCCTCTTCGTCATGTTCAACCATGATCACGGTATTGCCGATGTCACGCAGATGCAGCAATGTCCCCAGCAAACGTTGGTTATCCCGTTGATGCAAACCGATCGAAGGCTCATCGAGAATGTACATGACACCAACCAGGCCGGAACCGATCTGACTGGCGAGACGTATGCGTTGTGCTTCACCGCCGGACAGGGTTTCAGCGCTGCGGTTTAACGAGAGGTAGTCGAGGCCGACGTCGCTGAGGAAACCGAGGCGGTGGCCGATTTCTTTCACGATTTTGTCGGCGATCGTGCCCCGCCAGCCGTCGAGTTGCAGTGATTCGAAAAAACTCCGGGCATGGCCAACCGACATATCGCTGATCTCCGGCAGCGACAAGTCAGTGATGAATACGTTTCGCGCGGAGCGATTCAGGCGGGTACCCGCGCACTCTGGGCATGGCCGGCTGTTCAGGAAGCGCGCCAGTTCCTCGCGAACGGCGCTCGACTCCGTTTCCCGGTAGCGGCGGTCCAGGTTTGGAATCACGCCTTCGAAACGATGCAGTTGCTTGATTTCCATTCCGCGTGAATTCGCATATCGAAATTTGACTTTTTCCTTGCCGCTGCCAAACAAAATGACTTGTCGAATTTCTTCGGTCAGTTTGTTGAACGGTGTTTCGATATCGAATTTATAGTGTGCCGCGAGGCTCTGGATCATCTGGAAGTAATACGTTGTTTTTCGATCCCAGCCGCGAATCGCGCCACCGGCCAGCGACAGGTCCGAATTGACGACTACACGGTCCGGGTCGAAAAACTGTTTGACGCCGAGACCGTCGCAACCGGAGCAGGCGCCTGTCGGGTTGTTGAATGAGAACAGCCGCGGTTCGAGTTCGGTCAGGCTGTAGCCGCAGATGTTGCACGCGAAGCGATCCGAGAAGACCAGTTCCTCTTTGTCTTTTTCTTCCATGAATCCAATACGCGCGACCCCGTCGGCAAGGCGCAGCGCCGTTTCAAAGGACTCAGCCAGGCGCTGCTTCATGTCAGCTTTGACCTTGAAGCGGTCCACGACCGCGTCGATATTGTGTTTACGCCGCAGGTCCAGCTTCGGTGGGTCGTCCAGCTCGTAGACTTCGCCGTTGATTCGTGCGCGGATAAAACCCTGTGCCTGCAGGTCCTGCATGAGCTGCACATGCTCGCCTTTGCGTTCAACGACCACTGGTGCGAGTAATATCAATCGGCTGCCCTCTGGCATTGCGAGTACCTGGTCGACCATCTGGCTTATCGTCTGCGCCTCAAGCGTCACACCATGGTCCGGGCAACGTGGTATGCCGGCCCTGGCAAACAGAAGACGCAGGTAATCGTAAATTTCGGTCACGGTGCCGACCGTCGAGCGCGGATTATGCGAGGTGGATTTTTGCTCGATTGAGATGGCTGGCGACAAGCCGTCGATATGATCGACGTCGGGTTTTTCCATTATGGACAGGAATTGGCGGGCGTAGGCAGACAGGGACTCGACATAACGGCGCTGACCTTCAGCATAGATAGTGTCGAATGCGAGCGACGATTTGCCGGATCCCGAGAGGCCGGTGAACACGATCAGTTTATCCCGCGGCAAACTGATATCGATATTTTTCAGGTTGTGCGTTCGCGCGCCGCGAATGTCGATTGATTTCATGAGTGTTCTACTGTGAACGCCAAACAACCTGTTAATATACGCCGCCGCGTAACCGCGGCGCAAAGGCAGCGTCTTCTTAAGAATTGATGAGCAAGCAAATAAGCCAGTTTTTTGCAGTAATGCTGCCCATCGAACGGCGAGCCGTCACGGTAATTGCGCTCATGGCGATGTGCCGCATGTTCGGCTTATTCGCGTTGCTGCCGGTTTTGGCGCTTTATGCGGCCGATTTGCAGGACGCCACACCGGCATTGATCGGTCTGGCGGTAGGCGCTTATGGCCTGACCCAGGCGGCGTTGCAAATTCCCTTCGGCGCAATCTCGGACCGGATCGGACGGGTACCGGTCATCCTCTTCGGACTCGCGCTGTTCGCGGCAGGCAGTATTTTCGCGGCACAGAGCGATAGTATTTACGGTGTGGTTGCTGGTCGCTTGTTGCAGGGGGCCGGCGCAATCTCGGCTACCCTGACTGCGCTGCTGGCCGATGCCACGCGGGAAGAGGTTCGCACGCGTACGATGGCGGTTTTTGGCATTGCGATCGGAAGTGCATTTCTTCTTGCGCTTATCATCGGTCCGGTCATAGCAGCTGCCAGTGGTGTGCGGATGCTTTTCTGGCTTGCGGCGGTGCTGGCAGCGGTCGCTGCCCTGCTCTTGTTCCTGTTACCCCGCGGGATCGAGAGGCCGGCCGAGCGGCCGGATCGCCGGATCCGCGCAGCATTCAGGCCGGAACTGCTGCGGCTCGACTTTTATATTTTTGTCCTGCATGCGTTGTTGACCGCAAGTTTCGTGGCGTTGCCATTCCTGCTTCGCGACGAGCTTCACCTGGCCCTTACTGCTCACTGGCAGATCTACGTCGGCGCACTCCTGGCGTCGCTACTGGGAACGGTGCCACTGATCTTTGCAGATGAACGCAAGGGCAAGTCGTCGACACTCACGGTAGCGATCCTGTTGCTTGTGTCGGGCCAGCTCATGCTGGCAATCGCCGGGTTCAATTTGACCATCGTCTTTGTCGCGCTTGCGGTATTTTTCGCAGGGTTCAATTTCCTGGAGGCCGGGTTGCCTGCGAGGCTCTCGATCCGCGCCTCGGGCGACCTGCGTGGTGCATCGCTTGGCGTGTTTTCGAGTTTCCAGTTTCTCGGGGCATTTGCCGGCGGCCTGATCGGTGGCCGGTTCCTTGCCGGCGGCGACCCGTCTGCGGTTTTCGCCGTTTGCGCCTTGCTGGCGGGGGCATGGCTGGTCGTGCACAGACTCGCCCCTGAAACAGGCTAAACACGTGTTTCTGCCTGATTTCAGGCTGGTATTTAATAAGTCAGGCCCTACAATACTTACCCCCGGAAGGCGGAATCATCAAATAATCATTAGAGGGGACCACAATGGCCCGTGGAGTAAACAAAGTAATCCTCGTCGGCAATCTCGGCAACGATCCGGAGACCCGTTACATGCCGAGCGGATCTGCCGTCACCAACTTGAGCGTGGCGACCAATGAATCGTGGAAGGACAAGCAGACCGGCGAGCAAAAAGACCGCACAGAGTGGCATAAAGTCGCGATGTTCGGGCGCCTGGCGGAGATCGCCGCCGAATACCTGCGAAAAGGATCCCAGGTATATATCGAGGGCAAGCTGCGGACTCGCAAATGGCAGGATAAGGATGGCAAGGATCACTGGACGACTGAAATCATCGCTGATGAAATGCAGATGCTCGGTGGCCGCATGGACAGCGGTGCACCTGCGATGGATGACCCACCGCCACCATCGGCGCCACCACCCAAGGGTGCATCTGACGACTTCGATGACGATATCCCGTTTTAGAAAACCCGTGAACAAGAAGCTCTACATCAAAACCATGGGCTGCCAGATGAACCAGTACGACTCGGAGAAGATGGCGGACATCCTGCGGGAATCACATGGCTATCAGTTAACGGCAAGTCCGGAGGACGCGGACCTGTTGCTGGTCAATACCTGTTCGATCCGGGAAAAGGCGCAGGAGAAGGTCTTTTCCGAACTCGGCCGCTGGCGGGCGTGGAAGGAAAAACGGCCCGAAATCATGATTGGCGTCGGCGGTTGCGTCGCCAGCCAGGAGGGCGAGGGCATTACCAAGCGTGCGCCGTTCGTCGACATGGTGTTTGGACCGCAAACGCTGCATCGATTGCCGCAGATGGTTGATGATGTTCGCGAAAATGGACGGCCGGTTGTCGATATTTCGTTTCCGGAGATAGAAAAGTTTGACTGCCTACCCGAACCGCGAGCCGAAGGACCGACCGCCTTTGTTTCCATCATGGAAGGCTGCAGCAAATACTGCACGTTTTGCGTGGTACCGTATACGCGCGGTGAAGAAATCAGCCGGCCGCTCGACGATGTGGTAACAGAAGCAGCTAATCTTGCGGCGCAGGGGGTCCGGGAAATAAATATGCTGGGTCAGAACGTCAACGCGTATCTCGGCCCAATGCATGACGGTCAGATAGCGGATCTGGCGACACTGATTTATTACATTGACGCGATTGATGGAATCGATCGCATTCGCTTTACGACTTCGCATCCGCGCGAGTTCACCGATAGCCTGATTCAGGCGTATGCAGAGATTCCGAAACTGGCGAATTTCCTGCACCTGCCGGTGCAGCACGGGGCAGATCGGATACTTTCGCGCATGAAACGTGGTTACACGGCGATTGAATACAAGCAGAAAATTCGCAAGCTCAGGGAGGTTCGGCCGGATATTTCGATTTCGTCGGACTTCATCGTCGGATTCCCGGGCGAAACGGACCGCGATTTCGAAGCGACAATGCAGTTGATCGCTGATGTCGGATTCGACCAGTCTTTCAGTTTCATCTACAGCGCACGGCCGGGAACGCCAGCGGCCAGTTTCGCCGATGCAACGCCGATGGCAGTCAAGAAAGAGCGGCTGAGCATTTTGCAGGCACGGATTAACCAGCAGGCTATGGAAATCAGCCGCGCCATGGTTACTTCGGTGCAGTCAGTACTTGTCGAGAGACCGTCCAAAAAAGACTCCAGGCAGCTTGCCGGGCGTACTGAGAACATGCGCTGGGTCAATTTCGACGGGGATCCGTCGGCAATCGGCCAGTTCGTCGATGTCCTGATTACCGAAGCGCTGCCGAACTCCTTACGTGGCCGGCTGGTCAATCATCGCGCAGCGGCTTAATCAGAGTTACCCTCTGGTCGGTAATACGTGAACTTCCTCACTTCCAACTCACTCTACATAGCGGTAGTCTAACCGCTGACGCGAATCCTTAGCAGAGGACCACACTTCAACCCTTGAACGCCGTAACAATATCCCGGGACCTGGTCCTGGAACCCGCCGATAATAACCGTCTTGCCAATCTTTGCGGACAGTTTGACGAGCACATTCGCCAGATCGAGCGCCGCCTCAACGTAGAAATCGCCAGCCGCGGAAACCAGTTTCGTATCACCGGTAACCCGGGTGCCGCGCAGATAGGAAAAGACCTCATTCAATCCCTGTTTCGCCTGACAGATAGTGAGCGTCTGGATCCCGAGTGCGTGCATATCTGTTTGCAGGAGGTAGCCATGAACGATGGCGAAATTGCAGAACTTTCGGAAGTGCAGGACGATGGTGACAAGAGTCTGTTCGAGATTCAGACGCGTCGCAAACTCGTCCGGGCGCGCGGCGCGAAGCAACGCGGCTATCTGAAAAACATCCGGGAACATGACCTGGCAATCGGCATCGGCCCGGCCGGCACCGGCAAGACCTATCTTGCCGTTGCCAGCGCGATCGATGCACTCGAGAGCGAGCAGGTGCGCCGAATTATTCTGGTGCGGCCTGCTGTCGAAGCTGGCGAGCGCCTCGGATTCCTACCCGGCGACCTGTCACAAAAAGTCGATCCTTATTTGCGACCAATGTATGACGCACTGTACGACATGTTGGGCCCGGAACAGGTCGGACGCATGATCGAGAAGAACCTGATCGAAGTCGCGCCGTTGGCATTTATGCGCGGGCGATCGTTAAACGATTCGTTTGTGCTTCTCGACGAAGCACAAAACACCAGTGTTGCCCAGATGAAAATGTTCTTGACACGTATCGGTTTCGGCTCCCGAGCCGTCGTGACCGGTGACATCACGCAGATTGATTTGCCTGCCGGACAACAATCAGGTCTGAAGAATGCGGTCGAAATATTGAGTGACGTCGATGGAGTCGGGTTCACCTGGTTTACGCCAAACGATGTCGTTCGCCATGAGTTGGTGCAACGCATCGTCGAAGCATACGAGTCGGATGGCAACGGAAAAGAAACCTGATTTGAATTGCTGCACTCAATCGATCCAGGTTGATGTGCAGGTTGCGGCGAACGTGTCAAATGGTCCGGCGGAGGCGGACATTCAGGATTGGCTCAAGCAGGTTATTAGACATGTTGGTATCGATACGACACGTAGTATCGAGATTTCAGTGAGAATCGTTGATGAGGCGGAGGGCCGGTCACTGAACAAGCAGTTTCGGGATATGGACAGTGCGACCAATGTCCTGTCATTTCCGCTACTGGAGGCGAGCCTGGCCGATCTGCCGGACGAGATGCCGGTGGCGCTGGGAGACATCGTTATCTGTGGACCGGTGGTGGCACGTGAGGCAAGCGAACAGGGCAAAAAATGTTCGGATCACTGGGCGCACATGCTGGTGCACGGCGCCCTGCACTTGTTTGGATACGACCATGAGACGGATGCACAGGCACAGGAAATGGAGGCGCTGGAAATCCGTATTCTGGCGCTCGGTGGCGTAGAAAACCCCTATGAACCAGGATACTGAGACTTCATACAGTCGTGACAAAATAGCTGCTGTTACAATGTCGGCATGCCGAGGCGGCCGGCAATCCCGGCCGCACAGGATGATCAGACAAACCAGATGAACGACAGACTGCCAAGTACCAACGGCACAGGACGACACGGAATTTTCAGGCGCGTGATCCGGGCGATCAAAGGTGAGCCCTGGAGCCGGCAGGAAATACAAGATTTACTGCAACAGGCTGAAAGCGTCTTCGATCCCCAAGAGCAGGAGATGCTGAGCGGCGTCCTGGAGGTCGCCGAGACCCAGGTTCGCGAGGTCATGATCCCCAGGTCGCAAATGATCGTTATCGAGCGCGATCAAAGTCTCGACGATATGCTCACAGTCATTATCGACTCCGGTCATTCACGATTTCCGGTAATCGGCGAAGAGCGCGATGAAGTGCTCGGTATTTTGCTCGCCAAGGACTTATTGAAATTCTTTGGGAATCCGTCAGAAACGGAGCTGGATCTCGAGAAATTCCTGCGCCCTGTGTCGGTGATCCCGGAATCGAAACGTCTTAATACATTACTCAAGGAATTTCGCGATAGCCACCAGCACATGGCGATCGTTGTCGACGAATATGGAGGTGTGTCCGGATTGCTGACCATTGAAGACGTGCTTGAAGAGATTGTTGGTGAAATCGACGATGAGCACGATCCGCAGGAGGCTGAATTTATTGAAGCGGACGTCGATCTCGATGGCCATCCCTGCTTTTCGGTGCGTGCGCTGACCCGAATAGAAGATTTCAACGATTACTTCGATTGCGACCTGACCGACGACGACTACGAGACGATCGGCGGGCTGGTTATGCATGAACTGGGTCGGCTTCCGCGGCCGGGCGACCGCCTCACATTCGGTGGCTTCGTGTTTCGTGTCACGGAAGCTGACCGGCGGCGCATCGACGCTTTGCAGGTGAACCGGATTCCGGATGCGTCTGTAGCCGCCGGCTGATCCGGTGCTCCATTAATATCA
>Ga0209988_10000802_pt1 | contig 19975 bp, 15 predicted proteins | sample N075metaG_FD_183115 | JGI IMG/M metagenome (GOLD analysis project Ga0209988, IMG submission 183115) | Deep subsurface microbial communities from Kermadec Trench to uncover new lineages of life (NeLLi) - N075 metaG (SPAdes) (version 2) | ecosystem: Environmental > Aquatic > Marine > Ocean trench... | reverse complement strand
GATTCCTTCGGCCAGCATCGTCACAACGGCATCAAATTCACTGCGAAGAAGAGAAGAGTAGGGAGCTGCTCTGCGAAAGACCTGGAACAGTTCTTCCTCCTCCCACTCCCGGCTGGCCGCCGCGGCCACGATCTGTTGGGCCAGAATATCCAGAGGAGCGGGAGGGATTCGGATCTGGTCCAACTGGCCACTCTTGATGGATCGGACCAGTGCCGCGCACTCGAGAAGCTCATCTCGCGTTGTGGCAAAGATCCGGCCTTTGGGGATAGTTCCCTTCCAGTGGCCGGAGCGTCCAATGCGCTGCAGGGCAAGGGATATCCAACGCGTGGAACCGAGTTGGCAAACCAGGTCAACAGAACCGATGTCGATCCCCAGTTCCAATGATGCTGTGGCCACGACCGCCTTGACTGCGCCGGTCTTGAGCCGCTCTTCCGTCTCCAGACGGATTTCTTTTGACAGGCTTCCATGATGAGTGGCTATGGAGTCGTCTTCGAATCGTTCCGCCAGGTGGTAGGTCACCTTTTCGGCCAGACGGCGAGTGTTCACGAAGATGAGAGTGGTACGGTGTTGACGGATCAGTTGCGAGAGCCGGTCATAGATTTCCTCCCACATTTCGTTGCTTGCCACCGCTCCCAGCTCGTCAGTGGGAACCTCTACGGCCAGTTCCATGTGACGCTGGTGTCCCAGGTCGAGGACCGTGGCAGAGCGATCAACTCCTGTCAGGAAGCGGGCAATCGCTTCAATCGGTTTCTGGGTGGCCGAAAGTCCAATGCGCTGTAGGGGTTGCCCCGTCAGGGCTTCGAGTCTTTCCAGGGAAAGGCTCAAATGGGAGCCGCGTTTGTCCCTGGCCAATGCATGAATCTCGTCCACAATGACGGTGGTCACCGTCTTCAGCATTCTCTGTCCGCTCTCACTGGTCAAGAGAATGAAAAGGGATTCAGGAGTGGTGACGAGAATGTGGGGAGGTTTTCGGATCATGCGCTGGCGCTCTTTTCCCGGGGTGTCGCCCGTGCGCACCAGGGTCCGGATTTCTGGGATTTCCAGCTGCATCTGGCCGGCTACTTCCCGAATCTGTTGCAGGGGTTCCAGTAGATTCCTACGAACGTCGTTAGCCAGCGCCTTGAGGGGAGAAAGATAAAGGACCTGGGTGGTATTGGAGAGGTGGCCTTGGAGGCCCTGTTGAACCAGACGGTCGATAGCACATAAGAAGGCCGCCAGTGTCTTCCCGGAGCCGGTGGGAGAAGCAATCAAAACGTGATCACCCTTCTGGATGACCGGCCAGCCCAGCTTCTGCGGCTCGGTGGCTTCACCGAATCGCTGCTTGAACCATGTGGATAGGGCAGGGTGAAAATGAGCTTCCCCTGGAACCCCTTTGACTCCACTCGTCTTATTCATCCCGGTGGCAACTATACTACAGGACTACAGGAAAACGAGCTGACCTTGGCTAGGGAGTACTGGGGTGGCGGGGAGGTGGGGGGGAACATGGGGACAGAGCACGCTCTGTCCCCATGTGAACACTTCCAGGAATCGGCAACTAGGGCACAAACAACTCAACCTCAACCCGGCGGTTGTCGCTCTGGCCCTGAGGAGTCGAGTTATTGGCAATGGGTTGGGTCTCGCCGGCACTCTGGGTTTCAATCCGGCCCTCGTCAAGGTTCTGTTCTGACACCAGATAGGAACGGACTGCATCTGCCCGGCGCAGGCCCACACGTTCATTGATTTCCTCGCTTCCTCGGTCGTCCGTGTGTCCTGTCAAGGTGGCCCTCAGTTGCGGATTCTGCCGCATCTTGAGCGCAATTTCATCTAACTGGGCTTTGGCTACGTTATTGGGGAGATTTCCCTCCATATGAATAACGATCTTTTCACTCACCGAGAACGTTTTGGTGTCACTGGCGGAAGCGCCGCGATCATCTTCAACGGTCACGACCACACTGTGACGGCCTCCAGCCAGTCCTCTGGTGTTGATCTGTATCCGCGACGAAGACTCGGGACGCCTTTGACTATCCAGAGTCCAAGCGTAGGTTATAGGATCATTTTCCGGATCGCTGGCCTGGGCGTTTGCTCCTACGGTATCATCGGCATAAACGTCTGTCTTATCAAGGGTTAAGGCTACACTCGGAGCGGTATTGGGCCTGGGATCGATGGTGACACGGAATTCGCAATTGGCCGTCTGTCCGTCGATATCACTGACCGTTACCCCGACTCGATGATTGCCCACTGTGCGATTGATTGTCCCGAACTCAAACGAGGACTGGTTATTGGTGACCGCTCGGCCATCCACTGTCCAGGAGTAGGTCAGGGCGTCACCATTGGGATCAGAAGCTTGAACCTGTATGCGCCTGGATTGGCCCTCAGTGACAAGCATATTAGAGGGTTCACAGGCTATGGTGGGTGCCATTGCATTCTTCCCTACCGTCAGATCTATCTCACAAATGGCCACGTGCTGCTTTTTATCTCTCACCTCCAGGCTGACGGTGTAGGTTCCTGCGCTCAGCGAAGTCGAATCGAAAACAGCCGATCCGTTTTGAGCCACCAATCTTCCCTCGTCAGCGGTCCAGGCAAAGGTCAGTTGGTCGTTCCGATCCGGATCTGTCGCGTTAGATTGTATCGTTGTCGACTCTCCCTCGACCAACGTGGTCTGATCCGCGACGCAATTGAGTATAGGAGGCCGATTTGCACAACCTCCAGCCGCTAACAACACCACCACACTGCCCAGTAGCAGAGGTAATCTTCGTTCACGCATTCTCTTGTCTCCTCTCAAGAAGTAAGCTTAAGTGTAACATCGACCTGGAGTATACACTCTTAGGATCTATCAATGTAAGCCCTTAAATATAAGCCTTTGGCCATTTTTTCACAAACTGAACTTTCAATCCATGGCGTTTTCAATGAACTCAAACCGTGCAGCAGCGATAGTAACAGTTTCCTGGCTTTGAAGAAACCGTTTTATTTGGCTCTTGCAGTCCTTGTCCTGGACTCGATACCATGATAAGTGCCTTGCTCCATTAATGCGATGATGTTTGCTGATGGGGCTTGCGAGGCGAGATCAAGGAGCAAGGAGAAGGCGATGCAGGGAGATCGGCGACGACGAGCGACCCAGAGGTCACCCGTAACACCCATCAGCCCTGAGGGTGGCGGGGGGACGGCATCGATTTCTTTGTCGCTCCTCCTCCACGATGTCACTGACATCGCGTCGTTGTCGCTTCGCGAACTCGACGCCGTCGCGCTCGCCACAAACGTCACCGTATTTATGGAACGAGATACTAAGGAATGAAGTGGAAATCGATACTCGGGTCTTTGGGGGCGAGAGTTCTTGGTCTGGTGCTTTTGGTGGCTGCCGGGGCCAAGATCGTGGAACCAGGGGCCTTTGCTGAGCAAATCCGCCTGGAGCAATTGGATTTCCTGTTCTCGGTTCGAACCGTCACCCTCATTGCTCTGGCCCTGGAAGTGGGACTGGGAACGGTGCTGATCCTGGGGCTCCGGCGACTTTGGGTTCTGTTTCCGACCACCCTACTGGTGAGCTTTTTCCTGTTTCTAACCGGCCGTAATTATTGGCTGGTCCTCAACGGGCTACGGGATGAAGACGCCGCCTGCGGTTGTTTCGGAAGCCTGATCCAGCGCACGCCAGGAGAGGCATTTTGGCAGGATCTGTTCCTGTTGCTCGTCCCCCTGTCGCTGGCCTATATAGGCCGGCAGGTGAGCCATCGAGGTTTTCCCTGGCGCCGCCTGCTTGTGGCCGGCTTCCTGGTCCTAGGCGTCACGGTCTATGTTGGAGGGAACTCGGACCTCCATTTCGTGGAGGTGGCTGCAGAAATCGCCGATGAAAGCGGTGAAGAGCGCTTTGTCAAGACCGATGACTATCTTCTGGTCCTGGAGGGCGTGGATGTCCCGGAAGCAGAGATATTCCATTCTCAATCAGTGACCTTTCTTGTTTTGAGTCCACAGCTTCCCGCTGCCGTCGTTTTGAAACTGAGAACCACTAGCGTAGAAACGATTGCTGGGGAGATGATTTTCCGCGGAGACGATGGATCCATCATCCTCTCATCGGACGCTGTCTTTCATCCAGAGGGGGAATTTGAGGTGGATGGAGAGGGAATTTCCTTTGCCGTGCAGGGTGCCCGGCTGCGCTTGAGGAACAGCCCCTGACGGCCAGCCGTCAGGGGAAACTCAAAATCCCAAATTCAAAATCCCAAACAAATTCTAAATTCCAAACCTGACCTGGAACCTGGAACCGGGAACCGGTAGACTGACCGTCAGTTATGGCGGGAAAGAAGAAGCACACCAATCGTTTGATTGATTCTAGCAGTCCCTACCTGCTTCAGCATGCCCACAACCCGGTGGACTGGTATTCCTGGGGTGAAGAAGCTCTGAACGCAGCGCGAGCCCAGGACAAGCCCATTTTGCTCAGTGTGGGCTATGCAGCCTGCCATTGGTGTCACGTCATGGAGCATCAATCCTTTGAGAATGAAGAAATCGCCCAGTTGATGAACGAAAATTTCATCAATATCAAGGTGGACCGCGAAGAACGGCCCGATCTGGACGCCATCTATATGAACTTTGTGCAGATGGCAACGGGAAGTGGCGGATGGCCACTGACCGTCTTTCTGAGCCCCGATCAGGTCCCATTCTATGGAGGTACCTATTTTCCTCCTGAGGACTCTTATGGGCGACCCGGATTTAAACGTGTGTTGAAAAGTGTCGCTGAAACTTATCGAACTCGTCGAAGCGAGCTGGAGGAGAACCGAGAGGAAATTGTCCAAAGATTGGGCCAGATGACTCTAGGAAAAGGCCGTGAGCAGCTGGAGAAAGGGCTTCTGGATCAATCTTATACCCAGGTGTTTCATCAATTCGACAGTCAGCACGGCGGGTTTGGAGGTGCTCCCAAATTCCCCAGCACCCTGGTCCTGGGGTTTTTGCTTCGTTACTACCATAGAACGGGCACAGAGAAGGCGCTTGAGATGGTCCGACTCAGTCTTGATGAGATGGCTCGGGGTGGAATCTACGATCAGTTAGGTGGAGGCTTTCATCGATACACTGTGGATGAGCGTTGGCTAGTCCCCCACTTCGAGAAAATGTTGTACGACAACGCTCTGTTGGCCCGACTCTACCTGGAGGCCTATCAAGTCACTGGTGATTCCCATTACCGTGAAATTGTGGAGGAGACGCTTGAATACGTCCAACGCGAGATGATGGATCCCGCTGGGGGTTTTTATTCGTCCCAGGACGCTGACAGCGAGGGAGAGGAGGGGAAGTTTTATGTTTGGACTCCCGCCCAGGTGGAAGCGGTCCTGGGCAGAGAAGATGCCTCAATTTTCAACCGGTACTTCGATGTGACGGATTCTGGAAACTTCGAAGGGAACAGCATTTTGCACCACCGCATGACGATGGACGAGTTGAGTCAGTCCCTCGGAAGATCTGGAGAGGAACTTAAAGGGTTTCTGGACCAGGCTCGTCGGAAGCTTCTCGAGGCCCGACAAGAGCGAGTCAAACCGCCACTGGATGACAAGGTACTGACGGCCTGGAATGGGATGATGCTCACCAGTTTTGCCGAGGCGGCGTTTGTTTTAAACGATTCCAAGCTTTTAGAGATCGCTGTGAAAAACGCGGAGTTCTTGGCTTCAGCGATCATGGTGGAGGGACGGTTACTGCGCAGCTGGAGACAGGGAAGGGCACATCTCAACGGATATTTGGAAGACTACGCCCTGGTCATTGAGGGATGGTTGGCGACTTACCAGGTGACCGGGGACATGCACTGGTTGGACCACGCTTGTCGTCTCATGGAGCGCCAATTCGAGCTCTTTCAGGATGAGGAAGGGAATGATTTTTACTTCACCTCCTCCGATCACGAGACACTCTTGATTCGGCGAAAGGAATACCAGGACAATGCAACGCCCGCCGGCGCCGGCGTCACTTGCCTGAATCTCCTTCGATTGTCCGTTCTGTTGGGGAAGAAGGAGTATCGGGACCTGGCCCAGAGCATGCTGCATCGAGTATCGGGAGGACTCTCCCAGTTTTCCTCAGCTTTTGGATATTGGCTGCAAGCATTGGAGTTTTTCTTGAGTCCGGCTCAGGAAATTGCTGTTTTAGGCAAGGCCTCTGAACGGGAAGCCCTGCTTCAACCGGTGCGGGAAAGATTTCTCCCCAACAAGATGCTGGCGTTTCTGCAAGAGCCCGATTCAGAGCTGGTCCAAAAGATCCCGTTGTTGGACGGGAAGACCGCCATCGATGATCGAGCCACGGTCTATGTGTGCCGGAACTATGCCTGTCAGGAACCTGTTACTACAGTGGAAGGGCTGGAACGGGTACTGGAGGCTCAATAGGGACAGGCACGGAATTCTTGGGGAAAGTCCCGGTATCATTGGACAGTTTTTAGGGCTGGCACCGAACTCTCATGCAAGCCACCGGCTAAACCGTTCACTCAGTTGCTCCAGGGCTAGGGCTCGGTGGGAGATTTTGTTTTTTTCCTCCACCGTCATCTGGGCAAAGGTTTTTCCAAAAGGAGGGTAGTAGAAAATCGGGTCGTAACCGAACCCGTGAGTGCCTCTGGGTTCCTGAGCCAGCTCTCCCTGAACTTCGCCCGTCACTTCGATCAAGTCCTCAGGCAGAAGGAGACAGATAGCCGATACAAAACGCGCACTTCTTGAGGAAGGACCGGGACGGGAGTCTAACATCCGCAGGAGCTTTTCGATACGTTCCTTGTCTGTAGGAGCAAAGCGAGCGGAATGTACCCCCGGTTTGCCACCCAAAGCATCCACCACGAGTCCTGAGTCTTCAGCCAGTGTGGGGAGCCCAGTTAGTTGGTGATAATGCTCAGCTTTGATACGGGCGTTTTCGGCGAAAGTCGTACCGGATTCGAGGGCTTCGGGAAGATCGTCTCGTCCCAGCAGAAACTCGAATTCGATGTTGAAGAGTGAGAGGGCCGAGCAAATCTCCCGGACCTTGCCTCTATTTTGGGTTGCCAGAAGGAATCGCAACTTGCTGATCGGAGTCACTTTGAAACAGATCTGTTAAATTTTCGAGTTGCTCTTCGAGAACAAGTCGCTGCTGCACGATCAGGTCTTGGATGCCGATTTTGGCCAGATCCAGAAGTGCTTCCAGGTGAGAACGTGAAAAAGGCTTTTCCTCAGCTGTTCCCTGGACTTCAACAAAGAGACCCTGACCGGTCATGACCACATTCATGTCCACTTCAGCTGCCATATCCTCTTCATAGGCGAGATCCAGACAGGGCTCTCCGTCAACAATACCTACGCTGACGGCTGCTACATAGTCTAAGAGAGCAGGCTTATCCAGGCTCCCATCTTCCTGAAGTTTTGCCATGGCTAGTGCCAGGGCTACGAAGGCCCCCGTAATGGAGGCTGTTCGGGTTCCCCCGTCGGCCTGAATGACGTCACAATCCAACCAGATGGTCCTTTCCTTCAGAGCATGCATGTCGACAACGGAACGAAGTGATCGGCCGATCAGTCGTTGAATTTCCTGGGTTCGTCCGGAAGGTTTTCCCTTGGTGGCATCTCGAGTCATCCTTGTTCCCGTCGAACGGGGTATCATGCCGTATTCGGAAGTGACCCAGCCTTTTTTACTGCCCCGCAAAAATGAAGGGACCTTTTCATCGATGCTGGCCGTGCAGATGACCCGGGTGTCTCCGCATTCAATGAGTGCCGAACCTTCTGCATGCTTGTTGTATGCAGGTGTAATGGTCACCGTGCGCATTTGGTTCAGTGGACGCTCATCACCTCGATCGGGCATTTCGGACATTCTACATAAAGGGTTTCCGAATGGAAACATGTCCGGCCAGAGTGGGGCGTTCCCGTCCTTCAACCAAAAATCTGATCTGTTTGATTTCCTGGATATTTTCAATCAGCGATCGAGTTATCGAATAGAGGGCGGAAAGCTCGGCTGCTACCCCCCCGACTGCCGGATAAATGATCTCCTGGGACAGATCCACAAGCGCAGTACCGTCCTCCAGTAAATAAACCTGTCGCAGTTTGGCCCGTTCAGAAAAGACTTGAAAGCCTTCCTTTCTGGAGGGACCTTTGAGGACTTCATGAATGATCTGACGGGCAGTGAGAGTAATATCTTCGGTCAGGAATATGGATCGTGTCTCTAAAGTCAGCAGGTCGGGATGAGGAGCCATGACCCCGGGCTGATAAAAGTACAGCCTAATGGTCAGATCGCCGGAGTTGCGTGCCTCTAATGCGCTGGATTCGACATCGAGCCTGTTCTGATCGACGTTGCTCACATCCTCCTGATGCTGGCGCTCGATGTTGTAGAGGTAAAGCGTCACCATGACGACCAGGGAAACCAAAGCCAAGGCGATAAGGATGGTTCCGTGTTCCTTCGTCACCTGGCTCATTCTGGAGCTAAGGATGTTCTTTAGTTTATTCACTCCAGGTTCCTTCCCTGCAGAAAGGTATCCACTGCGGAAGTTATGGTGCGGGCGACCTGCTCCTGAAACTCCATCGAGCTGAGTCTCCGGTAGTCCTCAGGATTGGTCAAAAAACCTATTTCGATGAGCACTGCCGGTGCCGTGACGGGAGCCAGGCCAGCCAGAGGAATCTCGGCCACCCTGTTCTCAATTCCCCAAAGCAGATTGAGTTTCTCCTGAAGTAACTCCGCAAGTTCACGGCTTGAGCCGAGATATGTTCGTTGGCCTTCTTCCCAACGGACAAGCTTGTCGTTGTCCTCAAATGTTCTCGAGGGTGGTCGTCTTGGTGAGAAAAATGCTGGGCCCTCCTGGTTGGGCTTGAGCATCACCGGTTCATTATCTTCGGAGTACTTGTGCAGGTAGACTACAGGCCCACGTGTTTTGGGAGACGGGGAGCCTCCCACATGAATGCTGAGATAGACCTGGGAGCGATAATAATTTCCTATCGATCCTCGCTGCTCAACCGCTAATTCTACATCGCGAGTACGAGTCAACATGCCTTGATGTCCGCTTTCCTTGAGCAAGTTCCCGATGCGTCTGGCAACTCGCAGAGTCAAGTGTTTTTCTGCGATTCCTTCCGGGGAGTTCACTCCGAAATCTCTTCCTCCATGGCCCGGATCGATGGTGATGAGATTGCCCGGCTCTTGCGGGGAGGAAGATGGTACCGATCCCTCAGAAGGGCTCTGCTCAGGAGAATCGGGCTCGCTTTCAGAGCCCAAATTCGACATGTTTGGGGGGCCGTAAATATCAACGACCTTTCTGACTGGAGCCGTCAGGGTCAGTTGCCGGAAGTTGTGGTAAAGATCCCCTTTTTGAATGCGGAAGGTTCCGTAGATATTGCTGGAATCGAAGTCCACGGAAGAAACCAGGCGACGATCTGGGGGAATTGTGGAAAACTCTGGCCGAACCAGGAACTGGTCAAAAGCGACTTGAATGTAATCCTTGAATTCTCGGACTTGAATGGGAGCGTTGAGACTGGATTGAAAGACCACTCTTACACGATCCGGATAGTTGCTTACTTTGACCTGGACTGGGTTTTCCGCCAGTGCCTCTACCCGATACCGCATGTCAGACACCTTACTAAACCTGCGGTTGACCAACAGGGGCATTGCCTTGGACAGGAAATCTTCACTCACATACCAGTCGTTGGGTGTTCTTTTCCAAGCGGGGGCTGCCAAAAGGATGTACTCGGTGTCGAACCTCACCAGGGGGCGCCCATTCACCAGTTGTAAGTTTCCTCGGGAACCTGCAATCGTTAAGACCTCCCCGTTTTCCATCAGCTCTAACCCAACAATTTCGGCGAAATCTCTCAAAGGGTAATAGGTCTGACCTCCCCGTTGGGAGGAGTGAATGGTACGTTTGTTCTGGCCCATCCAGACTTCAAGATCTCTAGATAAGGCGGCCGCCTGAGGTGAGAACGGAGCACCCACCGTGAATGGAAGGGCCAGGCAAAACACACAGCAGCCAACCAGCCAGAAGCGTTTCGGGTTCATCAGTTGGAATTATAGCTCAGAGCGCCCTTCGGGCGCGTTCCAAGTTCCAAGTTCCAAGTTCCAAGTTCCAAGTTCCCAGTTCCAGGTTCCAGGTTCCAGGTTCCAGGTTCCAGGTTTGTAATTTGTAACTTTGAATTTTCAATTTCAGCCGGTCTTCCGGCTGTGGTCGGCCTTCAGGCGCCGAGAGGGGCGCTTTCCACTGGGAGAAGATCTGCTTCCTTGACCTTACGACACAGCGTGGGATCGCGTACCAGAGCCGTTGCCAGGTCGGTGTGCAAAGCGTGACCGGCTTTGTGAGCCTTAATGTGGCCAATGAGGGGATAGCCGCACAGGGAGATGTCACCAATCAGATCCAGTGTCTTATGCCGGACAAATTCGTCTGGAGAGCGCAACGGCCCATTCATGATTTCCGTCTCGCTCAAAACCACAGCATTCTCGAAGGATCCGCCTCGAATCAGTCCCTTTCTACGCAGTTCCTCGACTTCCGAACGGAAACCGAAGGTTCTCGCGAAGGCGATCTCTTTGGCGTATGCCTCGGAGGTCATTTCCAGGTCCAGGATCTGATGCCCGATGGCGGGATGGGCAAAATCGATTTCATAGGAGATTCGAAAAGTTGAACAAGGTTCAATCGAGATAAATTTACTCCCCTCCTGCAAACGAAAAGGTTTTTGGACTTTCAGAAAGGTCCGATCCTTCTCTTGTGTCTGAACCCCCGCCTTCTGGACCATCTCCACAAATGGAAGTGCAGAACCATCCAGGATGGGGACTTCCAGTGAACTGATGTCAATGTACAGGTTGTCGAGACCGAGACCGTACAGTGCCGACAGGACGTGTTCCACGGTGGAGAGCATCACGCCCTTCTTCATCAACGTGGTTGCCAGGACCACCCGGGAGACCCGTTCGCGTAATGCCTCGATTTCAAACCCTTGAAGATCCACGCGTCTAAAGACGATCCCGGTGTCCGCAGGTGCAGGGTTCAGTTCCAAGGATACCCGGCAGCCTGTGTGAAGGCCGATTCCGGAAATTTGAACCGAATTTTGGATGGTTGCTTGCATCTGATCAGTCAAGAAAACTGCTTTTCTACAGACTTCTCCCCCTCTGGAACCCTCTTACACGCAAGAAGTGAGCCAAAGACCCAAACACAGCAGATATAGACATCTTGCGGTGAAAGAGCGCTTTCGTTTGTGAGTTATGTGCTACAGTGGTGTTGCTTATAAGAGACAGTCTTGGGCGCGCTTCGCGCGCGTTCCAGTTTCCAGGTTCGAATTTGGGATCTAGGACTTGGAATCTGTTTGGAATTTGGGATTTGGAGTTTTGAATTTCCGGCTTCCAGCCGGTTATTTCTTCAAAACCGGTTCCAGGAAGTATTCGGGCGGGATATCCCCATTAAAGGTAATCTCTTCGATGAAAATCTGTCTGGACATCTGCCCGTCCGTGTAGTGGTCGCTACGCAACGGGGTGTGAACTCCCTGAATGGTATGCCAATTTGTGTATTCTGTCTCCTGCTTTAGACGAACCCCTACGCTGTTGATCACGTGAGTTTCAGTTTTCAAAGGCAAATGGCTCTCCAGGTCAAAGAAGATCACAATCGACTTGTTGGCGGCATCCAGAAAGTCCACGGCTTCGTACTCGCCTGAACCGGAAACTTCATCCGGTCCGTAATAGAAAAGACTCATGCCCTCTTCATCCACGCGATCTCTCAGAAGAATATCGATGTCCCCCTGAACATCCTTTTCAAAGTCCTTGATCTCTTCTTCAGGGATATCTTCCACTGAGCTTTTTCCTTCCAGGATCCACCCTTTTCCGATTTCCAGATTGTAGATGTACACCTGTCGGCGTTTATCCTTTCCTGTCTGGAAGCGCGATTTGATGGGTTCAAAGACGGTCCAGTCCATGAAGGGAGTGAAATTACTGCGGCCCCTTTTGTCGAAGATAAAATATCTGCCAACTTTGTGATAATTCTTGATCTCCAGGTAGTTTTTCCCTCCCATCGCCTCAATAGCGGCCGCGATGACCTCATGGGCTTTGGAGGGCTGCTCGGCCCAGACAGCTGACAGCTGACAGCTGACAACTGACAGCAGACAAAGAGCCAGTAGAAATTTTTTCATGTCAACACCTAAATTCAGTATAGACTACAAGTTATACTCGGTCTACCGTAACCCACAGACCACAGACCACAGCCGGAAGACCGGCTGAAATTCAAAATCCCAAATCCCAAACAAATTCAAAATTCAAAATTCCAAATCTGACCTGGAACCTGAAACCTGGAACCTGGAACGCGCCCGGAGGGCGATTAGTTGCCAATATATTTGGCGTAAAGGGCACGGGCCTTGGTGAAATCGTTGGTTCCTCGAATGATGGAGCGTCCATCGGCAAACAGGGCAATCTCATATCCGTCGACTCGAATTCTCAGCAAGTGCTCGTTGAGGTCGATTTGGGCAGTCTTAGCCAGACGTTTGGAGATTTTCTGGAAATCCGAGCGGATGGGTCGGGGAGGGGATATTTGAACCGAATTGCGGCCGCATAGGAGTGTAAGCCTGTTGTGTTCCTGACCTTCCAGAAGATGGAATTGATGCTTCCCACAACACCGGCACTCCTGATTGCGTGCCTTTTCGGCGCTGATTGTTTGCCAGGTTCCGTTCCAGACGTCAATCTGGAGAATCTCTTGACGAGGAGACTCTCCAACTATAATTTTCAGGCTCTGGGCAACCTGAAAGGCTGCGATGACATGCACGATTGGAGCAAGGATTCCAGCGGTGTCGCAGGTTTCTGTAGTTCCCACCTCCGTCGGCTGCTCAAACAGACATTGAAGACAGGCGGAACGGTTGGGCTGGAAGGCAAAGGCCACTCCATAACTTCCCACACAAGCTCCATAGATCCACGGGACTTTCTTCTTGACCGCAAAGTCATTTATTAGAAAGCGGGTTTCAAAGTTGTCCGTCCCATCCACAATAAGGTCACTGTCTCGGCACAACCTGTCGATATTCTGCCAGGTGACGTCCTCGATCACCCCCTCGATTTCGACATCGGAATTGATGGCACGGAGCTCTCTTGCGGCAACGGCTGCCTTGGGAAGTCCCTGCTGAGCATCCTTTTCAGTAAAGAGACTCTGTCGCTGAAGATTGCTCGTCTCCACAAAGTCGCGGTCGATCAGTGTCAACTTACCGATCCCAGCCCTCGTCAACATCTCTGAGCTGACCGTACCCAGGGCTCCACAGCCGACGAGTACAACTTTGGACGCTTTAATCCTTTTCTGTCCCGCTTCTCCGATAGCAGGAAAGAGAATCTGGCGGGAGTATCGGTCGGTCATGGTTTGATTGTATCACCGTGGGAAAGCACCCGGGCACCCGCTGTGTCGAGATCGAATACTCGGAAACCAGCCTGGGTGTCTTGTGCCAAAAGAGTTTCCAGCATCCAGCCTCCGATCTCTTCCTCGTGATCATCAACCAGTGCAATGACGGCCGAGCCAGAGCCACTGATGGAGATTCCCAGGAGCGAGGCGGATAGTTCGGGGTCAAGATTTTCAAGATCGAGTAGCTGTTGGATACCTGGAACCAGTTGTGCGCGAAACGACTGATGGAGACGGTCAGAAGTGGCTTCACGCAGCAGGTCCTTTCGCCCGCTGTTTAAGGCGTGAATCAGCAGAGCGCAGCGCTGCACATTGTGGGTCGCGTCTTGAAGAGAATACTTTCGGGGCAGAATGGCTCGGGCCTCGCTTGTGGAGATGGTTGCCTCAGGAATCGCCAGGACAAACCGGCAGGATAAGGTAGAGAGAAGCTTTTCAGCCTGCATTCGGTCATCGCTGGTCCACGACAAAACCCAACCTCCCAGCAGGCTGGCGGACAGGTTGTCGGGATGGCCTTCGAGCGGATAGGCGACCTGGAAGATCCGGTCGGTGTCGAAAGCTGAACCACTGATCGTTTCCGCTATCTTGATGCCCGCAATGATGGCGGCGGCACTGCTTCCCAGTCCCCGCTTGAGTGGAACGGGATTGTCCATGCGGATTCGCAGCCCGGGCGGTTGAATCCCCAGAAGCGCAAAGGCTTCATGCATGGACCGGGCAATCAGATTATCCTTTTCTGAGAAAGAGGGACCGGAATCGGCTCCTTGGACCCACTCGATCTGATTCCCAACGGTGGGCTCCACCTGTACGGTCAAATAAAGATTTAAAGCCGCAGAAACGGTATCAAAACCGGATCCCAGATTGCTGGTGCTGGCCGGAACGCGAACGGAGAAGGGCTCACTTACCTTAGTCATTTTCAGATTTCAGTTGTCAGTTGCCTGTTGTTCAGCCACTTTCCACCCTTTCAAAGATCAGAAGATTCCACCTTGAAGTGGGAGAATAAGAAGCGGCTTCCTGGTCCCACTTATAAATCGTAACTTCCGGAGAAATGATATCGACCACCCCCGCCAGTGTGTAATTCTGATGAAGATACTGTTCCCCCCACTCGATCAATAGGCGATCTGAGTCAGGGCGCATCAACCAGGACGTGGGAATGTTAACTAGAATAATATATTTCGGCTTGTTGGATTCAATCTCATGGATCATGTCTTTTTGCATCTGGAGGGCAAAATCGTGCGGTTCCATCAGTGCATACGTATAGAGAAATCCAGTTGCGGCTCTTCTTTTGGAATAAAAGTAGATTTGTGGTTCTGATCCAATGACCGCAATCTTAGTCCCTTTATCCGTGTTCTCCTCAATATAGCTTGCGATCTCAACAGCCTCAGGGAATGGATTCATCCCGTAAACGGCTCGACTCGCTTCCAGCGGCGAAAGCTGAAAGAAAAATGATCTTTGTGTGACAAGGGGATACACGACAAGTACAGCGATTACACAAGATAATGCAATCCACCGTGTATTGGATGGTCTGATCTTTTGTGCTAACCAATGGATACCCGTACCCGTTAGCAAGCAGACCGCAGGTACCAGAAGCACAAAATAGTGGGGTCTAAAATAAAAGCCGGGACAAATCGATAAGAATGAAGCGATGAAAAACCCGTACAGGAAAACGCTCTTTGGTCTTAAATCTTTGTTGAACATCAGTGCCGTCAAGCCTAGCAGCGCTCCCAGGGCTATGGGGAAATTGGGACTCCATATCTCTATCAACCTCATTTGCAACTGGGTCATACCCTGGGAAACCGAAATCAGGGAAGCATATCGAAAAGCGTACTCAAACGTCCAAAACCAGAAAGCACCGAAGTTACCGGTGATGGCATAGAGAATCATGACTGAGACAATCGGCATGAGAATTCCAACGATCAACACTCCTACTCTTAAGCAGAATTCCTTCAAAGAAACTGGAAGCTTTTCCTTGAGCATCCAACTGAGATATACGATTCCGAACAGTGCGAAGAAAACGCCAGGTTGCTTGATCAGGAATGCGCTTCCAAGGAGAAGACCAGATAGGAACAATAGTCCTAGATGATCTTTTTCAACTGCAATGAGCAACAATAAAATACCGGCGATGGCGAAAGCTACAATGAAATGCTCGGAATTAGCCCAGATTCCTTGTATGGAAGGGCTCAGTGTGACCATCAGAAAACTCACTGCCGCCACCATACCAACCGTTCTGTTGAGTAGGCGTTTCCCAAGCAGAAAAATGAGTATTGAAGTGCCTAGATTCACCAAGAGGAGTGAAAAATGGATGGAAGACGATTCCTCTCCAAAGATTGCCAGGACGATTGCGTAGATAAAATATATTCCGGGAAATTTCATGTTGTAGGCTTCAATGTAGGGAAGAGCGCCCTGAAGAAGTAATTGCCCCATATAAGCGTACTCTCCCTCATCGCGCTCCAGAGGGGTTGCCAGTAGCCTCAACCGAATGAAGCAAACCAATAAAAGGACGAGCCCCATGAAAAGATAGGCCCACGGAATTTTGGGCGATAGGGAAAGTTGCTGAGGAGCAGAGTTCTTTGTTGCTTTTGTTTGCTCCATTTCAGATGGCTTTTAGTGAAGTGGAGGTAAAAGGAATTTATACACTAGGGGTCTGTTGTCAGCTGTCCCCTGCAGCTTTCCGAATGATCTCCCTCAGCATTTGCCGCTCGGGAGAAAGGCCCGTCCAGGCAGTAAATTGAAGAGCTGCCTGTTCGACGAACATTTCCATGCCCGAAATGGTTTTCAATCCTCGGCGGCCCGCCAACTCCAGCAATCGAGTTTGCTCGGGGCGATAGACCAGATCATAAATCACTTCAAAATCAAGTTGATCGCTCGTTAACGGAGAATCCTGGATATCGGGGAACTGCCCAACAGGAGTAGCATTCACGCAGAGATCAGCAGCCATGGGTAAATCAGAAAACAAAGTATAGCGGCAACCGTACCGTTTGGCGAAGCGGGACACCTTATCCCGATTCCGTCCAACCACGGTCACCTCCGTTCCCTGGTCCTGAAGGGCTTTCACCACAGTGTGGGCGACTCCGCCATTGCCCAAAACCAGCGCTGTCTTGCCCTTCAAGGAGCCGTGTGTCCGGAGTGCATGGAGAAAGCCCGGATAGTCGGTATTCAGACCCTCCCATTTGGAGTCCCTTTTCACCAAGGTGTTCAGGGAATCAACGGGAGATGTCTTCTGCTGGACGACATTCAGAACGTCGGTTTTAAAGGGTAGGGTGACACTAAACCCTTCGAAGCAAAATCGGCTCTTCTCGATGTAGTCAAACCAGACCCCAACATCGTCAATTAGAAAAGGAAGGTAGACCTTTTCCAATTGGTGGTGTTGAAAGAGCTGGTTGTGGATATCCGGAGACAACGAGTGTGCTATCGGATTTCCCAGCAAGCCATAGAAATGGGGAGAACTCGTCCAGTTGTGCAGCTGGTAGCATTCCATGGCCTTTTTTAAGGTGAGTTGACCGGGTGCCACCTTACTGCTTTCGTCTTCCGCCACATAAGTCCAGCTGTTTCCCAAGAATCCTCCCAGCAAGCGGGAGGGTTGACCCAGATCTCCCATCCCTAAGATGACGCAGGGAGTGGTTTCCAACGCAGACTCCATCCATTCCAGCAATGTGGCCAGTTGTTGTGTGGTGGTGACGGAGACGGCCAGCTTGATCACATCCCCGCCTGTTTCTCTCATGCTCTGCAATCGAGAGGGCAAATCCTCGGGGAAACGGTCAAAGCAATGGTAGGATCGGACGATGCGAGTGGAAGAGGGTAGGTTTGGACTCTCCTGGACATCGTGCTCCAGATCCGCCCATGAAAAGCCTGAGTGGGCAGCTTTCTGCAGCAGGTCCAGTCGATCTTGTTCCGGGCCCCGGTAATGGCCTCCCTCGCGCGAGGGACGGCAAGTGACGATGAAGTCCGTGCCCTGATCCGGTTGAACTGAGGGTACTTGTGGCTCGGCCAGGTAATCCAGGCGAACCTCAATATAGGGGACCTTCCCCGTGTATTGGGCGATTTTCTGATTTAAGGCGGCAAAGGAAGGATCTGCCAGCGTGAGGCAAAGATTTATCATTCAGCCGAGCTTGATCCGCACCCGTTCAAGATGCTTTTTCCGTGTTGATCAGAGCACTCAGGTCTTTGCGGCGCCTTCGTAGAATGCGGATGGGTCGTCTGGAGGCGTGGCGTTTGCGGTATTTGACGCTCTCGTCGATCTGACTCCAGAACTTTTTAAAGTACTGGATCATGGAGACGATGGCCAGCACCACCACCACCCACAGGAAAGCGATGCCTGTAGCGTTGAAAATGCTCTCAGGATAACGCCATCCCAGGATCAGGCAGCCCACGCAGAACACCTGACTGGCCATTTTCGATTTCCCGAGTTTGGAGGCATCGATGGTAAATCCTTCAGCTGCCGCGATGCTGCGCAGGCCCGTGACGGCAAATTCTCTACCCACGATGATCACCACCATCCAGGCCGGGGCGATGCCCAGTTCAACCAGGGAGATGAAGGCAGCGGATATCAACAGCTTATCGGCAATCGGGTCCAGGAGCTTGCCGAGGGTCGTCACTTGCTGTCGCTTGCGAGCGAAATAACCATCCAAATAATCGGTCAGAGCCGCGATGACAAAGACAATGAACCCCAAAATCTCACGGTCTGCAAAGCGTCCGGTCAGCAGGACAACGACCAGCAAAGGAATCAGAAAAATCCGGGTTACGGTCAAGGAGTTTGGAAGATTCATAGACTTTTGAGGCCACTTTAACACAATGAAGAACAAGACAGAAGACAGAATACAGGAGACAGGAGGCAGCAGACAAGAAAACACTGACCACCTGACCACCTGACCGGCTGACCCTCTGATCTGACCCACACGACACGACAACAGCACAACAGCACGACTGCACGACCGCACCGCACGCCATTGGTATAATCGAAGCGTGTTGGAGGAAAAACTCAAAACTCTTCCCGATAAGCCGGGGGTCTATCTCTTCAAAGACCCAAGCCGGAAAGTGATCTACATTGGCAAGGCCAAGAGTCTCAAGCACCGTGTCCGTTCCTATTTCCAAGTCTCTCGCAATCTAGATGAGAAAACCGAGGTCCTGAGGGACCATATCCAGGACCTGGATTACATCGTCACCGATAATGAACTGGAAGCTCTTTTCCTGGAGAGTAACCTGGTCAAGAAGCAACAGCCCAAATTTAACGTCAAACTCAAGGATGACAAAGCGTTCCTGCACATCAAAGTCACCGTCAATGAACCTTATCCACAGGTGCTTTTGACTCGCAGAGTCCTGGAAGACGGAGCCCTGTACTTCGGTCCCGTTCTGCCTGCTTCATTGGCACGCAACACCATCAAGATCATCAACCGCCATTTCCTGCTGCGGACCTGTACTATCGATATTGACGGAGACCTTGACCGGCCCTGCCTCGAGTACCATATCAAGCGCTGCCTGGCCCCCTGTGTTCGGGGACTCTGCACTCAGGTGGAGTACGCTCAGGCCGTCAAAGATGTGGTCCTGTTCCTGGAAGGGAAGAACGAAAAGCTGATTCGCAGCCTGACCGAGAAGATGGTGAAGGCCTCGGAAAAACAGCATTACGAGGCCGCTGCCTTCCATCGCGATCGGATCGGGATGTTGCGGGATTTGACCCAAAGACAAAAGGCCATCCAGGGTGGAAAGGACGATGTTGATGTATTCGCCTACTACCGGGAAGGACCCCGTGTGGCACTTCAGCTGTTCACATTGCGCGCTGGGAAAATGGTCGGCAAACGTGAGTTCTTCTGGGAAGACCTGGGTTTTTTCCAGCCCACCCAATTCGTGAGGGATGCCCTGCAGCAGTACTATCTCACTGCAGGCTTTATCCCTCGCCAGATCTACCTCTCAGTTGCAATTGAAGATCAGGAGTTGATGAGTCAATATCTGAGTCAAAAACTTCAAGAGCAGGGCAGGGGCCGGCGTGTGCGGATCCTGGTGCCCCAGAGAGGAAAGAAACACGACTTGGTCCTTTTGGTGGAAAAGAACGCCAAAATTGCCTTCGAGATGCGTTTTAAGATCCTCAAATCCCAAAAGCAGAAACTCCTGGAAGATGTACAGGTGGCCCTGGATCTCCCCGGGATTCCCCAGTGGATCGAGGCCTTTGATGTCTCCAACATACAGGGAGCAGAGGGTGTCGCCGCACTGGTCGTGTGCGAAAAGGGGGTCATGAAAAGGAGTCAATATCGGAAATTCAAGATCAAAACGGTCCAGGGTTCGGATGACTGTGGTTCCATCTATGAAGTGGTCCACCGGCGCTATCGCAGAAGGCTGGCGGATCAAGCTTCTTTACCCGATCTCATTCTGATTGACGGTGGAAAGGGCCAGCTGCACGCTGCTTACCAGGCCCTGTCGAAATTAGAAATCGAAGATGTGCCGTTGGCCAGCATCGCCAAACGCGAAGAAATCCTCTTTGTTCAGGGTCAGGAAGGTTCACTTGTTTTACCCCGTACCTCTCTCGTGCTTCATCTAATCCAGGAGATTCGGGATGAGGCCCATCGTTTTGCCGTCACCTATCATCGGAAACGCCGTTCAATACGTGATTTCCACTCAGAGCTGGACCAGATCGCGGGCATCGGAGTAAAGCGGAAAAAGAGGCTTTTGCGCAATTTTGGGAGTGTGGCCCAAATCCGCCGCGCCAGCGTGGAGGAGTTGGTGCCGTTC
>Ga0209988_10000801_pt1 | contig 20002 bp, 19 predicted proteins | sample N075metaG_FD_183115 | JGI IMG/M metagenome (GOLD analysis project Ga0209988, IMG submission 183115) | Deep subsurface microbial communities from Kermadec Trench to uncover new lineages of life (NeLLi) - N075 metaG (SPAdes) (version 2) | ecosystem: Environmental > Aquatic > Marine > Ocean trench... | reverse complement strand
CGACCAGGTGATAGAAAACCTGGTACGGGATTGCAAAAAAGGCGATCAAATCGTAATTATGAGTAACGGGGACTTCGATAACATACACCAGCGATTGATCGACGCCATGCAATCAAGCCATCAGGAGTAGGATAAATTTACCGCGGTATACCCTAGATTGGTCGGATTTTCCTGTGAATTACGTTAATCCTGAATAACCATCCGCCTCAATCAACAGGAATTTTGGACCCTAATTGGCTTTCCCCCACTACGGTACACTAAATCCAACAGACCCCTGGTATGAAGACTAAATCAACATCGAGCAAGAAATCTCAACGCCCCAGCAACATTGCCAAATATGAAATCAAGCGTCGTATCGGCAGGGGTTCCATGGGAGTAGTCTACGAGGCCTTCGATCCCTTTGTGCAGCGAACAGTCGCTATCAAAGTGGCCCATTCCCTGGAAGGTCAGAGCCCCAAAGTTACCCAGAAAGTGCGCGAAGCATTTTTTTCCGAGGTTTACAGCGCCGGCCGAATGCAGCATCCATCCGTAGTCAGTGTCTATGATGCTGGCCAGGAAGATGACTACAATTATATCGTGATGGAATTTGTCGACGGTGTTACCCTGCAGGATTATGTATCCAGCGATAAATACCTGACACCTAATGAGGTGGTCGATGTCATCTATCAGTGTGCCAAGGGGCTCGACTATGTACACCGGCAAGGCGTAATTCACCGCGATCTTAAACCCGGTAATATCATGCTCAGTCACGATGGCGAGGTGAAAATCATGGATTTCAGTATTGCCCATATCGATATGGGTATGGAGCAACATGACACCTATGTATTAGGTTCACCGATGTACATGCCCCCCGAACAACTGTCCGAGGAAAAGCGCCTGGTGGCTCAATCTGATATCTACTCACTCGGCGCTTCGATGTATGCGTTGCTCGCACGCCAGCCTCCTTATAAAGCCAGCAATCTCGATTCGCTGATCTACAAGATCGGCAACCTGGACCCCGAACCGTTGCTCGAACTGCAACCCGACATTCCCGTACACATCGTCAAGATTGTTACCAAGGCAATGCAAAAGATAATTTACGACCGCTACGAATCAGCGCAGGAGCTCGCCGACGACCTCAGCCGTTCGTTTAGTCGCTTGCGCCAGGTCGGTGAACGTATCGATGTACAGGAAAAATGGAAGACCCTGCGCTATCTGAATTTTTTCAAGGATTTTAGCGACGATCAAATTACCGAGGTGGTTTACGCGAGTGACTGGAGAGATTTCAAAAAAGGAGAGGTGATCGTTAACGAAGGTGACAAGGAAACCTCGTTTTTCATCCTCGCTAAGGGCGGTGTCGAAGTGCTTAAGAAAGACAGGGTAGTTGGCACCATGAAACAGGGCGATTGCTTTGGCGAAATAGCATTCATCACCAAACGGCCGCGGGGCGCCACAATCGTCGCGCGAACAGAAGTAACATTGATGACTGTGAGCAATACTTTGATGGAACAGGCATCCCCCGATACCCAGATACAGTACTATAGAATCTTTCTCGAAAACCTGATTGCGAGATTATCCCAAACAACCGAAAAACTAGTCGAATCCAAATATTCTAAAAAGGTGAAATGAACCTGCAAACAGTTATCATTGCGATGACCGGAGCCTCCGGCGCGGCATACACACTGCGCTTACTAGAATTGTGCCTGCAAGCCAAAATACAAATTCAGTTCATTACCTCGCAACCAGGACAAGTCGTACTCGGTATGGAAACAGACTTGAAACTAACCGGCTCGCCACAAAAAATGCAACAACAGCTGGCCAGCTATTTTAATTCAGAACCTTCCCAGATCAGCGTGTTTGCAAAAGATCAATGGACTGCGCCAGTCGCGAGCGGATCATCAGTAGCCGATGCGATGGTGGTCTGCCCCTGCACTATGGGGTCCCTGGCCTCGATAGCCGCCGGTACCAGCGAAAATTTAATTCATCGCGCTGCTGATGTGGTGATAAAGGAACAAAAAAAACTGATCCTGGTCCCACGTGAGACGCCATTTTCCAGCATCCACCTGGAGAATATGCTGAAACTGTCAAATTTGGGTGTCGTCATATTGCCATCAAACCCAGGCTTTTATCATGGCGCAACCCAGGTGAGTGATCTGGTTGATTTCATTGTCTGCAGAATTCTCGATCATCTGGGCATAGACAATAATATTTCACCTCGATGGGGTTAACAGGGTGCTCTTTGTCACCTTGAAATGGCACTGATCACTCTCCGATGATTGAATTACCCCTGTTCCCACTTAAAACCGTGTTACTACCCGGCAACACACTCTCACTAAAAGTATTTGAAACGCGCTACCTCGATATGATTGCCGAATGCATGCGCGAAGACTCCACCTTCGGCATTATTTTGATCTATAAGGGTGAAGAAACACAGGGCGATACCGATATCCACTCGATCGGTACTACGGCGAAAATTAGTGACTGGCAGGACCGGGCCGACGGCCTGCTGGGTGTCACCGCCCTGGGACTTGAACGTTTCGAAATAATATCGACGCGAAATCAGGATAATGGTCTGACCGTGGGCAAGGTCAAAATCCTGACAGAGATTGCCGAGGTTGATATCCCCGAACAATTTTATTATATGCTGGAATTACTCAACCACATTAGTGCCCAGGAGGGGAAAATACCGGATAACAATCAGAGTTTTCCTCAAATGATGTATCGGCTGATATACCAGTTACCTCTCGATACCAACCTCAAGCAAAGGTTGCTGGAAATCCCAAATTGCGGAGACCGGGCAGTCATATTACATGCGGAGCTAATCCGCCTGGGTGTGATTCAATATGTAAACCCTGCGGAGATGCAAGGAGGATAGCGGGGTTCCTTTGTTTAATGGCGAAGACTAAACTAGCACTTTGATTCGAATATGCGAGGACCCGCGCCGATGAGAAACCTATTCATAATTGGAATCATGTTCCTGCTGATTCCTACCGCACAGGCAGCAGAATTATCGGGTGTATTTGTGAAAGATCAGATCACCGCCGAGAACGGCGAGACCCTGCTACTCAACGGCATCGGGCTGCGAGAAAAATTCTGGATCGATATCTACGTCGGATCCTTATACCTGGTTACCAGGTCCGATAATGTCGCCGAAATCCTCTCCGCCCCGCATGCCAGTCGCATACAGATGGACTTCGTATACAAAGAAGTCGCAAAGGAAAAATTACTCAAAGCCTGGCGCGAAGGTTTCAGTAAAAACCAGAACAGGGAAACTATCGCCGCATTGCAAGATCGTATCGACCAGTTTTACGGTTATTTCGATGCGAATGTGGTCGCTAAAGAACAATATATTCTCGACTATATTCCGGGCAAAGGCACAACCATTATCAAAAATAGCAAGGTACTCGGCGTGATTCCAGGCGAGGACTTCAAAAATGCGCTAATGGAAATATGGTTAGGAAATTATCCGGCGGACAAAAATTTAAAGCTCGGCATGTTGGGGTTGAAGTAGTCGATTACGCTGGTTATCAATTATCAAGGAGTCTGACCTCTTGAATCACCTGACCCCGTGAATCTGACCACCGTCATTCCTGGCGGGGTGCCGCCCACTTAGCAGGAATCTTGGACCTTGCCATCATAAAAAAGATTCCGGCTCTAACGGCCGAAATGACGATTGAGTTCTGGGAGTTCTGGGGACACAATACTCAATTATTACTATGCTTTTCGAGAGTTAGGTATTGTGTCCCCAGAACTCCAAGGCTAAAGACCAGCAAACGCTCGATCGGCGTATTCAATAGTTTTCTGAATTTGCGCATCACTGTGCGCAGCACTCACAAACCCCGCTTCAAAGGCTGAAGGCGCAAGATACACACCCTGTTTTAACATCGAATGGAAAAATTGTCTGAAGCGCTCGACGTCACACCGGGTTACATCGGAAAAACGGCTCACGCATTCCTGATCGATGAAAAACAAGCCAAACATTGCGCCTACCCTGTTAGCACAGAGCGGAATTTTTTTACTCTTAGCCGCCGCTAATATTCCCTCTACCAGGTCCTTCGTCTTACGTTCAAGTTCATCATAAAACCCAGGGCGCGATATAATTTCCAGGCTTTTCAATCCAGCCGCCATCGCCACCGGATTGCCAGCCAGGGTACCGGCCTGATACACGGGACCTGTCGGCGCAATATGATCCATGATTTCCTGTCGCCCGCCAAAGGCTCCAACCGGCATTCCGCCGCCTATCACCTTTCCGAGCGTGGTCAAGTCCGGTTTGATTCCATACCGTCCTTGTGCGCCGGTTAAACCGACACGAAACCCGGTCATCACTTCATCGAAAATCAATACCGAAGATGATTCATCACAGCAGCTGCGTAAGCTTGCCAGAAATCCTTCTTCCGGCGGCACACAGTTCATATTACCGGCTACCGGCTCGACTATGACACAAGCGATTTGATCACCGATCTCAGCGAATACCTGCCCAACCTGCGCACTATTATTGAATTCCAGGGTAATTGTGATTTCTGCCACGACATCTGGTACACCGGGAGAACTGGGAATGCCTAGCGTCAATGCCCCCGATCCGGCCTTGACCAATAGTGAGTCGGCATGACCGTGATAACAACCCTCAAACTTTATGATTTTATCGCGACCGGTATAGCCTCGAGCCAGTCGGATCGCGCTCATCGTTGCTTCGGTCCCGGAGCAAGTCATACGCACTTGGTCCATACCCGGCATTATCGAACAAATATTTTCTGCCAACTCAACTTCGAGCTCGGTTGGTGCTCCAAAACTTAGCCCTTTTTTTGCAACTGCACAGACTGCGTCGATTATCTCCGGATTCGCGTGACCACAAATCATCGGCCCCCAGGAACCGACATAATCGATATACGACTTGCCCTCCACATCAATTAAGCAGGCACCCTCGGCATGGTCGATAAACACCGGAGTACCGCCAACACCATTGAAGGCACGTACCGGTGAATTAACACCCCCCGGAATCACTTTTATGGCGCGCTCAAACAGTGATTCAGAATTTGGCATGATGGCTCCTGGTATTAAGCAAGTTCGATTTATTCATATCTGCCAGTGGTAGACGGTCGGGTTTATTTCGCCTCATTCGTGCATCCAGCAAAAACAGTCTGGTTGAATCTGACCCATCTCGACCGTCTATGCTAGCCTGAAAGAAAACTGGGATCGGCGCGCTGCTAGCATAATCAGTACCAGTACCGGTATACCAATCAGCGCAGTCACGAGAAAAAAACTAGAGTAGCCGATAGCATCTACCATGGTACCGGAGTACCCCCCAAGAAGCTTGGGTAACAGGGTCATCAACGAACTGAAGATTGCGTATTGTGTCGCGGTAAATGAAATATTGGTCAGGCTTGATAAAAAAGCGATAAATGCGGCACTGGCCAAACCGGCGGATAGATTATCTGCCGATATTACGATATAGAGCCAGGTTATATCGTAGCCGACCGTTGCGAGTATCATAAACAGCAAATTGGTCGCAGCAGATAACAGGGCGCCTAAAAATAAAATTCGCATCACCCCAAACCGCATCGATAACAGGCCTCCGAGCAACCCACCAATGATTGTCATTAGCACACCAAAGGTCTTAACTACCGCCGCAATCTCGATCTTGCTGTATCCAAGATCGTAGTAAAATACGTTCGATATCACGCCGAGCACGATGTCGGAAATTCGATAAAGACCCACTAACGCTAACAATAGCCAGCCAAGGGTCGAACCATAACGGGCGAAAAAATCACGCACCGGCAGCAAATAGCTGCGTTCGACCATTTCGCCGCGCACAACCCCGGTTTTTACCAGAATTACTACCAGAACCCAGGCTATCCCCAGCGCAACTGCCAGGCGCAAAAATTCAAGCAAAAATCCGGCTAGATGGCGACTGCCCAGAAATTCAGTCAAATCGACCCCGGCCGAACCGACAATATCGCTAGTTAAATAGAAACAGCCGATAAAACCAGCCACTGCTATCACAAACATCAATAAAAATCTCGCGTGGTCCGCATTGCTTTCGATCAATGCAAGTGACGCGCGATCGCCCCGTTCCTGGATTATCAAGGTAGTAAGTATCCCCACCAACATGCATGCCGCCATTACCCAGTAGGTGTATTGCCAGGCCTGGTAAATATAGACCTCACCGGTAGAACCAAACCAGGTGGCTAAGAATAACGATCCTGCACCCGCTACAATTAGTGCACTGCGATAGCCGACGATATAGGTTGCGGACATCAATGCCTGTAATTCAGGACCGGCCGACTCGATGCGATAGGCATCGATCACTATGTCCTGCGTAGCTGATGAAAAACCTAGCAGAACCGCGGCCAGCGCCATCATCGTTAAACCGCTGCTACCGGTCTGTGGATTGATCGAGGCCATTAAAACGATCGCGGCTATGATCGACAACTGCGCGACTAACATCCAGGCACGGCGTCTTCCTAGGACCCGGGTCAACCCCGGTACTGGCAGTTGGTCAATTAAAGGCGCCCAGACAAATTTGAACGAATAACCCAATGCCGCCCAGCTAAAAAATGTGACCGCCGAGCGCTCTATCCCCGCTTCACGCAACCACAGACTCAGCGAGGAAAAAATGAGTAGTAATGGAATCCCAGCCGAGAAGCCGAGAAACAGCATGGTGACCACTCGCGGGTGGGCAAATGCTTTTGAGGTCTCCAACCAGCCTGGTTGCTGCGAATTACTCATTAACCGGCGATTGAAAAATCATAGTCCATGATCAGGGGTGCATGGTCAGAAAAGCGATCCCGTCTGAAAATCGAGGCCTTCTGAATCTTATCCTTCAAACCCGGTGTCACCATTTGATAATCGATTCGCCAACCAACATTGTTGGCCCAGGACTGCCCCCGATTCGACCACCAGGTATATTGTTCCTCGCGTTGATCGACCTGGCGAAAACCGTCAATAAAACCGACCCGATCAAATAAATCGCTCAGCCAGGCTCTTTCCTCGGGTAAAAATCCGGAATTTTTCTGATTCGATCTCCAGTTTTTCAAATCAATATTCTGGTGCGCTATATTCCAGTCTCCGCAGATGATAAATTCTCTACGTTTACGCCGTAATGCCTGCAAATGCAGCATAAAGCTTTGCATAAAACGAAACTTCGATTCCTGTCGATGATCACCCGAAGAACCGGATGGGGCGTATAGCGAAATGACCGATAAATTTTTATATCGATATTCGAGATAACGCCCTTCGTTGTCGAATTCAGACTCACCATATCCCCGAATAACCTGCAACGGTTTGTGCAAGCTGTACAGTGCTGTACCACTATAGCCTTTTTTTAATGCATCAAAATAATGACACTGGTATGACTCGGGATGGAACACTGGATCCTGCAATTGGTCGACCTGTGCTTTGGTTTCCTGGACGCAGACGAAATCGGCCCCCTGCTTTGCAAGCCAGGCGAAAAAACCTTTACGGGCAGCCGCGCGTATACCATTGGTATTGATCGATATCACTCGCATGAAAGCTTTCTCATAACCCGCTATGATACATGATATGCAAGCCTACCAATCTCAATTTCTAGACTACTGCCTGCAAAGGGGAGTTCTCAAATTCGGTGAGTTTACTCTGAAATCTGGACGCGTGAGCCCCTACTTTTTCAATGCCGGGCTATTTAACACCGGCGCCGATCTGACGGCCCTGGGAGATTTTTATGCGGAGGCTATCCAGCGCGCGGGGGTGGAATTCGATCTGTTATTTGGCCCAGCGTACAAGGGTATTCCACTCGCAGCGGTAACCGCCAGCTCTCTCTATCAACATCATGCGCGTGATATCCCCTATGCTTTCGATCGAAAGGAAGTCAAAGATCACGGCGAGGGGGGCCAAACAGTGGGTTCGCCAATAAGCGGCAGAGTGATGATTATTGACGATGTTATCACTGCAGGAACCGCAATCCGTCAGTCGATGCAACTAATCGAATCGCTTGGCGCCAGGGTCACCGCGGTTACGCTTGCGCTCGACCGCCAGGAAAAGGGGCAGGGAGAGTTGTCGGCAATACAGGAGTTAGAACAACTCGGAGTGCAGGTTATTACCATAATTCGGCTCGATGATATCATCCAACATATAAAAAGCACTAGCTATGCCTCGCAACTAAAAGCTGTAGCTGCCTACCGTGAGCGGTACGGTATCGACTGAACTATGAACTCGATGACGGGTCTACCACTGGATCTCACTGACTGCCGGATTGGCCGGGATTAAATATGAAGCGACTGCTGCTGATAATGGGCCTGATGGCATCACCCACCTTTGCCGCTGATACAATTATTATATCGAGCAATGGGCAGCAAACCGCTGTTCTAGAACTTTATACATCGGAGGGATGTAGCAGTTGCCCGTCGGCCGATCGATGGTTAGCAGCCCTGGTCGAGCTGCCGAATGATGAACTCGACGTACTGGCCCTGGCGTTTCACGTTGATTATTGGGATTATCTCGGTTGGAAAGATCGATTTGGCAGTCCCAGGTATACCAGTAGACAGAGGCAATTGGGCTCCAATAACAACCAGAGAACAATTTACACGCCCGAGTTTTTTGTCGATGGCAAAGAGGTGCGCGGCACCAGGAATGTACTGGATAAAATTCGCAGTGCGAATAAACAGCAGGCACAAATTCAACTCAAACTGTCAATATCAAAATCCTCCAACGCATTGCAGATCGAATTAGAGTCGGTCACCCCGGATGCAGTCGATAAACCCCTCCGGCACCGTTATTTTGTCTATGAAAATCAACTCATGAGTGATGTAACAAGAGGCGAAAATTCGGGTGAACGTCTGTTCCACCAGCAGGTGGTGCGTTACATGAGTCCCGAGATAGATCTTAAAGATAATAATCGGCACAAAATTACTATCAATCCGGAATGGCGCCTCGATAATATAGGCGTTGCAGCACTGGTGACCGAGCCGGGTAACGAAAACTATATTCAGGTAGTTCATTCAACAATTACAGCATTGTTGGATCAGTGAGGCTTTCCGCCGGATAGACGGGCTAACAAGCGATGGAAATAAGTCAAAAATATTCTATGATTAGGTAGAGATCACTAAAGTGCGCCGATTCGGGTCATACAGGATCAAGGGTGCCGGGATTAGAAAGTTTTAGACTTACGCCATGAAACATCGCGTTATCCATACTAATTTAACCTTTCCAAAGGTTATGCTTTGCCTGATATTGCTTGGCATCTGCACCGTTGCGAGTGCAGCAAAAATGTATAAATGGATCGATGAAAATGGTCATATGCGTTACGCCGATAGACTGCCTCCCAGTCAGCTAAAGAGGGAACATCAGACCCTGAACGCTCAGGGCATAGTGGTCAGTACAAGGAAGGCCGCTAAAACAGAGGAGGAAATAAAGGCATTGAGAGATGCTGAAAAGTTATTAAAGGCTAAACAGGAAATTGAAAAACGTGAACAGGAGGCGCAGGGTAAACTCGACAGGGTTTTACTGCTAACTTTTAGTTCAGAAAAAGAATTGAGCCGGGTCAAAGATGATCGAATTGAAGTCCTCGACTCGATAATCCGATTGATCTACAAAGGCATCGCTAGCACGCAAGGCAGGTTGTTGCGACTGGAAGGGGACGCTAAACAACGATACACATCCAAGGGTCGGAAAGTGCCCGGCGGACTAGCTCAAAATATCGAAGAATCCATCCGCAAGATCGATAATCGTGAAAAACAGCTTCAGGTCAAGCTGGAGGAAAAATACAAAATCCAGGGACAATTTGATATTGATGTAGCCCGATTTCGATTATTGCATAGCAAATAATAAACCACCCTCTCCCGGTTCAACCCGGAATCCTGGCAAAATTCTGATCAGGCTTTAATTAGTGTTCCCACCCCACTGTCGGTGAGTAATTCGAGTAACACCGAATGCTTGACTCGACCATCGATAATCTGACTGGTTTTAACCCCGGACTTCACTGCATCGAGCGCGCAGTTCACTTTCGGTAACATACCACCATGGATAATACCCTGTTTGATCAGGCGCTCGGTTTCCCTGGCAGTAATTCCGGTCAATAAGTTACCCTCGGAGTCGAGTACCCCCTGGGTATTAGTCAGCAGTAACAGTTTTTCCGCACCGAGTACCGAGGCGAGTTTGGAGGCGACCAGATCGGCGTTAATATTGTACGAAGTACCGTCTTTGCCTACACCGATCGGAGCAATGACCGGTATAAAGTCATCGTCATCAAGCATTTTCACCACAGCGGGATCAATCGAATCAACTTCTCCTACCTGCCCCAAGTCCTGGCTTTGTGCATTGGCGCTGGCCAGCTTCAATTTTCGCGCACTGATAAGCCCCCCATCCTTGCCAGTTAACCCTACTGCCCTGCCCCCGTGGGAGTTGATCAGCGATACTATTTGTTTGTTAACGAGCCCACCCAGAACCATTTCGACTACATCCATAGTCTCATGGTCAGTTACCCGCATGCCTTCGATAAACTGGCTTTTCTTACCAATTTGATCTAGTAGCTTACCAATTTGCGGCCCCCCGCCGTGGACGATGACCGGGTTCACCCCTACCTGCTTTAACAGCACTATGTCCTGTGCAAAGCTACTTTTCAATTGTTCGTCTACCATTGCATTACCGCCAAATTTAATCACAACAGTCTTCCGATCTAGCGCCTGGATATAGGGGAGGGCTTCGATCAAAATGTCGGCGACACTGCTCTTTTTTACTGTCATTTAATAGAACCTGCTATTTTACGATGCCTGGTCGACTAGCGGGTAAATGAACCCGTGGTTAGCTAGAGGCATTATAGCGCTCAGCAACCAGATCGATCAGTTGTTTAGCGATTTCGTTTTTATCATTCAAGGTTAATAAACGCTGTCCATCCGGCCAGATTACAGTCAATTCGTTAGTATCGCTTTCAAAACCGGTTTGCTCGGCGGCCACCCGGTTCGCGGCAATCATATCCAGGTTTTTACGTTGTAATTTTTCAACTGCGTGCTGCTCAAGCTTTTCCGTCTCTGCCGCAAACCCGAGAGTAAAGGGTTTGTTTTTTAGCCGCGTCACTTCGCTGACAATATCCGGGTTAGGTATTAGTTCAAGTTTGATCTTTTGAGTAGTTTTTTTAATTTTTTGAGCCGCAACCTGCTCCACCCGGTAATCGGAAACAGCCGCGCAGGCGATGAAAATATCGACCTTCGCCACCCTTTCGATAACCGCATCACGCATCTCGATCGCACTGGACACCGAAATACGCTCAACACCCGCGGGCGCATCGAGATTGACCGGGCCACTTACCAGGGTAACCCCGGCACCCGCCTGATGGGCAGCCTGCGCCAGTGCGTATCCCATCCTGCCAGTACTGCGGTTGCTGATATAACGCACTGGATCAATCGGCTCTCGCGTTGGGCCGGCTGTGATCAGGACGTTCTTGCCGTCCAGTTTTCCGGGGCTCAGATATTCAGCCACACGTTCGAATAATTCAGTCGGCTCCAGCATTCGACCCGGCCCGGTATCACCACAGGCCTGCTCGCCATCGTCAGGACCCCATATCAATACGGCCCGGCTGGCAAGTTGCTTTATATTGTCCTGTGTCGCCCGGTTGGCATACATTTGTTGATTCATTGCCGGTGCAATAGCCACCGGTTGTTTACTCGCAAGACACAGCGTGAGCAACAGATTATCAGCATAACCGTTGCGCATCTTGGCGATAAAATCAGCCGATGCCGGGGCCACAATCATCAGGTCGGCCCAGCGTGCCAGCTCAATATGATCCATCGCCGAATCAGCTTCGGCATCAAATATATCGGTATAAACACGGTGACCACTCAGTGCCTGATAGGTCAGAGGCTGGACAAATTCAGTGGCCGCCGTGGTCATCACCACACGTACCTCGGCTCCCGACTTGATTATCAGTCGAATCAATTCCGCCGATTTGTAAGCGGCAATACCACCGGTTACCCCGAGCAGAATTTTTTTCTTGAGCATTGGTTCCATATGGTCTATTTTAGCGCAAGTGGATAAATTTCAGAATAACGTAAAGGATTACAAATGGCGATTACCGATTGGCCTAGCGATGAAAGGCCGCGCGAAAAACTACTGCTGAAAGGCGCTCCCTCCCTCTCCGATGCCGAATTGCTGGCGATATTTCTGCGTACCGGATTACCGGGTATCTCGGCTGTCGATCTCTCTCGAGATCTACTCACCAGCTTTGGTTCATTACGCAAACTATTAACAGCATCCCGGGAAGAATTCTGCCGGCAGCGAGGACTCGGTAACGCTAAGTACGCCCTACTACAGGCGGTACTGGAGATGTCCAGTCGGCATTATTCTGAATCCTTGAAGCGCAACGATTGCCTGACCAGTCCAGCCGACACAATGGCCTACCTTCACAGGCAGTTGCGTGATCGCCAACACGAGGTATTTGCCTGCGTGATGCTCGATAATCGCAACCGCGTGATCGCGTTTCGTGAAATGTTCCGCGGCACTATCGATGGCGCCAGCGTTTATCCAAGAGAGGTCGTAAAACAGGCATTAGCCGATAACGCGGCCGGAGTCATCCTCGCGCATAATCATCCTTCGGGTATCGCCGAACCAAGCCAGGCAGACATTCAGATTACCGAACGCTTGAAGAAAGCCCTGGCGCTAGTCGATATCCGCGTCCTCGACCACGTCATTATCGGCGATGAAACCACCAGTTTTTCAGAGCGGGGGTTGATTTAGCGCATCAAGGAGTCTGACCCCCTTGATTTCATTCGATGTTTTGAATCTGCTCGCGCATCTGCTCGATTAACACTTTCAAATCGACCGACCATTGAGTCGTCAGGCTATCCTGCGACTTTGAACCGAGTGTATTGGCCTCACGATTAAGTTCCTGCATCAGGAAATCGAGACGCCTGCCTACCGCTTCCTTGCGCTTCAAGACCTTGCCAACCTCTTTAATGTGCGTATCGATGCGGTCCAGTTCTTCGTCGACGTCGAGTTTTTGGGCCAGTATTACAAGCTCCTGCTCGAGTCGGCTGTTGTCCGCGCCTTTACTCCATGTTTTCAATTTTTCGTTCAAACTAGTTTCCCACTTTTCGCGCATCGCCGACATCATCGCCGGTCGATGTGCCCTCAGTTGCTGCACGATATCGCCAATCTGCTGGCAGCGAGAATTGATCATTTTTTGTAGTGCCCTACCCTCGGTTTCACGGGTCTTGATCAATTGCCCAAGCGCGTTTTCAAGACTCGGAAGCGTCAGTGCGATCAGCGGCGAAAGATCTTTTTCGCTCTCCGCAATAACGCCCGGCCAACTGAGAATTTCGCCCACCGAAAGTTTTTTACCTTCATGTACTATCCTTAATACGTCCTGTTCTACCTGGCGCAGCCTAAGCAAAATATCTTCGTTAAGCCTGACCTCACCGTCCCCGACCTGATTTAGTTGATAACGCAATCCAAGGTCAATCTTTCCGCGTTCTAAATACTGCGACACCAACTTACGAATTTCGGGTTCCAGCAATTTAAAATCGTCCGGCAACTTCAAGCCAAGCTCCAGGTAACGATGATTGACCGAGCGAATCTCCCAGGTCACCGCACCGGCGTCGCATGTCTCCTGTACCCGGGCAAATGCGGTCATACTCTTTAGCACGAAAAAGTTCTCACTGATTGGAATGGCAGAATCATAGCCTATTTAGTCTAAGCCTGCATAAACAGCCCGGCTATCGCCAAGAGTACTACCAGGTTTAGCCGCTGACGGCGGTGCCAATGATCAGTATAATCCCGACTCCTTTAGCAGAGGCCTATGCATGAGACCCAGTGGCAGAGCAAACGACGAATTACGCCCGATCAAGATCACACGGAATTACACTAAACATGCCGAGGGCTCGGTTTTGATCGAATGCGGCGATACTCGCATTATTTGCAATGCCACGGTGGAAAATTCAGTACCTGGTTTTTTACGGGGAAAGGGTGGGGGCTGGGTGACCGCGGAGTATGGCATGCTGCCGCGTTCTACCGGGAGCCGCATGCGCCGGGAGTCGAGCCTGGGAAAACAAGGGGGTCGCACCCTGGAAATTCAACGTTTGATCGGGCGTGCGCTGCGTGCTTCTGTCGATACCGAAATACTTGGCGAGAGAACCGTCACCATCGATTGTGATGTGATTCAGGCTGATGGTAGCACCCGGACTGCCTCGATTTCCGGCGCATGGGTTGCCTTGTCCGATGCCATCCAGACCTTGTTAGAGCAGGGAGATCTGCAGCAATCGCCGATTGAATGCCAGATCGCTGCTGTATCAGTCGGTATCTATGAAGGACAGGCCATACTGGACCTGGACTACGCCGAGGATAGTAATGCTAGTACCGATATGAATATTGTGATGAATAGTAATGGCGGATTCATCGAGGTACAGGGCACCGCCGAGGGCGAATCATTTTCCGACGAGGAGCTGCATGAAATGCTGGCTCTCGCGCGAAAGGGTACAGAAGAAATTTTTGCATTACAGACACAAGCATGAAAAAACTGGTACTCGCTTCCAGCAATCCCGGCAAGCTACGCGAGCTCTCGGCACTGCTAGATGAATCCCGCTACAAGATAATTCCGCAGGCCGATTTCAACGTTCCGGAGATTGCCGAAACCGGTACCACCTTTGTCGAAAACGCAATTATAAAAGCCCGCCATGCCGCGCAATATACCGGGCTTGCGGCGCTGGCAGACGACTCGGGCATCGTCATCGACGCCTTAAACGGTGAACCAGGAGTGCACAGTGCGCGGTTTTCCGGCAGTGATGCAAGCGACGAGTCGAACAATATCCTGCTGGTGGAAAAGTTACGCTCTGTACCCGAAGGCCAGCGTAGCGCCCGATACCAGGCAGTCATCGTATACATGCGAAACGCGGCCGACCCTTCACCGATTATCTGCGAAGGTAGTTGGGAAGGCATAATGGTACTTGAAGCCAAAGGCAGTGGCGGATTCGGTTATGATCCCTATTTTTACCTGCCCGATTACGGCTGTACCAGCGCCGAACTCAGTGCCGATGAAAAAAATCGAATCAGCCACCGTGGTCAGGCGCTAAGGCTTTTACTCGAAAAACTACCCCGCTGATGATCAGACAGAACCCACCGCTCGGTCTTTATGTTCACTTACCATGGTGCGAAAAAAAATGCCCCTACTGCGATTTCAATTCGCACCAGGCGGATCAAATACCCGAGCATGATTACATCGATGCGTTACTCAACGATCTCGAACAGGATCTGTCGTTAATCTGGGGTCGCCCGGTGGAAACAGTATTTATCGGCGGCGGCACGCCGTCTTTATTTTCCGGTGATGCCATCGACCGGCTGTTTTCGGGATTACGCGCCCTTTTGAACCTGTCCGCTAGCGCCGAGATTACCCTTGAATCAAACCCGGGTAGCGCAGATATTTCACACTTTCGAGCCTATCGCGAATCGGGTGTCAATCGTCTCTCTATCGGCATTCAAAGTTTTAACGACGACCACTTGCGCCTGTTAGGCCGCGTGCATGACGCGAGTCTTGCCTTGCAGGCGTTCGAGGCAGCCCGGCTGGCCGGGTTTGATAATATTAATCTCGACTTAATGTACGGGTTACCGGCTCAAACCCTGCAACAGGCGGTTGACGACCTGCAACAGGCGATAACACTGGCGCCGGAACACATATCGCATTACCAGCTCACGATTGAACCGAATACTTTTTTTCATCATCAACCCCCCTCGCAGATGCCAGACGATGAGCTGGCCTGGCAGCAGCAACGCGAATGTCAAAAATTGTTGTCGGGTAAGGGTTACCAGCAATACGAAATATCGGCGTATTGCACTGATCAGCATTATTGCCGCCACAATCTGAACTACTGGCGCTTCGGCGACTACCTGGGTATCGGTGCAGGTGCACACGGTAAAATCACCCTGGTTGGTGAAAACAAGGTCGTGCGGCGAATGCGTCAACGCCAACCCGCTGCCTACCTGGCATCGGAAGGGCGAAACTCGATTTGTAATGAGAGGATATTGACCGAATCGGACCTAGCCTTTGAATTTATGCTCAATGCATTGCGGCTTACCACAGGCTTCAAGGTCGATTTATTGACTACTTCTACCGGGATATCGTTCAGCGAACTACTGCCCGCGATACAAAAGGCCGTCCAGTTGGACCTGTTACACTTCGACTCGGGCCATATTTGTCCTACCGATCGCGGTTTTCAATATCACAATGACCTTCAAGCCATATTCCTGGACCTGGATATTACCAATAATCAACCTTTATTTAGCTCTGAAAAAGAAATTATACACAGCTAAAATAAGCTAAAAGATTTTGTCAACCTCATTTCAAATAAAATTTTAAGATTTTCCTAGAAATTTATAACTTGTTGATTTCAAACAACTATTATGGAATGGTCAAAAATTAACTAATCTAACAAAACCTCAATGTTTATCGGGCCCGCAGCAATTCCTGACGGGGTTACCCACAGAGTTATCCACAGGAACTGTGGATAAACGCAAAGCTAATAACCCGCTCAATGTTTTACGATCAACTGGTCAGATGTTACATTAACAAAAGCGCCTAACTTATCATTAGAACCTGCTAATACTGAAAGGGATCTGGAATACTTTCCTGGTCATGTATATCTAGTTACGGGCTCAATTAACGAAACCTTAATAACGATACACTCTCGCCGCGTGCCATATCCGAGCCAAGCCCGCATATTGCATGAAGGCGGTGACTACTTATGACTTGTTATCAATATATTCATTAATTTATGCATGAAAATCATGGGAATCGAAATAGTCAGTTTATACCTGAACCAATTCAGGAAAAATCTGGCGGTCAATCTTGATCGATCCCCCTTGATTAAGGCACTTCTGAACAAATCCTATGGGGATCCCTGGCTACTGCTCTGCATCGGCGGGCGATAGATCAACCTTGTTTGCCATATTTCCCCTGAGCTTCGTTCCCTTCATGCAATATGCGGGCTAGACCCACCACGGCTAAAAAAAACTTGCACTTTAGGGCGTAAAAGGTGAGAATTCGCGCCCTTTAAAGGCTTTTAAGGTAACAGGGCAGGACATGAAGCAAGATATTCACCCCGAGTACAGGAAGGTCGTATTTCAGGACATTGCCTCCGATTTCGCGATCCTGACCCGTTCTACAGTTGCTACGCGTGAAACCATCAAATGGGAAGACGGTAACGAGTATCCATTATTGAAGCTGGAAGTATCGAGCCAGTCGCATCCATTTTACACCGGTAAGCAGCATATCCTGCAAACCGCCAAACAGATTGATAAATTTCGCCAGCGTTACGGTAAATAGTCAATTCTCTTTTCTGCAAAGGGTGCACGACGCACCCTTTTTTTTACCGCGTTGAAATTTCCGCTTAGCCCCGGCACATATCCCGATTACAATAGAGATATGATCGACCGTTATTTCAAATGCCTCCTGTTTACGCTTTGCCTGATGTTGTTAGGCTGTGCAACCAACCCGGTTAGCGGAGATCGGGATTTTGTCACGCTGAGCGAATCCCAGGAAATTGATCAGGGACGAAAATATCACCAGTCAATTATCGATCAATACGGTGTATACGATGACCCCGACCTACAGTCCTATGTCGAGGCAATCGGGCAGCAGCTAGCAGCCAATAGCCATCGCGCCCACCTCGAGTTTCATTTCACTATTCTCGATTCACCGGATATCAATGCCTTTGCGTTACCCGGTGGTTATATCTATATCACGCGTGGCATCATGGCTTATCTGGATAACGAGGCCGAACTAGCCGGCGTTCTCGGCCATGAAATCGGCCACGTTACCGCGCGCCATTCGGTGAGACAGCAATCCGGACAATTGGCTGCTGGATTGCTCAACATATTTATCTCCAGCGTTACCGGTAGTCAGACGCTCCAGGAGTTGGGAGATCAACTGAGTTTCGGCATTATTCGAGGTTATGGCCGCAAATATGAACTCGAAGCCGATCGGCTCGGCGCGGAATACCTGCACAAATCGTCTTATAACCCCGAAGTCATGCTCGAAGTAATCGGAGTCCTCAAGGACCAGGAATTGTACGAAAAGGCATTGGCAAAAAAAGAAAATCGCGAGCCAAAAATTTATCATGGCGTGTTTTCGACTCACCCGAAAAATGACGATCGACTCCAGACAGTCGTACGTGCAGCCAAAACCCTGTCACCTGTGCAATACCGTGATAACAACCGGGCAACCTATTTAAAATCAATCGACGGGATGGTCTGGGGGCAAAATCCGGACCAGGGGGTAGTAGTAAAAAATCGCTTTATGCATGCAGAACTGGGCATCGCCTTACAGTTTCCCATAGACTGGCTGATTACCAATAATCCAAAAAAATTATTAGCCCGGAATCCTGAAAATGGGGCGTTGGCACAGCTTAGCCTGAAATCATTACGAAAAAACGAAACCGCCGCCGGGCTACTCAGGCGCCTTACTAAGGAGAGTGATCTGGCCGTCGAGCAAACGCCTTATGGTGCCACCGCACGCACGCAGGCTCGTATCGCAGCGCGAAGCCAGCCCGCCCGTGTCAGTGCGATCAAGCTCGACCAGAAGCAGGTATTGTTTATCGCCGGGACCAGTACTAAGAAACATTTTGTCGCAACGGATCTGCAATTGCTGGCAATCAATGCGAGCTTTACCCGGCTCAGTGACGAACAGGTTAATAATATAAAATTCCCGGTGCTAAAAATTATTGAAGCTGGACCAGGTGACGATTTTGCTTCGCTGGCGACGCGGAGTGCAATTGACCACGAAGCTGAAAATATACTACGACTGCTCAATGGCGCCTTTCCAGATGGCACGGTCGTTACTTCACAAAAGCTCAAGGTTATCGAGCTTACTAATTAAATACAGCTCTATTGGATGTGATGCGGCCCCTGACCGGAAAACCCGGGAGTCTGTCGAAATTAGTAAGGCTCCGAAATCAAACATACCCGCCAGCAGGTCTAAAATATTTTAATATAATCAGCTTTTGTGCCATATTGTGTTCAGGAACCCCTGATTAATTCTGGGTGAATCGGGTTGTGATTCAAAATGCCGAAGCGTCGGACCGTTCAGTTCAAGGCGTGGAACGCAAGGCCGCTCATCGACATCCTGTCGCCGCGGCACTGGCACTACCCTGTGCGGCGTAATAGCGGGGCTATTGCTAAGTTTCACAACATGGGAATTGGTCATTTTGAGCACAACGCGTTCATTCATGAATTGATCAGAGGGTCCTTTAATAGTCACTGGCGAGGTATATTCGTGTCGCATTACCCAATCATTCGCAAACGTCGCATGCGTCGGGACGATTTTTCACGGCGGCTGATGCGCGAAAACAGTCTTTCGGTAAACGATTTCATTTACCCGGTGTTCGTGCTCGAGGGAACACAACAACGTGAAGCCGTGGAATCCATGCCCGGGATTGAACGTCTCAGCATAGATCTGTTGGTGGAAGATGCATTGTCTGTCCACAACCTGGGTATTCCTGCGATGGTGCTGTTTCCGGTTACGCCACCTGCGGCGAAAAGTGACGATGCGGCAGAATCCTGGAATCCCGATGGTCTGGTGCAACGGGCGATTCGCGCGATCAAACAATCGGTACCCGGTCTTGGCGTCATTACCGATGTTGCGCTGGACCCTTACACCAGCCACGGTCAGGACGGCCTGCTGGACGACCAGGGTTATGTGACCAACGACAAAACCATCTCAGTCCTGGTAAAACAGGCTTTATCGCATGCCGAGGCCGGTGCCGATGTTGTAGCACCATCGGACATGATGGATGGGCGCATCGGTGAGATTCGCCAGGCCCTGGAAAGTAATGGGCATGTGAATACGCGCATCCTGGCCTATGCGGCTAAATATGCATCGAGCTTTTACGGCCCGTTTCGCGATGCGGTAGGTTCGGCCGCCAGCCTGGGTAGTGGCAATAAGTATTCATACCAGATGGATCCGGCCAATAGCAACGAGGCATTGCACGAGGCCGCACTGGATATCGATGAGGGTGCCGATATGGTGATGATAAAACCCGCGCTTCCTTACCTGGATATCGTCTGGCGCGTG
>Ga0209988_10000796_pt1 | contig 20071 bp, 21 predicted proteins | sample N075metaG_FD_183115 | JGI IMG/M metagenome (GOLD analysis project Ga0209988, IMG submission 183115) | Deep subsurface microbial communities from Kermadec Trench to uncover new lineages of life (NeLLi) - N075 metaG (SPAdes) (version 2) | ecosystem: Environmental > Aquatic > Marine > Ocean trench... | reverse complement strand
ATGAAAGACGTGCCAGCAGAAATTCCGGATGGATTTTGCATTGCCTCGGTACTGGAACGAGCCAATCCTTTCGACGCCCTCGTTTCCCGCGGCAGCATCAGCCTGGACACATTACCCGAGGGTGCATCGGTTGGTTCGTCGAGTCTTCGCCGGCAATCGCAGATTCTGGCCAGGCGACCCGACCTCAAAATCGAACCCATTCGCGGCAACGTAAATACGCGTCTGAAAAAACTCGATGACGGAGATTATGATGCCATTTTGCTGGCATGCGCCGGACTGGAACGCCTTGGCCTGGCATCGCGGATCAGCGCGCAGCTTGATCCCCGGGATATGTTGCCGGCCGCAGCACAGGGCGTTATTGGCATAGAGTGCCGGAACGAGCGGCAAGACCTTCGCGACCTTTTGATTCAGGTCGGGCATGAGCAGACGAAACTCACGACCCTGGCTGAACGTGCAGTAGCCGCGAGACTTGAAGCAACCTGCCACTCCCCCCTGGCCAGCTTCGCGACAATAGACAAAGACACGCTCTCATTGCAGAGCCTTGCAGCACGACCCGACGGCAGCGCTATTATCCGCGAGCAAATTTCCGGCAGCCCGCTCAACGCCGAGGCGCTCGGACGCGAACTCGCGAACCGCATGCTTGATCTCGGCGCTGCCAATCTGCTCGGTATCGCTGCACAATGACTGATCTCCCCCTGACGGGTGTCGGCGTCCTCGTTACCCGCCCTGATCACCAGTCCAGCGAACTGATCGATGCGATTGTCGCGGCTGGCGGGCAACCCATCGAATTTCCAGTCATCGATATTGTTCCCCGGGATACAAACCGAATCGAAGCCGATCTCGCGGATATGCAGAGCCCGGACGTCATCATATTCGTCAGCGCCAATGCAGTAACACATGGTGTTCGCTGGATCGCCAGCCACAATTCAATCATCGGCGCCATTGGATCGGCAACGAAGAAAGCGCTGCAATCTGCGGGGGTTCGAGTGGAAATATGCCCCGATGGTGGCTCGGACAGCGAGCGTTTGCTCGCCGAAGATGCGCTTTCGAATGTTGCCGGTAAGACAATATTGATTGTGCGGGGAATCTACGGGCGAGAGGCTCTCGCAGAAACATTGCGAAACCGGGGCGCAGCCGTGAACTATCTGTCTGTCTACCAAAGCTGTACCCATACACCCGCGGCGGATGCGATGAAATCCCTCGAACAGGTATGGCGCGACGGGCGGGTTGGTGCTGTTATGATCATGAGTGTTGCTTCCCTTGGCAGCATGCTCGAGATTTTGCCGCCCTACTGCCGTAAGCAACTGCAGAAAACCCGACTAGTCGCACCCAGTACGCGTGTGATACAAACAGCGCTTGAGCGCATTCCCGGTGTGACCGGCATCCTGTCCGCAGGGCCGGGCGCCGGTGAAATGACGGACGCGCTGGTTGCAAGCCTTAAGGGCAATTCGGACACGACCAATGGCTAAGAAATCCAAAGATGAATCTACAGACGACACTCATTCCGTGAGTGCGGGAAATGTTGACGACGAAGCGGCGACCGATGCTGTCTTCGCCGAGGGGGAGTTCACGGCCGCACCCGATACCGCCATTAAGCCCTCTCGATTGCCCACCTTGATCGCGCTTGGCGCGTTGATCATTTCTGCATTTTCTGCGGCGGGCTTTCTCTATCTTGCATCGACCAGCGGTGGAGATCAGGGCAGGCAAGCTGCAGCGGACGCAAATCTGGCCGCGCTGGCCGCGTCAATAGCCCGGACAGAAGCATCGCTCGATGAGTTGCAGGGAGACATGTCGGATTTTGCCACCAGAGGCAACACGCCGGGCGCTGAGATCGCCGCGCTTGAGCAACGCCTGGAAAGGCGCTTGCGTGCGATTGAGCCCGTCCCGGGGCGCATTTTGCGGCTCGAGCGGTCCTTTTCAGCTCTGCAGGGAATTTCAACGGGCGTGCAGGACACCTGGCTGCTCGCAGAAACCGAGTACTACATGCAGATTGCCAACGCGCAATTGCAGCTCGCCGGAAATCCACACCTCGCAATATTGGCGCTCAGGCTTGCCGACGAGCGATTGTTACAACTCGCAGATCCTGCGTTAACGGAAGTACGCCGTGTGCTCTCCATTGAACTGCAAACACTCGCCAGTACCGAGAAGCCCGATATCGAAGGCGCCACATTGACGCTTGCCAGCCTGGCCAGCCTTGTTGATTCGCTACCGTTACGACAGGAGGTGCAGTCTTACCGGACGGAAAATGAAACACCCGATGAGGAATTGAGCGGCGTCGATCGTGCACTCGCTTCGTTGAAAGGTGCCATTGGCGATGTCGTCTCCGTTCGCAGGACCGACGAGACAACCCGGCCATTGATTGCGCCGGAAGCCATTTATTTTTTGCGGACCAACCTGGCGTTGCAACTGCAGGCGGCACGACTTTCGCTGCTACGCGGAGAGCAGGCAGTATTCCAGCAAAGCCTGGACGATGCCACTACCTGGATCGAGGAATATTATGACCAGGAAAGCACGCCGGTACTAAGCGCGTTGCTGACCATTCGGGAAATACGTGACACTTCCTTTGTGACGTCGGTACCCGATATATCGGAATCACTGCGCCTGTTACGACAGCACATGTCATTCAATGAGGCGACCGACCGCGACTCCGCTCCTGCTGATGCGACCCCGAGCGGATCGGGCAATGGCGCAACATCCATGGCACCCGCTACGAATTTGGATACAGAGCCCGCACAATGAAATTCGGCCTGCTCGTCGTAGTTGCCCTACTTGCCAGCGCACTTGCCGCGCACGCGATATTGCAGGATCCGGGCTATGTCGTCATCAGTATTCGAAACTACGTTATTGAGATGTCTGTGCCGGTTCTGATCGGCCTGTTTTTCATCGGTGTAATTGCGGTACGGCTGATTATTGATTTGTTCCGAGCGCCCCGGAAACTGGGACAGGCCGCGGGTCGCTACAAGAGTGGGCGAGCCGGACAGCGACTCACGCAAGGGATGATCCAGATTGCGGAAGGTAATTTCGCAAAAGGAGAGAAACTGCTGGCCCGCGCAGCACGCGGCAGCGACGCGCCTTTATTGAATTATTTGCAGGCCGCAAGAGCTGCACATCTCCTCGGGCAAAATGAGCGGCGCGACAACTGGCTGAAACAGGCTTACGAACAATTGCCCGAAGCAGCCAATGCGATACTGCTCACGCAGGCAGAATTCCAGCTCGACGAAGGTGAATATGAGCAGGCCCTGGCAACACTGCGACGACTTGAAGAAGACTCACCCAATCACGGGCGTGCCCTCTTACTGCTTGGACGGGTCTACTACCGGCTTGAAGACTGGCGTCAGCTTGCAGATTTACTGCCCCGATTGCGGAAATTCGGGCGCATCGATCCGGAAACGCTCGAAAACTGGACACTGCGTGTCCACCGCGAACAGCTCTTGACAGCCGCCGACGCCGATACTCTGCGGGTGCTGTGGGGAAAAGTACCGAAAGAATTGCGGCAGAATCCGGACATCCTGGACCCCTATTACTCCGGACTGATCAGGGCCGGAATGCACGAACAGGTGGAAAAAGAACTCGCGGGAATTCTGAAGCGCCAGTGGTCCGGGCCGCTGGTTAGACTGTTCGGCACGGTGCAGGGCAAAAAACCGACGAAACAGCTTGCACAAGCCGAAAGCTGGCTCGCTACTCACCCCGATGACCCCGATCTCTTACTGACAACCGCACGCCTGTGCCTCAAAAACGAGCTCTGGGGTAAAGCACGCAGCTACATTGAGACGGTCATTTCGATCAGGCCAACGCCCGAGGCGTACCAGGAATACGGGCGCCTGCTCAATCACCTGGGCGACGGGGACGCTGCCGCGGACGCCTATCGCACCGGGCTAGGGCTTGTTTCCGGATCAAACTTGCCAGCAATCCCTCATCTGGATGCGGACAAGGAAACCTGAACTTTTGGTGGCGTTGAACGCTGGCAACCACAGCATGGATTCAGGCGTCGGAGACCTCCGGAGGAATGCGTAACGCTTTGGTGAATGATCAGGGTTGGCTTCTGACGCTTCGCAGCCACTTCGTCAGTGGCTCCCACTGTTCCCAGTCGGGCCAGGCCAGGTATTCCGGCAGTTCGAAGATTCCCAAACCCCTGGTGTACGCACGCACGTAGTTCTGTGCCTCGCGGAGGGCCGCCACGTACGGCACTTTGGCAGAGGTCAGGTATTCGTCCAGTTCTTCGAAGATCAGCGTGTATTCGCGAACACGATTCGCGACGATGGCGATTTTCACGTCTTTGCGCTCAACCTTGCCGACCGCCTTGAGCTCCTTGATGAAACGCTCAGACGCCTGCATGTCGATGGTTGAAGGCAACACCGGAACGACAATGGTTTCAGCGTGTTTCACCAGATTTACCAGCTCGGCACCGTGTGATCGGGCCGGCGCGTCAATAATGACAAAGTCTGCGCTGCGCGGAGCGCGCTTGAGGCCTTCTTTGAAAGCTTCAAGCCCTACGATTTGGGGTCTGTTGTCGGGTCGGCGCTCGAGCCAGTCCAGGCTTGAACGCTGCGGATCGTAATCCGCCAGCGCAACTGAATAGCCGTCGTTCGCAAAATAGGATGCGATGTTCGTTGCCAACGTGCTTTTGCCACAGCCGCCCTTGGCGTTCAAGACCATAATGTGCCGCATATTTTGTCCCTGGAGTATTCAAGCCCGGCCTATTCATGAATAGTCCCGGCTGGTTGGTGTCTCGGTCGATTTATGTAAACTACCGTTGCGGACCCCAAAAGTCCATTCAAGCAATTCGCCAGTCTGATGCGCAGCTGCCGGCCGCCAGAGTCATGTTAAGCTCCCGCTGTCGGCTCCGCCCAGAACTAGCAGCCTGTTGAAAAACTCTGTTTTTCGCCAGGCTGCGATAGGTACATGGACGTACCGGCATTTTCGATGGCTGTAAGCCATTGAAAATGGGAGTCATTCGAAAATCGCATTGCAAGACAGGACGTCTAAATGCCGCGAAGCGCAAGGATGCGCGAGAGCGGCGTTCGAATGACGATGTTGAAAAAGCCATGGATGGCTTTTTCAACAGAATGCTAGCCCGAAGGACTAACGAGGTATGTCTGATTCATGAGTACACAACGGAAGCCCGAATACGTTGACGACACCGTATCCGATGAGACGGTGCACACCTTTCTCGAATCGAATCCCGATTTCTTCGAGCACCACGGTGAATTGCTGAGTACATTGCGCTTGCCACACATTGCCGGCGGTACCGTATCGCTGGTCGAGCGACAAGTCTCCGTCTTGCGCCAGAAAGACCTGAAACTTGAGCGTCAACTTAAGGAATTGATCGACGTCGCCCGCGCAAATGACCTTCTAGGCAACAAGATTCACAAGCTGGCTCTCTCTTTAATGACCGCAAAGGATCTGACCGCAACACTAACGATTTGCGAGACAGCACTGAGAGTGGATTTCGCCGCAAGTCAGGCTGTGCTTGTTTTGTTTCGCGATCCGCAACATTTCGACAATATCGATGTAGGACGTTTTTTCCACCCTGTTTTGAGACAGGATGCGTCATTAGGTTCTTTCGAGACATTTTTGAAGAGGAATAATCCCCGTTGTGGCCAAATTAGAGACGCACAGCGGGATTTTCTGTTCGGCCAGGGGACCGATGAAATCGGCTCCTGCGCACTGGTGCCACTGGGTGCAAAATCGGAGCTTGGTTTTCTCGCGATAGGCAGCGCGGATGCCGATCGATTCCATCCTGGCATGAGCATCGATTTTCTGCTGCGACTCGGCCAGCTCATTGCGACGGCACTGGAGCGCTACTAGATACGCGACGTCGATGCTCGTCCTTGTCGCGCGGACTGAAGCGGTGAAACATTGTGCATGACAAAGAGATCGAATGGATCGCCCGATTTATTCGTCACCTTAAAACCGAGCGTCGTCTCGCAGCACTCACTTGCAAGCACTATCTTCGCGACATCGAATCCCTGCGCCGCTATTGCGAAAAACACACGTTACAGGAATGGGCTGATATCGACGACGAGCACATGCGCGCCTACAGTGCGGCCAGTTACCGTCGCGGCTTGAGCTCGCGGAGCATACAGCGCAGATTGTCAGCGTGTCGCACATTTTTCCGCTACCTGGTGAGAGAAAAGTGCCTGCGAAAAAATCCGGTTGAGTCCGTTCGCGCGCCTAAATCCGGCAAGCGCCTGCCAGGAAATCTGGACGCCGATCGAATGGCAAGACTGCTGGACATCAAGGGCGACGAACCCATTGTCGTGCGTGACCGAGCCATCCTCGAGTTGCTGTACTCGTCGGGTTTGCGCCTCGGGGAACTCCTGGGTCTTGGCATCAACGATGTCGATATTGCAGATGCGACCGTACGTGTCACGGGCAAGGGCAACAAAGACCGGATCGTGCCAGTCGGTCGCTACGCACTTAAGGCAATAAGCGAGTGGCATGGCGTTCGTGGCCAAATGGCAGCACCGGACGAGACGGCACTCTTTGTAAGCCAGAGAGGAACTCGCCTCAGTCCACGCTCAGTACAGGCGCGAGTCGACTACTGGGCAAAACGCCAGGGCATTGACAGCAAGGTTTCGCCACATATTTTCCGGCATTCCTTTGCCTCGCACCTGCTGGAATCCAGCCATGACTTGCGCGGCGTACAGGAGCTTTTGGGCCACGCAAATATAAGCACGACGCAAATATATACTCACCTTGACTTCCAGTATCTCGCCCAGATATACGACCAAACCCATCCGCGGGCTAAATTAAGAAGCAAAAATTAGCCCGGCAACAATCAGGACAGCAACAATGGAACAATATCGCGGGACAACCATCGTCTCCGTACGCCGGGGCGGCACCGTAGCTATTGCCGGTGACGGCCAGGTCAGTATGGGCAACACAATTATGAAGGGTAATGCGCGCAAAGTGCGCACACTCGCCGGTGGCAGGGTCATTGCCGGTTTCGCGGGTGGCACGGCTGACGCCTTCACTCTTTTTGAGCTTTTCGAGAGCAAGCTGGAGCAATACGGTAATCTGACACGGGCAGCTATCGAGCTGGCCAGAGACTGGCGCACAGATCGTCGCTTGAGGCGACTCGAAGCGCTGCTTTGCGTAGCCGATGAAGAAAGCTCCTTTATTGTCACCGGCAACGGCGATGTCATTGAGCCGGAAAACGATCTTATGGCGATCGGTTCAGGTGGCCCATTCGCGCAGGCAGCCGCACTGGCGCTCTTGCAAAACACGGATCTTGACGCGCGGTCGGTTGCCGAAAAAGCACTGAGTATTGCGGGCGATATTTGTGTCTACACGAATAAGAACATCGTCATCGAAGAATTACCCTCAAGCAAGAATTAGCGCGGAGCACCAAATGTCACAAATGACACCTAGAGAAATCGTCCAGGAACTGGATAAGCACATCATTGGCCAGGACGATGCCAAACGTGCCGTCGCAATAGCGCTGCGCAACCGCTGGCGGCGAGCCCAGGTTGATGAGCCCCTGCGCAGTGAAATCACGCCGAAAAACATCCTGATGATCGGCGCAACCGGCATTGGTAAAACCGAAATTTCGCGACGCCTCGCAAAATTGGCGAAAGCGCCATTCATAAAAGTCGAAGCAACGCGTTTCACCGAAGTTGGCTATGTTGGACGGGAAGTAGAGAGCATTATTCGTGATCTGGTTGATGTCGCCGTAAAATTTACGCGCGAAACAGCCATCAAGAAAATCAAGCATCGGGCGGAAGATGCCGCGGAAGAACGTATTCTGGATGTCATGCTTCCGCCTGCACCGCACGCTGTCGGGTTTACGGCGGACGCAAAGCCGGATCGCGACATGAGCGACACACGGCAGAAGTTCCGCAAGATGCTTCGTGAAGGCAAGCTTGACGACAAAGAAGTCGAGATTGATATTCAGATGATGCCTGTAGGCGTGGAGATAATGGCTCCGCCCGGAATGGAAGAGATGACCAGCCAGCTGCAGGGCATGTTCCAGAATCTGGGCGGCAACAAAAGCAAATCGCGCAAGCTCAAAGTTCGCGAAGCACTCAAGATTCTTACGGACGAGGAAGCAGCGAAGATGCTCGACGACGAAGACCTCAAGACGCAGGCCCTCGAAGCCGTAGAGCAGCACGGTATCGTATTTCTTGATGAATTTGACAAGATCGCGCGCCGGTCCGAAACCACTGGCGCAGATGTGTCAAGAGAGGGCGTACAGCGGGATCTATTGCCGCTCGTCGAGGGATCAACCGTAAATACGAAGTACGGCATGGTGAAGACCGATCATATTCTGTTTATCGCATCGGGTGCCTTCCACGATTCGAAGCCGTCGGACCTGATCCCGGAGATGCAGGGTCGTTTTCCGATTCGCGTTGAACTCAAGTCACTCACGACCAATGACTTCATACGCATTCTTACCGAACCGGACGCGTCGCTCACCACTCAATATGCGGCACTTATGGCAACCGAAGAGGTGCAACTTGAATTCGCGGACGATGGCATCAAACGACTGGCCGAAGTTGCTTTTCAGGTTAATGAGAACACCGAAAATATCGGCGCACGGCGTTTGCACACCGTAATGGAGCGGTTGCTGGAAACGATCTCCTTCGAGGCCTCGGAGAAAAGCGGCAGCAAGATCATGATCGATGCAGAATATGTGGATGACCACCTTGCCGAGCTGGCCAAAGATGAGGACCTGAGCCGCTATATTCTTTAGGGAACCTCTGATTTATTCTGGGCGAAGTAGATTGGGAGCCAAAATATTCAGATTCAAGGCGCGGATCGCCCGTAATGGCTAGCCATTGCGAAGATTCGCAACGCCGAAGCTGGATATTTTGGGCCCAAGAGTCGAGTTCACGAATAGATCAGAGGTTCCCTAGATGCGGAGGCAGTTATGCAGCAGGCCCACCCCACTGAGTAGATGGAAAAATGGAACCGGTACCGGTTGAGATAAGACTACGCAAGAAATCGCAGCTGCTTTCCATTGCCTATGCGGACGATAGTCAGTTTGACCTGAGCTTCGAGTTTCTGCGTGTGCACTCTCCCTCCGCTGAGGTCAAAGGACACGGCCCGGGTCAGGAAGTGTTGCAGACGGGTAAGGAACAGGTGCAAATCCTGGCGGTAGAACCGATTGGCAATTACGCCGTCCGGCTCGTTTTCGACGATGGCCACAACACCGGCCTCTATACCTGGAAGTATCTCCACCAATTGGGGACCCAGAAGGACGAGCTCTGGACTGCATACCTCGACCGCCTGCAGGCAGCAGGGTATGCTCGCAATCATTGCGAGAACAATGAGTCATGAACAAGCAAACCACCCATTTCGGCTACGAATCCGTGCCGGTCCACGAGAAGGCTGAACGCGTCAAGGGTGTATTCGATGCCGTGGCCAGTCGCTACGACATAATGAATGACCTGATGTCGGGTGGACTGCATCGGCTGTGGAAACGATTCACAATCGAGCAGGCCGCGCTACATCGCGGACAGCGGGTCCTTGACCTCGCCGGAGGAACTGGCGATCTGGCGCGAGTCTTTACTGAAAAGGTAGGACAAAGTGGTCACGTCGTTCTGGCGGATATCAACGCTTCCATGTTGCAGGAAGGTCGCCGGCGCCTGATTGATGCCGGCGCATCCGGAAACCTGTCGATTGCCCAGGTGAATGCCGAAGCGCTGCCGTTCGAGAGCGACAGTTTTGATTGTGTCTCGATCGCGTTCGGACTCAGGAATGTGACGGACAAAGACGCAGCTCTGCGCTCGATCTTCCGGGTTTTGAAGCCAGGAGCGAAACTCCTCATCCTTGAATTCTCGAAGCCTGCACAGGCAATCCGGCCCATCTACGACATTTATTCGTTCAAGATTTTGCCTCGTATTGGCGAGTTGGTGGCCAATGATTCGCAAAGCTATCAGTACCTCGCCGAGTCAATTCGTATGCATCCCGACCAGGAGACGCTTCTCGCGATGATGCAGGATGCTGGATTTGAACGCTGTCGCTTCCACAATCTTGCGATGGGCATCGTCGCCCTGCACGTTGGCTACAAGATCTGATGAATACACTCGAAGTTTTAATGTCGCCCGTAGTCCGGATGATCAATCGGCAGCTCCGCGACAAAACACCCGCACGCGAATTGTGTGCCGAACTCGAGGGTACGGTTGTTGCGGTGCGGGTTCGAGATACCGCGCTGGCGATGTATTTTCTTGTCGGGCCCGAATCTCTGGAGATTCGCGGATACGCAGAAGACCCCGACGTAATTATCAGTGGATCGCTGTTTGCCCTGGCTCGTCTTGCTGGTAAGTCTGCCGATGACGCGATTCGCGATGGATCAGTTGACTTGACTGGCGATGCAGAGACTGCGCAAGCGTTCCAGCAATTGCTGGCCTACGGCAAGCCAGACCTTGAAGAGGAGTTATCCGGGGTTATCGGCGATGTGGCGGCACACAGCCTTGGCGATATTGCGAGAAATGTCGGTCGGTGGGGCAAAAATGCGCACGAGACGATCCGGCAAAATGTCCGCGAATACCTGCAGGAGGAAAGTCGCACGGTACCCAGTCGATACGAAGTGGATGTCTTTCGAGAGCAGACGGAAACGCTGCGCGACGATGTCGATCGATTTGAGGCCCGACTTCACCGGCTTGAAAACGGCCAGGCAGACCGGACGACAAACTGAATCATGTGGCGTCCGAAGACACTGCTCCGGCTTGTGAGCATTCAAAGAGTGCTGGTCAAGTACGGGCTGGATGAAGTCATCACCGCTACCCATTTTTTGCGACCACTACGGTTCTTTTTCTATTTTTTTCCCAAGAAGAGTGATCGTAGCGAACCGCTGGGTAAACGCATCCGACTCGCGCTCGAAGAGCTTGGCCCCATATTCGTAAAATTTGGACAAGCAATGTCCACCCGGCGGGACCTGTTGCCGACCGAGGTTGCGGATGAACTCGCTAAGCTCCAGGATCAGGTGCCACCGTTCCCCGGCGAAGAAGCCGTGGCCATATTGAGCGAGATATACGGCAAACCCGTTGCAGAAGTGTTTGCTCGGTTCGACGTCGAGCCCCTGGCGGCGGCCTCCATAGCCCAGGTGCACAGCGCCGCGCTGGATGATGGCACAGAGGTCATCGTCAAACTGTTGCGACCCAATGTTCGTCTCCTGATTGAACGCGATCTCGAGGTTCTCTTTGCTATTGCAAAACTTGCCGACAAGTACTGGGCGAACGGTAAACGACTGCGCCCCGTCGAGATCGTTGCGGAATATGAAAAGACAGTGATCGATGAGCTCGACATGATGCGGGAAGCGGCAAATACAGCGCAACTGAAGAAGAATTTTGACGGCTCGGACCTGCTCTATGTTCCGGAGGTGTATTTCGATTATTGCCGCAAGGGAGTTCTTGTTCAGGAACGCATTTACGGTGTTCCCATCAGTGATATGGAAACACTATTGGCCGCAGGAACCAATATCCAGGTGCTCGCGGAAAATGGCGTTGAGATCTTTTTCACGCAGGTGTTCCGCCACAACTTCTTCCATGCCGATATGCACCCCGGTAACATTTTTGTGCAGCTCGATGACCCCGAGAGGCCCAGATACGCTGCAGTCGATTTCGGCATCATGGGCACATTGAGCCCGACGGACCAGCGTTACCTGGCTGAGAATTTCCTGGCATTTTTCGAGCAGGATTATCACAAGATCGCGAAACTTCATATCGACTCCGGATGGGTGCCACCGGACACCCGAATCGATGAGCTGGAAACTGCTGTACGAACCGTGTGCGCACCCATATTCAACAAACCGTTGTCCGAAATATCTTTCGCACAGGTGCTGATCGGCCTTTTCGAAACCGCGCAGCGGTTCGATATGGAAATTCAGCCGCAGCTCATACTTCTGCAAAAGACATTGTTTAATATTGAAGGTCTCGGTCGACAGCTCTATCCCGAACTCGATTTGTGGAAAACAGCGCATCCGGTATTACGAGAGTGGATGGACGAACAAATTGGCGGTCGCGCAATGTTTGAAAGTATTCGCGACAATCTTCCGCAGTTAAGAGAAGCCATGCGTGAACTCCCAGGCGTCATTCGACAACTCTCCGAGCAGGCTGCCAATGGCAGTCTGCGCCTGCGCATGGATTCACCGGAGCTCGAGGCAATCAGGAAACAACTGGACAGGCAGCAGAAGCAACGGTTTCGCTTGAGCGTCGGCATAACCGGCATATTGTCGGGGACGTTGGTGCTGGCGCTATCATCCCCGGCATGGCTTGGCTGGTCGCTGGTTGCAGGAGGTGTCCTCGCGATAGTTGCCGCCCGACCCGAACGAAGCTAGGTTGAACACGTTGTCAGGGCGAGAGCGGACAATTCGCAGCTTCGTCAGGCGAGCAGGCCGCAAGACGCCCGGACAGGAACGCGCACTCGACGAGCTTTGGCCCTTATTCGGAATCGGCGAGTCCGACGCAATACTCGACCTCACTTCAATTTATGATCGGGAAGCACCCGTTGTGCTGGAAATCGGTTTTGGCAACGGCGAGTCTCTGGTCGAACAAGCACAGTTGCATCCACAACTGAACTACCTCGGCATCGAAGTGCACATGCCGGGGGTTGGTCATTGTCTGCTGCATATTGAAGATCAAAACGTGTCCAACATTCGTTTGATGACGCACGATGCAATTGATGTGCTGCAAAACCGACTGGCGGATTGTGCGCTTGCACGCCTGAACCTGTATTTTCCCGACCCGTGGCCGAAAAAACGGCACCACAAGCGGCGCTTGATTCAGCCGGGATTTCTGGGGTTGGTGGCGCGGAAGCTGGCGCCCGATGGAGAGTTTTTTATTGCTACCGACTGGGCCAACTATGCGGAGCACATCGACCAAGTCATTGAGCAAGACAATACCTTGCGTCTGGTCAATCGTCTGGAACACAGTGGTGAAGCACCCATTGATCGACCCACCACGAAATTTGAGCGCCGCGGGCTTGGCAAAGGCCACAAAATCTGGGATTGGCAACTTCGAAAGAATTCCACAACATAATCAACCCCCTCGCGGCCCACTGCTAGAAGTTTGTTGAAAAACGGGGTTTTTCAACAAACTGCTAGATTACTCCTTAAGAATCGAACGTAAACCCGGCTTGCGTCACCTCGAAAAAGGCCTATAAAGAGTGTATTGAACCAATACATTGAGGATCTGAATAACACACGAACCAGAGGGTAAGACAATGATTGTTGTACAACCCGTTATCGGGAACTGGTACCGAAGACCAAATGGCGTCCTGTTTGAGGTTGTGGCACTGGACGAGGACGAGGAAACGGTCGAATTGCAGTTTTTCGACGGCACAATCGATGAAGTCGATTATGAGTCCTGGCCATCGCTACTGACGATACAAGTAGGCGCTCCGGAAGACTGGCTGGGTTCCGTCGACATGGATCCAGAGGACTTCACGGGCAAAGACGACGGCATTCCGAAAGGCTGGCATGATCCTCTCGAGATTCTCGAGCAGTCCGATAAGGGAACGTTGCCCTGATCGAAATTTTTCCCCTGGCCAGAAACCCCGGAGAGCGCAACGGGAAAAAGGCGTTCGGAATCAGGCGCTGTCAGGGCCTCGTACGAAAACGGTGCCATCGCGTACTTCGCAATCGACCGTGCGCAGGAACTTGCCCGGACACGGACCTGCGACACATTCCCCGCTCGCTATGTCGTACACAGCGCCGTGAGACATACAGATAATCTGGCTCTTCTCTTTCGTTAGAAAACTGTTTGGCTTCCAATTCAGCGGATGCCCGACGTGCGCGCAGAAATTCTGGTACGCATAGACGTTGTTACCCTGGCGGACTACGAAGCCTTTAAAAGGCCAGTCGCCGTCACCAATTGCAAATTCGCGACAACCCGGATCGTCGAGATCCTTCAGCGCACCCACTTCGACTTCGATGTCAGTCATACGTCTTCAGTTTCGTTCCATGGCGCGACTTTAAGCAGCAGCAGCATTCCTGGAATTGCAAGCGCCGTGCACAGCAGGAAAAAACTCGTCCAGCCAACTCGTTCGACGATCACACCTGTCACCGCATTGGCGAATATCCTTGGCATCGATGCCAACGCCGAAAAGAGCGCGAATTGAGTTGCTGCGAAAACGATATTGGTCATGCGCGCCATGAATGCGACGAGAGCAGCAGCACCCAGCCCGACTCCCAGGTATTCGAAAGCGACTACGGCACCAAGGACCCATGGATTGGCACCGACCTCAGCCAGCCAGGCGAAGCCCAGTATGCTGATGATTTGCACACACCCGAAAAGCCACAATGCGCGATTGATGCTGAGTTTGACCATCACTATGCCGCCGATTACTCCACCGACGATCACTGCGACGAGTGAGGCAAATTTTGCAATCGTGCCAATCTGGGTCAGGCTGAAGCCTATGTCGATATAAAAAGGCGTCGACAAGGCTGTGGCCATGTTGTCACCGAGCTTGTAGAAAAACAGGAATGCAAGAAGCAAACCGGCCGCTCCCAGGCCCTGGCGAGACGAGAACTCCCGGAAGGGCTCTATTACCGCTTCACGCAACGATTTCGGCGGGGTTGGGTCTTTGATCGCTTCGGAGATGAGCAACGTCATGATCAGGCCAACGCCCATGAAAGAGGCGACGACGATGAACACGATATGCCAGGGCAAATGATCAGCGAGGATAAACGCCAGAGAACCCGGTACGAGACCCGCCAGGCGATAGGCTTGCACATGCACGGCATTACCAATTCCCAGTTCCTGTTCGGGCAACAACTCTCGCCGGTAGGCATCAAGCACAACGTCCTGGCTGGCGCTGAAGAACGCGACGGCAGCCGCGAGATAGGCCACCGTCCAGATGGATAACTCCGGTTTGAGAAAGCCCATCGAGCCAATGGAAACCAGCAATGCGAGTTGTGTGATGAACATCCAGCCACGACGATGCCCAAGGAATGGCAGCGTGTAGCGATCGATGACCGGTGCCCATATGAATTTCCATGTGTACGGAAATCCGACGAGAGCAAAAAATCCGATCTCGGCCAGTCCGACCCCTTCGGTACGCAGCCAGGCCGGTATCAACTGAATGATGATATAGAGCGGTAGCCCTGAGGTGAATCCGGTGAATACGCAAATCAACATGCGCTTGTTCAGGAGCGCTTCTTTGAATGTTTGTTTGCTCATCGACCGGCGCGCATTGTCAGCCTTCGTTAACCCAATCGTAGTCGATTGTCAGCGGCGCATGATCCGAGAAACGATTTTCTTTGTAGATTGCAGAGTCAATGATCTTGTCTTTGAGGCCCGGTGTCACAACCTGGTAGTCGAGCCGCCATCCAACATTATTATCCCACGCTCGTCCACGATTCGACCACCAGGTGTATTGGTCCGCCTCCTCGTTGTTGACGCGGAACGCATCGACGTAGCGCCCGGTAGTGAATAATTCGTCCATCCACTCGCGCTCCTCTGGCAGGAAACCGGAATTCTTTTGATTTGGCCGCCAGTTTTTCAAGTCGATCTTCTTGTGTGCGATATTCCAGTCACCACAAAGAATGTACTCGGATCGACGCCGCATCAGCTTGCGAAGATGCGGCGTAAAAGCGTCCAGAAAGCGATACTTGACCGCCTGTCGTATGTCACCGGAGGAACCTGACGGAAGATATACCGACACCACATTGATCGATCCCAACCGGACCTCAAGGTATCGCCCCTCATCATCGAATTCCTTGATTCCCAGGCCGCGAATCACTTTGAGAGGTTTTTGGCGCGTAAATACAGCAACCCCGCTGTAGCCCTTTTTCAGCGCATCTTCGTAGTAACAATGGTAGCCCGCCGGATTGAAGCACTCGTCGACAAGCTGATGTACCTGTGCCTTTGTTTCCTGAATGCAGACGACGTCAGGATTCTGCTTCCGCATCCATTCGAAAAAGCCTTTGCGGGCTGCGGCGCGAATACCGTTGGCGTTCAAACTGATAACACGAAGCAATGTACGTTCCTTTTGTGAATTCCGGGTTCTCGAGCGAACCGTGATGGTCCCGGTCGGACCCATGCAGACAGTGGTCGGCATCGGCCATCGGTCGCAGTAGACAGTCGAACAAAATTCGTCTCGCGTGTGTCATAATCCGCGATCCTGAACGCGGACGGCAATTGCACCAGGCCGACGCGGGCCATCATACACAAGCTTTGCCGTAGTCCAATAAGATGCAACCGTATAAGCAGGAATTTCTGGAAATGTCACTGGAACTGGGTATTTTACGGTTCGGTGAGTTCACCTTGAAATCGGGTCGGGTCAGCCCCTATTTCTTCAACGCGGGCCTGTTCAACACCGGTTATGCGGCCGCGAAAATCGGTCGCTACTACGCCGCTGCGATCACCGATTCACAAATCGAATTCGATATGTTGTTTGGGCCCGCCTACAAGGGGATTCCACTCGTAACATTGTCGGCCGCCGCCATGGCCGAGCATCACGATATCGACGCGCCATACGCTTTCAACCGAAAGGAAGCCAAGGCGCACGGAGAAGGCGGCAGTATTGTAGGTGCGCCCTTGAGCGGCAGGGTCCTGATTGTCGACGACGTTGTTACAGCTGGAACAGCGGTTCGTGAGGCAGTTAACATAATCACATCAGCGGGTGCCGATGTTGCAGGTCTCATCATTTCACTCGATCGTCAGGAGATCGGGCGTGACTCTCGATCCGCTACCCAGGAAATCGAGCAGACATTCGGCTTCCCGGTGGCCAGCATTTTGCAGCTTGAAGACCTGATCGATATGCTGGAGGAATCCAGCGAGTTGGGGGAATTTCTCGATCCGGTACTGGAATACCGCAAGAAATATGGGGCTAACAACTGATTTTTCAGATAATTTACCGCAGTAGCTATTTATTGCCTTAAACCTATTCGTCGATTGGGGGTCGAATCTTTGAACCAGTCCCTCTTTGCAAACGAGCGACTATGGGATATTCCGTCTATGCGAAAAATACTAATAGCCATCTTGCTGATAAGTCTGCTCCCCTTATCCGCTCACGCTGCCAGGGACAAGAATGAAAAGCCGGTATATCGCTGGATCGATGCCAGTGGAGTTATTCACTATGGCGACAAGGTTCCCGCTGAATACGCAGAGATCGAGAAACAGGTTATTAACAGTGCTGGCGTCACCATCGCGGTGCTGCGAGGCAAGAAGACAGAGGCGGAACGTACCGAAGAATTACTCCAGCAAAAGCTCGCCAAGGCGATCGAAACCCAGCGACGATCTGATGTTGCGCTACTCGCAACGTATTTGTCCATCGATGAAATCATCATGCACCGCGATCGACGCATCGAGCTTTTTCAAGCGCAGTCCAAGGTGACCGAACTTTACCTGCGCAACATCAAACGCAGGCTGGACAATCTAATGGATGTTAGCGCAGCCTACCAACCCTACAGCGCGGACCCGGAGGCTGAAATGATCGACCCGGAACTTGCTGACGATATTAACGACACGCGCGACACCATCGAACGGCACGAAGCGAACCTCGAACGTTTTCATACGGACGAACTATTAATCGCCAGTCGGTTTGATGGTGATATCACTCGATTCAAAATGCTCAAGGGAATCGAGTAAGTTACGAATAAAAGCAGGGCGCGACCGCGCCTGAATTCGATCAGCCCGTCCCGGAATGCCCGAAGCCACCTTCGCCACGATCGCTTTGGTCAAATTCTTCAACCACATTGAATTCGACCTGCTCGACCGGCACAAACACCATCTGCGCGATACGCTCGCCGGGCTGCACCGTGTATGGCTTCTCGCTGCGGTTCCAGCAGGATATGAATACCTGCCCCTGGTAATCCGAATCGATGAGCCCGGTCAGGTTGCCGAGCACAAGACCGTGCTTATGCCCCAGACCCGATCTTGGCAGCAATACTGCTGCCAGATGGTTGTCGCCAATATGAATGGCGATTCCCGTTGGTATCAAAACCGTCTCGCCCGGACCCACATTGATGTCCTCGTCGATGCATGCCCGCATATCCAGCCCGGCGGAGCCGTCAGTAGCATAGTGTGGCAGGTCAATTTCCTGGCCAATCCGTGGATCCAGTATTTTTAGTTCTATTGAGCGCAATGTTTTATTCCGTAGCGGCAAGTGTTGTAAGTTCGACGACCGTGTCTTCTCCAAGTCCCGCCTCGTAGCGCTCGTGGATCAATGCGACCAGTTCTTTCGCCAGATCCGATTTGTGCGCCAGCGGAAACGCGCGGCTCCCGTTTCGCCAGAAAACGTGCACCGCATTCTCTTCCTGTTCAAATCCGAGACCGACACCCACTTCGTTAGCAATTATCATGTCGAGCTGTTTGGCCGCGAGCTTACCGAGCGCGTGTTCCTGAAGCCGGTCAGTCTCGGCTGCAAAGCCCACTGTGAAGGGCCCGCTGTCCAGCTTGGCCACTGATGCGAGGATATCAGGGGACTTTACAAACTCAACAGTCATCGCTGGCCGCTTCGATTTTATTTTGTTCGTCTTGGGGCTGCTCGGCCTGTAATCGGACACGGCTGCTGCTGCGATGAAGATATCCACATCACTTACGTTCGCGTGCGTCGCAGTGAACATTTCTTCGGCCGTCTCAACCGAAATCAACTCAACGCCGTCGGGGGCCTGCAAGTCGACCGGACCGCTCAGGAGAACAACCGAAGCTCCTGCATCAGACGCTGCCTGTGCAAGTGCATAGCCCATTTTTCCCGAGCTGCGATTACTGATGAAGCGAACCGGATCTATTGCTTCCCGGGTCGGTCCGGCGGTAATCATGACCTTCCTGCCTTGCAAAACTCCTGGCTCGTTCGGTACCGCGGCGGCGGTTTCACGAGGCGATTCATCGGCGCAAATCGCCGCGGCGATATCATCCGGCTCAAGCATTCTGCCCGGCCCGGTCTCACCACACGCCTGATCTCCATCAGCTGGACCCAGCATGCGTATGCCGCGCGATACCAATAAATCCCGATTGGCCTGAACGGCAGCATTTGCCCACATGACATGATTCATCGATGGCGCAATGATCAACGGTGCCTCTGTAGCCAGACACAAGGTAGCCAGCAGATCCGAGGCCGAGCCCGATGCCAGGCGTGCCATGAACTCGGCGGTCGCCGGAGCGATCAACACTTTGTCAGCCCACCGTGCCAGTTCAATATGACCCATCGCCGCTTCGGCTTCGGCGTCCCAGAGGTTTGCCCGCACCGGGCGGCCGGAAACCGCCTGCAAGGATGTTTCCGTCACGAACTGTGCTGCACTTGCGGTCATCACGACCTGAACACTCGCGCCGCGATCACGCAGGCGTCGTACCAGTTCGGGTGTCTTGTAGGCGGCAATGCCACCGGTCACACCGAGTAGAATATTTTGCTTGCTCATCACCGAACCCATCTGTTGAGAAAGGCCAGCTTAGCCTGTTGCCCGGCTCGATTTCCAGCGAATCCGTCGAATTAGCGGCAATTCGGCACTGGCTCACGAGCACCCACCACGCCATGCTTGCCGCTGTTACAGGAACAACGGACAAGGACCGTCCATGGCAGATCACCCTAAGAAGCAATTGCGCGAACCGCGAGCGAAGCTCAAGCACAGTGGCGCGGCGGCGTTGTCGGAAGTCGAGCTCCTCGCGATTATTTTTCAACGTGGGACAGAGTCAGAAGCCACGCTACGCTTTTGTGAGGAATTGCTGTCCCGATTTGGCGGCATTCGACCGCTTTTGTCGGCGAACAGCGTTGAGCTGACAAGGACGCCCGGGGTTGGCGCCGCCCGGCTCGCCATCCTGCACGCCCTGCCAGAGCTGGCCAAGCGCTTTTTCGAGGCTACGCTGCCCGTTGGCCAGTCTATCCGCAGCCCGGCAGATACTGAGATGTTCCTTCGCGCCAGGCTGCGTGATCTCCCCCACGAGGTCTTTTGTTGTGTTTACCTGGATAACCGTCACCGGGTACTGCGCTTCGCCGAGCTGTTTCGCGGAACCATCGATGGCACCAGCGTCTACCCGCGCGAAGTCGTCAAGGAGGCACTGGCAGTCAATGCGGCGGCGGTCATCCTGGCGCACAATCATCCCTCCGGTGTCGCCGAGCCCAGTCAGGCCGATGAACGCATCACGGGGCGTCTGAAAGCGGCGCTCGAACTGGTCGATATTCGCCT
>Ga0209988_10000794_pt1 | contig 20087 bp, 22 predicted proteins | sample N075metaG_FD_183115 | JGI IMG/M metagenome (GOLD analysis project Ga0209988, IMG submission 183115) | Deep subsurface microbial communities from Kermadec Trench to uncover new lineages of life (NeLLi) - N075 metaG (SPAdes) (version 2) | ecosystem: Environmental > Aquatic > Marine > Ocean trench... | reverse complement strand
CGCGTCCTGGCCAAGGTGATCGGCGGCAGCGGAGGAGGCCGGCCCGATCTCGCCGAGGCCGGAGGCAAGGATCCGGCGCGCCTCGATGAAGCGCTCGGGCAAGCGGCTGGAGAAATCAAGCGATGCATGGAGCGTCAAGACTAGCCCTGATCGTCCGGGTTGCCGTTCTTTCGGCCATGGCGGCTGTGTTTTTCCCTGGCAGCGGTTTCGCCGGGGATGCTCTGTACTACAAGCAAGAGAACGGAACGATCGTTTTTACCAACGTCGGGGGCGTCGGATTGCGGCCGGTCCCTGGTTTTTCCGGCCGGCACGGGATGACCGCGGTGAACCCGCTCCCCACCACCCTGCACGATCGGTTCATCGAGCACCTAGCGACCGAAACCGGCATTTCGGCGGACCTGATCAAGGCGGTCGCCATGGTCGAGTCCGGTTTTGACGCCAGCGCCCGTTCGCCGAAGGGTGCGATCGGACTGATGCAATTGATGCCCGAACTCGCGCGCGGGTATGGCGTCAGCAACCCCTACGATCCGCACCAGAATCTCCGCGCCGGGGCGACCCACCTGAGTTCGCTGCTCGACCGCTATGACGGGGATTTGACGCTCACGCTCGCGGCGTACAACGCGGGTTCCGGCGCGGTTCAGCGGTACCGTGGCGTGCCTCCGTACCGCGAAACGCGCGATTACATCCGTAGGGTCCGCAGCTTGCTCGAGGGCAACGGCGCGGCACGCCCATCGTCGAAGCGTCCGCGCGCGGACGCCGTCGTGTCAGCCGCGCCCGTCCGCATCGTCTACGCGGCTGACGGAACGATCTCGCTCGTCAACTGATCCAACACGGCGTCATCCCGCGCGCGACAATCGTTCCCGGACCGCACGCGGCGAAGCGTTCTCGTGCTTGACGAAGTTGCGGTAGAAGTCCCGGTAGTTCCGGTAGCCCACCCGGTAGGCAATCTCGGAAATGCTCTCGCCGCCCTCGGCGAGCAGGCGTCGTGCGTGGTTGATCCGCACGCGCTGAATGTACGAGGTCAAAGTCATCCCCGTTTCGTGCCGGAATACCCGGGAGAGGTAGTTCGACGAGACGTGCAGGTGGGCCGCGACCGTCGACAACGAGGTGCGCTGTTCGTAATGCGTGTCGATGAACACTCTGGCGCTGAGCGCCAGCCGGTGGGTGCGACTCGACGGGAGCCGGGTCCGGTTGGTCAGCAAACGCAACTCCTGGCGAAACGCCAGGCGCGCCCGGTCCGGGCTGGTAGCCCGTGCAAAGCGTTCGATCAGGCGTATACGGCTGGCCTGATACGCAGATTGACTCTCGCGCCCACGATGGACCCGCCTGTTCAACTTCTGCAGGATGTCGAGCAACAATTGCTCGAGGTGCCTGGAATCGGCCTCCGAGGCCGGAAGCTTGAGTCCCCGGACGAGAGTCCACAACGCCTTTCGGCAAGAGTCGAACTCGCCCCGCTCCAGCCGGGCGAACGCAGCGGTCTCCTGCGCCGGGTCGTAGCCCAGGCGAATGAAGAAGCCGGGAATGTTGGGATCGCCGTGAAGGATCAACCCCCGAAACCTCCCAAAAAGCTTGAGTTTTGAGCGTTACTTCGTGCCGATCCCCGTGCCGGATTCGACGCGGTGAGTGTACGGACAGGCGTGCATCAGGTCAAGCGCGGACCCGGGGTCCGCAGAATCGATAACCCGCCGAAAGTCTTGACTTGACAGCGGTTAGCGCCGGGCATACACAAGAAGCATCCGATTTCGCCATACGGGCGCCGGATACCTTGGGTGGGGGGCAAATGGGACAAATCAAGCCTCACGAGCCGAATCGCGGGGTCGCTGCGATGGAGTTGGCTCGGGCCGTCGGGGTCGCGGAACCAACCCGACTTGGTTCCTACCTGCGTCGGCTACGGGAAGGGTACGGGTACACCTTGCGCAAAGTGGAGGAGCGAGCCACGGCGATCGGCGAAGCGATCGACAATTCTCAGCTCAGTCGCTTCGAAAAAGGCAAGGCGATCCCATCGTTCGAGAAACTGCGGGCCCTCGCGCGCGTCTTCAATGTACCGGTGCAGAACTTTTCGGACGTCCTCGACCTCGAGGAATACCAGCACCTGCGCCCGGAAACGGCCGATCAGGCGAGTCTGCTGAAGGCGGGCGCCGAGTTGATCGAGCGTGGCGAGTACGGTCGCGCGTTCGTGACCTATGAAAAGGCGCTCGAGGTTGCCGAGGCCTTGCCGGCCTCGCCCGAATCGAAGGAAATGATCGCCGAAGCACGGTGGCGCATGGCGATCGCGCTCAAGAAGCTCGGCAAGTTATACATGACCGAGCGTGAACTTCGCGAAATTCTCAAGGACCGGCATGAACTCTCGCCGCGAACGCGGCGTCGCGCCCTGCTGCAGTTGAGTTTCCTCTATCGCGAGTTGGGCGATCTCTACCTCGCCTCGGTGCTGGCGCGCGAGTCGCTTCAACTGGCCAAGGACGAGGGTGATCGTTCGGCGCAGGCCGGCGTGTTGAACTCGCTCGGCAATATCGAGTTCGACGAAAGACGTTTCGCGCCGGCGGAGAGTTGTTACCGCGAGGCGCTGGCCGTACTCGACGACATGGGCGGCTATCACCAGATGAAGGCCATGGTGCTGACGAACATCGGTGGCTGCCTCGCGGCGCTGGGTCGTTTCGAAGACGGCATCGCAACCCTCCGCGAGGCCCACTGCCGCGCAAAGGAGGGTGGCTTCCGTCGGGTCGCGGCCCTGTCGCTCACGCGTCTGGCCGAGGCCTTCCGCGACCATGGCGATTTCTCCCAGGCGCGGGACATGTTGGTGGAATCCGACGCACTGGCCTCCAGGGCGGAAGACGCCTACCACGACATCCTGTTCCTCAACGCGTACCACCGTTGGGACATGGCTCGAAACGAAGGACACGGAACACGAGAGAAAATCGCGTTTGGTCGGCTCCGGCACCTGCGTTCGCTGCTGCAGCGGCGCTTCCCCGAAGTCGACGCTTTCGATCGCCACATCGAAAAGACGCGGACGTAAGGAACACCATGAGAAGAGTCATCATTGTTTGCGCAGTCTATTGCTTTCTCTCCGTCGGTCTGGCGATCGAGACCGGAGCCGAAGTCAGGGTCCGCACGCGGCCTGACGGCGAATACCTGACCACCACGATCGTTCCCGGTGGTCCGCCGTGGAGGCAGGGTGTCTGGGGGGGGCGCTCGCGTATGGGCCTGCGGCACGGTTCGACCGTGCTCAACCCGGCGGGCGATCGATTCGGCGATCTGATCCCGACGGTCGGGGAGGGGAGCCAAGCCCCGCATCATCCGTGGGTCGTGTGGAGCCGCTTCAACGGAAGCGACTATGACCTCGTTTACTCCTCGTGGACGTACGCGTGGAGCAGGATCTTGCGGGTCACTCCGGAGTCCCTGAGTGGTGACGACCTCGATCCGAGCCTGGCGTTCTCCAACGCGGGCCAGCCGCTCATCGCCTGGTGGAACAGGGACGTCGAAGACGGTCATGGCATCGTGTATTTCAGCATGTTCGTCGAAACCGGCTGGCTGGAGCCGTTGCAAATATCCGACGATTCGATCGGCGGCCAGCATCCCTCGATCGGGATCGAGGATGGGACCATCGTGATCCGGTACGATTCGGACGACGGATCGCTGCGTATCAGCTATCAATTTCCGTTGCTCGATCCGACCACGATCACCGACGATATCGATCCGCAGGGTTCGCTTGCGCAAACATTCTTGGACGCGTCGAAGGGAGTGTCGACCAAGAACTGATCCCTCGACGCGGTTCTAGGACAAACGGCCCGGAGGTGAACCTCCGGGCTTTTTTCTCCGCCTCACCCGGCGTTCGTGGTCTTGGTTCACGGTGTGGGTGCGTGCTATCGTCTTCCCCGTTTTCAAGAGGTGCCGGTTTTTCGATGGCCTTGAACCTGCCGAACACGCTGACGTTATCCCGCATCTTCCTGGTCCCGCTCCTGGTCGTGGTGCTGCTGACCCCGCCGTGGGCGCTGGCCAAGGCCCAGGAGATCTTCGGTCTGGCGGGACTCGTCACGTGGCTCAGGGAGTGGCGTGAGATCATTGCCGTCGCGATTTTCCTGGTCGCGGCCTCGACGGATTGGCTCGACGGTTACCTTGCCCGCAAGCGGGATCAGATCACTGATCTTGGCAAGTTGCTGGATCCGATCGCCGACAAGTTGTTGACAATCAGCGCGTTCATCGCACTGGTTGAATTGCGACTCGCACCGGCCTGGATGATCGTCGTGATCGTCGGCCGGGAGTTCGCCGTCAGCGGGATGCGCAGCATCGCCGCGGTCAAGGGGTCGATCATCGCCGCATCCAGCTGGGGTAAGTTGAAGACGGCCAGCCAGATCGTGGCCATCACGCTGCTGATCCTCAGCGACTCGATCGAACGCTGGGTCCGGCTCGGCAACGTGGGCAAGATCGCGCTGTGGGTCGTGCTGGCACTCTCGTTGTTTTCGATGGCCCAATACTTCGTGTCTTTTTCCAAGCAAGTCGGTCCGGACCAGGCTTCGTGATTTCCACGATGTTCGTGCATATTCGGCGCAACCTCATTCGCGGGCTGCTGTTGATCCTGCCGCTGGTCGTCACGGCCTGGGTGGTCCAGTTGCTGTTCGGCTTCGTCAGCCGCCAGGCTACCCCGCGGCTGCAACGGCTGGTGGAATGGACCGGGGTCGAGCCCCCCGAAGGCGCAATCGGCCGCGTATTCTTTTCCGTCGCCAGTGTGCTGATCACCGCCGTCATGATCTATACGATCGGCGTGATCGGTTCGAATTTTACGGGGCGCCGTTGGGTGCGTTGGTTCGAATCCTGGATCCTGCGCGTACCCCTCGTGCGAAGCGTTTACGGGCCGCTGCGTCAACTCCTCGATTCGTTCGGATCGGATCGGGAGGCAAAGTTTTCTCGCGTGGTGCTGGTCGAGTATCCGCGCAAGGGCTTGTGGACGATCGGTTTCGTCACCACGGAGAAACGCCATTCCTTTGCCGGCGAGAAACGCAAGATTCCCGTGTTTCTTCCCACCACACCGAACCCGACCTCGGGCTGGCTCGTGTTCGCCGACGAGGACGATCTCGTGACGCTGGATCTGTCCGTCGAGGAATCGATCAAGTTGATCGTGTCCGGTGGAATCGTGGGGCCTGACGACCTGGGTCGCCTGGTTCGATGAAACGCGCGGTGCTCATCGCGGTGGGATCGGAGCTTCTTCGCTTCGGTCGCGCCGACACCAACACGGTCTGGATCTCGGCGCAGTTGGACCGTCTCGGCATGGAGACCGTTGCGCGGGTGGCGGTGTCGGACGAGCCGGCCGCCATCGTCCCGACGATTCGAGCCGCGGTGGAGATGGCCGATCTGGTGATCCTCACCGGCGGCCTCGGGCCCACCGAGGACGATCGAACGCGCGAGGCCCTGGCGCAAGTGTTGGAGCGGCCGCTGGAGCACGACGCGGAGAAGGAGGCGGAGTTGCGCCGCCGTTTCGCGGCTGTCGAGTTACCCTGGACGGAACGGCAGGCGCGTCAGGCCCGGCGCCCCGCGGGGGCTCGTTGGATCGCCAATGGCGTGGGCAGTGCGGACGGCCTGCTCGTCGACCACGCGGGGACGACGATTGTGGCGTTGCCCGGCGTGCCCTCTGAAATGAAGCCGATGTTGGCCGCGCACGTCGATGATTGGGTCGGCGTGTCGAGCCGGCAGGCGGTGGTTCTGTCGACGCTGCGTGTCTTTGGTCGTGGGGAGGCTGCCGTCGAAGCGCGAATCAGCGATCTGTACGACCGGCCGGGGATCGACGTGACGATCCTGAGTGGTCCGGGCGAGGTGGAGATCGGTATTCGGTCGGTCGCCGATCGTCGCGAAACCGCCGTCTTGCAGCTCAACGCGACGTGCGATGCAATGAAAGCCCGGCTCGGGGGTGACGTTTACGTCGATGACAAACGTTCGCTCGCCGGCATCGTCGGTGATCTTCTCACGGAACGCGGCGAAACGTTGGCCGTTGCGGAGTCATGCACGGCCGGCTTGCTCGCCGCGGAATCCACGACGGTTCCCGGTTCGAGCCGTTGGTTCCGCGGCGGATGGGTGGTCTATGCCAACGAACTCAAACAGCAACTCGCCGGGATCGACGCCGCGACCCTCGAGCGACACGGAGCGGCCAGCGAACCGGTCGCCCGCCGACTGGCCGAGGCCGTACGCACGGACTGTGGCGCCGACTGGGGCATCGGGGTCACGGGAATCGCGGGACCTACCGGCGGATCCGAAGACAAGCCGGTCGGGTTGGTTCACGTCGCGCTCGCGTCGCGGGATGCCACGCAGCACTGGCGCACGTTGCGACCCGGGGACCGCGAGGGGGTGCGTCGGGGGAGCGTGGCTTTTGCGCTCGACTGTCTGCGCCGGGCGCTGATCGGATCGGCCCGCTGAGGCAATTCCTCGCACTGGACCTGCCGGTCGCCTGGCGCGAAGTTCTCGACGAGCGGTGCCGGTCGCTTTGCGGAAGCGTGACCGGATGGCGTTGGGCGAACGTCGACTCGATCCACTTGACACTTCGGTTTCTCGGCGCGGTTGAAGCGGGCGTCGATGACGTAGCGCGTCGCACCTGGGCGGAGGCGGTTCGTGGCCACGGTCCGTTCCAACTGCGACTGGGTTCGCTGGGGTTCTTTCCCGAACGGGGACGACCGCGCATCCTCTGGGTCGGAGTCGAATCGGACTCCAGGTTGACCGCGCTCGCGGCGTCGCTCGAGCGCGCCGCGAGAGGGCTCGGTTTCGAGCCCGAGACCCGCGAGTTCCATCCGCATCTCTTGCTCGCGCGCGCGCGGCGCGGCGAGCGAGCGACGTTGCCCGAAGGCTTCGCCGCACCGCTGGAGGCGGAGTCGTTCGTGGTGTCCGAGGTGGTTCTGTTTCGAAGCGTGCTGCATTCGGGCGGCGCGCGCTACACTGCGCTGGAGCGCTACCGCTTGGACGTCGCCGCTTCGGAAGACTGAACGCGGCGGTTTCCCCTGGGTCAAGGAGTCACGTGGCCGGTTCGATCGCAGTGTTGGGCAGCGGAGCTTGGGGCACCGCGCTGGCGGCGCACTGCCGCCGCGGCGGATCCGTCGTGAGGCAGTGGGTTCGCGAGCCGCAGGTCGCCGAGGAGATACGTCGCGGCGAGAATCGCACGTTTCTTCCGGGAGTACCGCTTCCTCCCGGGATCGAAGCAACGACGGACCTGGCGGCCGTCGTCGAGGACGCCGGGATCTTGCTTGCGGTCGTGCCTTGCCAGTTCGCCCGCGACGTGTACCGCAGCCTCTCCGGAGCGCTCCCCGCCGATCTGCCGCTGGTGGCCGCGGCCAAGGGCATCGAGGAGGGCAGCCTGATGCTCCCGGTCGAGGTGATCCGCGACGAACTCGGCGAGACCCGTCCGGTCGCGGTTCTCTCCGGGCCGTCGTTCGCCTCCGATGTGGCACGAGGCAAACCGACTGCTCTGGTCGCCGCGGCGGAGGATGCAGCGTTGGCCGACTATCTCCAGGATCGCCTCGCTTCCGCGGAACTGCGCATTTACACGAACAGCGATCCCGTGGGAGTCCAGCTGGGTGGGGCGCTCAAGAACGTCGTCGCGCTGGCGGCGGGGATCCTCGACGGGCTCGGTACGGGACCGAACGGACGCGCAGCGTTGATCACACGGGGGCTGGCGGAGATGACCCGCCTCGGAAGCCGTCTTGGCGGCAGCCCGGCGACGTTCGCGGGGCTCGCCGGACTCGGCGATCTGGTCTTGACCTGTACCGGCGAGCAGTCGCGCAATCTCGCCGTGGGGCGCAGGCTGGGGCGGGGCGAATCGCTCGACCACATCCTGGATGGGGCGACGGCCGTCGCCGAAGGGATCCGGACTGCTCGTCCTGCTCACCGGCTCGCCCAACGCGAGGCGGTGCGTATGCCGATTGTCGAAGAGGTGAACCGTGTTCTTTATGAAGGCGGTAATCCGCGGGACGGGGTCCAACGTCTGATGGGTCGTCCGTTGACCTCCGAGGACGAAACCCACGAGATCCCGCATCGATGATCGATATCCATTCGCATATCCTCCCCGGGGTCGACGACGGGGTGAAGACCGAGGACGATGCGGTCGAGTTCGCGCGTATGGCGGAGAACGACGGCGTCAAGAGAATCGTGGCCACGCCGCACTGCAAAGAAGGTTTTTATTTCAACGACCGCCCGGCCGTGCTGCGCGAGGTGAAAAAGTTGCGAGCCAGGCTTGACGCGGAGGGCTTGAGGATTCGCGTCGAACCGGGGGCGGAGGTCCACATCTGCCCCGACCTGGTTCAGCGCGTCGCCGATGGCCGTGCGCCGACGCTGATGGACAATGGGCGGACCTTACTGCTCGAACTATCCCTGAGCCAGTACCCCGTTGAGCTGGAGAACCTGGTTTTTGAGTTGAAACTGGCCGGTCTCGAGATCGTCTTCGCCCATCCCGAACGGATTCGCTATTTCCAAGACGATATCCGGCGCTACGAGGCGGTGATCCGCCAAGGCGCCCTGGGTCAGATCACCTCGGGCAGCGTGCTCGGGGTGTTCGGTGACGACGTCGCGGATCTCAGCGAGGAACTGATGACCAAGGGGCTGGTGCACGTGCTCGCCTCGGACGCGCACAACCTACGAGGTCGTCCGCCGGTGCTGAGCGAGGCTGTCGAGGTGTCCGCCGATTGGGTCGGTGAGGCGCGTGCGATCGCGATGGTGAGCGAGGCGCCGCATACGTTGCTCGCAGGGCGGTCACCGGAGCTCCCTCCGGTCGATTCGCCGCGCAGTCGTGGGGGAGGAATCTTCTCGCGCTTCTTCGGCCGCGACTGATTCGCGGGCCGCGGTTTGGTACGCTAGTACCCCCCCGGGATTTCCGGCGGCCAAGGGCGGAGGAAAAGACGATGAGATCTCTGGCAGCGGATTCGAAACGAACCGTCACGATCGCGGTCTTGATGCTCATCGCCGCCCTCTCCTGCGGACCGCAGAAGCCACCGACATTGACCGAACCCAAACCACTGACGATGATCGAGAAGGTGCGCATGGCCGACTCGTTCCACCACGCGGGTCGTATGAACGACGCGTTGGAACTGCTTGCAGAGGTCGTGACCGAGAATCCGACCAACGCTCAGCTTTATTCGTTGTACGGGGAGTACTTGTTTCTCGCGGGTCGCTACCCGGCTGCGGAGGAACAGTTGACCCTGGCGTTGAAACTGGACCCGCACCTCACCGACGCTCGCAACTGGCTGGGGGTCTGTCTGGCCGAACAACAGCGTTACGACGAGGCCCGCGCGCAGTACGAGCGTGCACTGGAGGATCCGGCCTACCCGTCCCCGCAAATGATCTACCTCAACCTGGGCGTGCTGTACCGCGCGCAGGGGTTGGACGACAAGGGCATCGACCAATTTCGGATTGCGGTGCAGATCGACCCGCGCTACTTGAAGGCCCATTTCGAACTGGCGTCGGCGCTCGAGACCGTCGGTCAGTTGGAAGAAGCGCTCGACGAACTCGCGGTCGCTGAAGCGGACTACCGGATGGATGGAACGTACTGGTACCGGCGGGGCTTCCTCGAGTTCCGGCTGGAGCGCGAGCACAAGGCCCTCGAGTGGCTCCGCCGGTGTATCGACGTGTCTCCCGGAAGCCCGGCGGCGGCGCAGGCCCGTGAATTGATGGGAGTCATCCAGGACTGATGGCGCTGTCGATCTTCAAGAAGCTCGCGCAAGGTCTCACGCGGACTCGCGAAAGCATCGCGGCCACCCTGGGCGGGCTGGGACGGGCCGGCAAGGTCGACGAGGGAGCGATCGAGACTCTCGAGGCCGGATTGCTGGCCGCGGATCTGGGACCCGAATTGACCGCCGAGGTGATCGGCGTGGTGCGCGAGCGTGCCGCCGCCGACGCGGGGGGCATCGTCGATGCAGTGCGCGCGACTCTTCGCGGGGCGCTCGACCACGATGCGCGGGTCGAGCGCGCAACCAAGCCGCACGTCATCTTCGTCGTCGGCGTCAACGGCGGTGGAAAGACCACGACGGTCGGCAAGCTCGCCGCGCTCGAACGTGCCGCCGGGCGCAGGGTCATGATCGTCGCGGCGGATACGTTCCGCGCCGCTGCGATCGAACAACTCGAACGATGGAGTCAGCGAGCCGGCGCGGAATTCGTGAAACAATGCGAAGGTGCCGACCCCGCCGCCGTGGTGTTCGACGCCTTGAAGGCCGCGTCAAGCCGCGGCGTGGACACGGTGTTGGTCGACACGGCCGGCCGCCTTCACACCAAGACTCACTTGATGGCCGAGTTGGAAAAGCTCGGCCGGGTCGCCCGTCGCGAAGTGGAGGGGGCGCCTCACGAAGTCTTGCTGGTCGTCGACGCGACCACCGGCCAGAACGGTTTGGTTCAGGCCGAGGAATTCACCCGTGTGACCCGGTTGACCGGCGTCGTCCTGACCAAGCTGGACGGGACCGCCAAGGGTGGCGTGGCGCTCGTGATCCAGCGCAAGGTCGGGGTGCCGGTGCGCTACGTCGGTGTGGGCGAGGGGTTGGACGATCTGCTCGTGTTCGACCCTGACGCCTATGTCGACGGCTTGCTGGCTGTTTGAGGGTCGTGGCTCTCTCGCACGAGGATCGTCGTTGGATGGCCCAGGCGCTGGCGCTGTCCGCCCGCGCACGCGGCTCGACCGCGCCCAACCCGAGAGTCGGTTGCGTGCTCGTGCGCGGGGGTGTGGCGGTCGGCAGCGGGCTGCACCATGGGGCCGGGACCGCCCATGCCGAAGGTACCGCGCTCGACGCGGCGGGAGCTGCCGCGCGCGGCGCCACGGCCTACGTCACCCTGGAGCCGTGTGCGCATCACGGGCACACCCCGCCGTGCGCGGATCGATTGATTGCGGCCGGGGTCACGCGCGTGGTGGCCGCAATCGGGGACCCCGATCCCCGCGTCGACGGGAAAGGTTTCGCACGGCTCGAAAAGGCCGGTATTCAAGTCCAGACCGGCTTGCTCGCACGCGAAGCCGAGCGGCTCAACGCGGTTTTCTTGCACCATCACCGGGCCGGCACGCCGCTGGTCACGCTCAAGGCGGCACTGAGCCTGGACGGCCAACTGTCGGCCGCGTGCGGGGAGTCGCGTTGGATCACGGGTCTTACCGCTCGCCGCGTGGCGCACCGGTTGCGGCTCGATCACGACGCGATCCTGGTCGGTGCCGGGACGGTCCGCCGGGACGATCCCCGCCTGTCGATTCGCCTCGACGGGGATGAAGAGACGCGGTTGGTCGCGATCCTCAGCCTGAGCCTGGAATTGGATCTCGGCGCGCGCGTGTTTTCTCGACGGGATCCGGACAGCGTGATCGTTTACACCGGCCCGGCGGGGTCCGCCGAGCGGGCGCGAGTCTTGGCGTCCGTGGCGACGGTCGTGCGGGTCGGCGCGGACGAACGGGGTCTCAAGCTTGAAGAAGTGTTGAGCGATCTGGGCGCTCGCGGCATGTATTCCGTGCTGGTCGAGGGTGGAGGGATGACGTTGCACCGCTTCGTCAGCCAGGGCCTGGCGCAGCGAGCCGCGCTGTTCCACGCACCCATCGCGCTCGGGGCGGGCGGTGCGACGCCGATGCTGGCCGGCGCCGCGGTGAGCGCTCCCACCGCCGGTTGGTCGCTCGAACGCGACGGTGTCGTCGCTCTCGGTCGCGATCAGTTGACCGTCGGCCGGTGGGTTCCGGCACGGTCCAGCGGGGCGTGATGTTTACCGGATTGGTCCAGACGATCGGGAAGGTGATCGCCGCTGAGAGTGGAGCGGAGGCCTGCACGCGGTTGGTCGTGGCCGCAGAGCTCGGCGAACTGGTCCGTGGCGAGAGCGTGTCGATCGACGGAGCCTGCATGACCGTGGTCGACACCGGTGACGGGACGTTCGGGGTCGATGTGATGCCGGAAAGCCTGGTGCGCACCACGCTCGGGACTCTGCGGCCCGGCAGTCGAGTCAACCTCGAGCGCGCGCTCCGCGTCGGCGACCGCCTGGGGGGGCACCTGGTCAGCGGTCACGTCGACGGCATCGCCCGGGTCGACTCGATCGACGCTGGCGGGGCGGATCGGCGGATCCGGCTGACGACGGAGGGCCGGCTGTTACGCTATCTGCCGGAGAAGGGGTCGTTGACGCTGGCCGGTGTTTCGTTGACGCTGTCGGCCGGCGACGCTCGCGGATTCGAGGTCGCGCTGATCCCGGTCACCCTCGAGGAGACCACGCTGGGGGCGCTGGCGACCGGCGATCGCCTGAACCTGGAGGTCGACCTGGTGGCGCGCTATCTTGAAAGACTGACCCGGGCAAGAATCGACGAGGACGACGCATGAGCAAGCAACCCGCCTCCGGTCCGTTCGCAACGGTGGAACAAGCCATCTCCGACATTCGTGAAGGCCGGATGGTCATCGTTCTGGATGACGAGGACCGCGAAAACGAAGGCGATCTCGTGTGTGCCGCGGAGACGGTCACGCCGGAGATCATCAACTTCATGGCGACTCACGGGCGTGGCCTGGTGTGCATGCCGATGACCCCGGAGAGGCTCGAGGAACTGAAGATCCCGCCGATGGTGGAGAAGAATACGGCGCGGCGCGGGACCGCCTTTTGCGTGTCGATCGAAGCGCGTCAAGACATCACGACGGGTATCTCAGCCGCAGATCGCGCGCAGACGATCCGTAAGGCGGTCGATCCGAAAACGCGGCCCGACGACCTGGCTCGTCCCGGACACGTGTTTCCGCTGAAGGCCTGTCTCGGCGGCGTGCTCAAACGCGCGGGGCACACCGAAGCCTCGGTCGACCTGTGCCGCTTGGCCGGCAAACTCCCGGCCGCGGTGATCTGCGAAATCATGAACGAAGACGGCAGCATGGCGCGCGTCGAGCGGCTGGAATCGTTCGCACGCGAGCACGGCCTCAAGATGATCTCGATCGCCGACCTGATCGCCTTCCGGATGCGCAACGAACGCCTGGTCCAGCGTGTCGCGTCGCCCGAATTGCCGACGCGCTCGGGCGACTGGAGGATCCACGCGTTTCACTACGAACTGGAAGACCTGACCCACGTCGCGTTGGTCATGGGCGACCCGCAACCCGACGAGCCGGTGTTAGTCCGCGTTCACTCCCAGTGCCTGACCGGGGACGTCTTCGGTTCGACGCGCTGCGATTGCGGCCCGCAACTCCAGGAGGCGATGGAGCGCATCGCCAAGGAAGGCAAGGGCGTGATCCTCTACCTGCGCCAGGAGGGCCGCGGCATCGGTCTGGCGAACAAGCTTCGGGCCTACGAAATCCAGGACAAACACCAGATGGACACCGTCGAGGCCAACATCGAACTGGGCTTCGAGGCCGATCACCGAGATTACGGTGTTGGCGCGCAGATCCTTTACGACCTGGGGATCCGGCGGCTACGTCTGATGACCAACAACATGGGCAAATACGTCGCCCTCAAGGGCTACGGCCTCGAACTGGTCGAGCGCGTCCCGATCGAGCTTCCCCCGAGCGATCGCAACCGCGATTATCTCAAGACGAAGAAGGTCAAGATGGGGCATCTTCTCAAGTCCGTTTAAGTCCCGGCCCGGAACGTGTTCGACAACCTCACCGAAAGACTCCAAGGTGTCTTCAAGAAGCTGAGCGGTCAGGGCCGCATCAGCGATGCCGTGTTGAAGGACTCGCTGCGCGAGGTCCGGATGGCGTTGCTCGAGGCCGACGTGCACGTCGGCGTGGTCCAAGAATTGATCACCGCGGTGCGCGAAAAAGCCACGGGCGAGGCTGTGCTCAAGAGCCTCGCGCCGGGCCAGCAGGTCATCAGAATCGTCCGCGAGGAGTTGGAACGCCTGCTTGGCCAGGGAGAGTCCGGCGAGTTGAACCTTGCGGGGAAGCCGCCGGCGATCATCCTGATGGTCGGTTTACAGGGCTCGGGCAAGACGACGACGACGGCCAAGCTGGGCGCCTGGCTAAAGAAGAACGGTCGCTACCCGTACCTGGTTCCGGTCGATGTCCACCGCCCGGCGGCGATCGAGCAGTTGGTCAAAATCGGTACCCGGGCGGGTCTTCGCGTCTACGAACACGACGGCTCGGAACAGCCACTGACGATCGCCAGGGCCGGCTTGCTCGAAGCGCGCCGTTCGGGGTTCGACACGGTGCTGATCGATACCGCCGGTCGCCTGCACATCGACGACGAGTTGATGGATGAGTTGCGCGAACTGAAGGCCGGGCTCGACCCGCAGGAAATCCTGCTCGTCGCGGACTCGATGACCGGTCAAGATGCGGTGCGTTCGGCCGGGGAGTTTCACGGGGCGATCGGGATCACCGGTGTGGTCTTGACCAAACTGGACGGCGATGCCCGCGGCGGCGCCGCCCTTTCGGTGCGTCACGTCAGCGGGGTGCCGATCAAGTTTGTCGGGCTCGGCGAGAACATCGCCGATCTCGAGAAGTTTCACCCCGACCGGATGGTGGGCCGCATCCTCGGGATGGGCGACGTCCTGACGTTGATCGAAAAAGCGGAGGAACTGGTCGACGAGAAACAGGCTGCCGAACTCGAAAAAAAACTCCGCAAGAACGAGTTCACACTACAGGATTTCCGGGATCAGCTTAAAATGCTCAAGAAAATGGGTCCGCTCAGCAACGTGGTGTCGATGCTGCCCGGCATGAGCCACGTCAAGGAGAGCGACCTGGACCCCAAGGCGACCGTCCGGGTCGTCGCGATCGTCGATTCGATGACGCCGCGGGAGCGGCGACACCCCCAGATCCTCAACGCCAGCCGCAAACGCCGGATCGCCAGGGGGAGCGGTCGAACCACGCCCGAGATCAACCGCCTGCTCAAGCAGTTCGCACAGATGAAACGGATGATGAAATCGATGCAGTCGATGGCGAAGAAAGGGCGAAAAGGCGGTCTCCGGTTTCGCTTGCCCGGACGCTGAACCCGCGGGTGGGATGAACGGTCGGTCTGGGCTATAGTGTGCCGTTTGGCGTGATAGCGTCGTGGAGGAAGGATGACGTGCTGAAGATTCGTCTACGGCGAATGGGTGCGAAGCACAGCGCTTTTTACCGCGTGGTGGTTTCGGATTCGCGCAAGCGGCCCACGGGTCGTTTCATTGAAACCCTGGGGACCTACGATCCCGGCACCGACCCGGCCACGGTCAAACTGGATGTCGCCAAGGCGGAAGACTGGATCAGCAAGGGCGCGCAAGTTTCGCCGACGGTGAAGCGCCTCCTGGTCCGGGCCAAAAACGCGCAGGCCGTCTAGACGGGTCCAAGGGCGCTGCGGTGAAAGAACTTGTCGAATTGATTGCCAAGTCGCTCGTCGATCGGCCCGATGAGGTCAAAGTCTCCGTGCACGAGTTCGATGACGAAGACCGTACGCTTTACGAGTTGAGCGTCGCGCCGGACGATCTGGGCAAGGTCATCGGACGCCACGGTCGGACCGCGCGATCGGTTCGAACGATCCTCGCGTCGGCGGGGGTCAAGCTCGACCGTCGCATCGACTTTGAAATCGTCGAGTGATCCCATGCCGGACTTGCTCCCCATGGGCCGGGTGCACGGACACCGGGGGCGTTCGGGCGAACTGACGGTACGGGTGGCGTCGGGTGAGGCGGCGCGTTGGAGCGATGTCACTGAAGTCTGGCTGCGACGGGCGGACGGCGAGGCGGAGCGCTTCGACGTCGAGCGCGAGAAAGCCTACCGGGATCGTTGGGTGTTGAAGCTGAAGGGTATCGACGATGGCAACGCGGCCGCCGCGTGGCGCGGCGCATCGGTGGCCGTTGCATTCGATCACGCGCCGGAACTGGGTGAGTTCGAACACTGGCACGCGACCCTCGTCGGGATGGAGGTGTTCGCCGCGGACACATCGATCGGGACGGTCCGCGACGTTCAACCGGCGCGCGGAGCCGACCTTCTGGTGGTGCAGGCGAACGACGGTGGAGAGTTGTTGATCCCGCTCCACCGGGATATCGTCGTCGACGTGGACGAGCAAGCCAAGCGGTTGCGGATCGATCCGCCCGCGGGGCTGCTGGACTTGAATCGAGGGAACGACTAGACCGATGGTTTTCGATGTTGTCACCCTGTTCCCCGGTTTGTTTTCCGGAGTGCTGCAGGAAAGTATCCTGGGCCGCGCGCGGCGCGCGGGGAAGGTGGCGGTGCGCTTGCACGATCTGCGGCGCTGGGGAATAGGGAAGCACCGCCAGGTCGACGACACACCCTACGGCGGCGGCGGCGGTATGATCTTGCGCCCGGAACCGTTCTTCGCGGCCGTGGATTGGGTCCGCCGGGAGTATCCGGCGACCCGCGAGAGGGTCGTGCTCCTGTCTCCCCAGGGAAGCAGGTTGACCCATGATTCGGCCCGCCGGTTGGCCGGTTTCGAGCGCCTGATCCTGCTGTGCGGTCGTTACGAAGGGGTCGACGAACGGGTCCGGGAGGGGCTGGCGGACGAGGAGCTGAGCATCGGCGATATGGTGCTGACCGGTGGTGAGCTGCCGGCCATGGTGACCATCGATGTCGTTTCGCGCTTCATTCCTGGGGTTTTGGGCCGCAAAGAGGCGGCCGAGGAAGACTCATTTGCCCAAGGGCGGTTGGACTCCCCATATTACACGCGACCCCCCGAGTTTCGCGGGAGGGCGGTGCCGGAAGTCTTGCTCTCGGGTGACCACCGGGCGATCTCTCGCTGGCGCGAAGAGAGAGCTCACGAGGCGACGAGAACGAAGAGGCCGGATCTCCTGGAAGGAGACGGCCAACTGAGGCGCTGCTGACGCGCGGGACAAAGGACGGAAAGATGGACGTGATTCAAAGCATCGAAGCCGAAGGGCTTAAACAGGAAGTCCCCGAGTTTCGCTCGGGCGACCGTGTGCGCGTCCACGTCAGGGTGGTCGAAGGTGAAAAGTCGCGCACCCAGGTTTTCGAGGGCGACGTGATCGCTCGAAAAGGTGGGGTGGGCCTGAAGGCCACCTTTACCGTGCGAAAGACCTCGGGTGGAATTGGGGTCGAACGGATCTTCCCACTGCACTCGCCCAACGTGCAGAAGATCGACGTCGTGCGCCACGGTCGTGTGCGCAGGGCCAAGCTCTTCTACCTGCGGGCGTTGCGCGGCAAGAAGGCCCGTATCCGCGAGCGCCGAGTGCGTTAACGCGGGGCCGGGTTGATCCCGGCGAGGGTTTGAATGGGCTCGGACATCAAGCAGTCCCTGACTGCCGCGGAGAAACTGCTCAAAGCGGGCAAAGTTGCCGAGGCGCTCGCAGCGTTCGACCGTGTCGTGGAAAAGTCCAACGGTAATCTCCTGACGGTCAACCTTGTCGGCGACGCCATCGCCTCCGCGGGGCAACCCGAAAAGGCCGTCCCGTACTACGTGCGCATCGCCGACCAGTTTTCACATCAGGGCTTCTATCCCAAAGCGATTGCGATCCGCAAGAAAATCCTCCGGCTCACGCCTGAATCGGCCGAAGCGTTGGTCGGCTTGGGCGATCTCTACGTACGTCAGGAACATTCCGCTGAAGCTCGCGGCTACTACCTTCGGGCGGCGGATCACCTGCTGCAGAAAAAGGACTACACGGGCGCACGGGCGGTTTACGAGCGGCTGGTCGCTGCCGAACCGGATGACCCGCGGCACCGTGTCCGTCTCGCCGAGACCCGGGCAGCCGCGGGGGAGGGTGCCGAAGCCGCCGAGGAACTCGTCGAACTCGGTCAACGGCTCCTCAAGTCGGGCAAACCCGAAGACGCCGAAAAAGGTTTTCGCCGCGCCGCCGAATTGGATCCCGGCCGCCAGGATGTCATGAAGGGTTTGATTGCCTGTTTGACCGAGACCGGGCGAGACGACGAAGCGCTGAAAATTCTCGAAGACGAAGTCGCCAAGCCGGACGCCCCGATCGAACTCGTGACGGAACTGCTGATCCTTTACGAGGTCAACGGTCGCATCGATGATGCGAATCGCGTGCTCGAGGGCGAACGGGCTCATGAACTACCCGAGGACGCCTTCCGCACGTTGGTGCGTTTCCACGATCGCAAGGACGGCCAGGCCGAACTGTGGTCGCGGCTCGAACCCACGCTGAAGCGTTGGCTTGCGGGGCCACGACGAGACAAGCTGCTCGCGTTGCTCGATGCGTGGCCGGGGTGGACGGAGACGGCTCACCTTCCGGCGCTCGAGTGGCGCCTCGCGTTGGCCGGCGAGGACGGCGACGAGACCGTGCAGGTCCGTTCGCTGGAACGCCTGATCGAGGCTTACCAGGCGAACGAGATGCCGACCGAAGCGGACAAGGCGCTGAAACGTCTCCACGAATTGCGTCCGCCGGTGGAAGACGTCACCAAAAGGAAAGAGACGGTTGCCCGGAAATCGGGACCCATGGACGAGGCGCCCGCCGAGGCGCCGTCGCCCGCGGAGGTGCCGGTAGCTGCGGACGTGCCGGTAACTGCGGATGTGCCGGTAGCTGCGGACGTGCCGGTAGCTGCGGATGTGGCGTCGCCTCCTGCGGATGTGGCGTCAGCTGCGGAGGTACCGTCGCCCGCGGCCGCCATGGAGGTTCCTGTTGAGTACGAGGCGCCCGCCGTGCCGCTCTCGCGCGCGGACGAAGAATTCGTCTCCGGACGAAAGACCCAGGCGGAGATCCTAGAGAAGTACGGTTTGCTGACCCAGGCGATCGATCAGATCTACGAGGTGATCGAACGGTTCCCGGGCCACGTCGAGGCGAACAAACATCTCGTCACACTGCTCCGGTGTACGTCGCAGGAATCCACGCTCGCGCAAGCGCTGGTGAAGCTCTCGCTGGCGCGTCGCGCCGCTGGGCGGTTGGAGGTCGCGCGACAGGCCGTCGCGGAGGCCGATAAGCTCGGAGGGATCGATCCCCACATGCGCGGGATTCTCGTCGCGCTCGACCTGTTCGGCGATGTACCCGCGACGCCGGAGGTCGCCGCCGAACCCGCGGAGGCACAACCCGTGGCCCCCGCGGTTGCGACGAAGGCCGACAAGCCGAAGAAAAAGCGTACCAAGAAAAAGCCGGCCCAGGTGGAAATCAAACCTGCGGACCCCGCGCCGCCGCCCGCCTCTCGCGACGAAGCGGTGATCGATTTCGATTCGTTCGATGACGAACAGGACGAGAACGTCGCGGAGATCATTGCGGAAGAGGCGACCGAACCCGTCGTTCCGGAACCACCGCCCGAGAAACTCGCGCCGACGATCTCGGTCAGGAGCACCGCCGCCGCGATGCGTTTCGAGCCGCTGCCCGCGGTCGAGGACGACCAGGACGACGACGACCTTCGCGCGATCGCCGCCGCTCTCGACGACGAACTATTCGGGGACGACCCGTTGGGCGACACGCCGGCTTCCGAGAGCGAGGAGAGCCTGGACGAGGTGTTCGCGGCGTTCCGTGAGCGGGTCGAGGAGCAGGTCGGAGCGGACGACTTCCGAACGCACTACGATCTGGGCATCGGCTACAAGGAGATGGGTCTGCTCGATGCCGCGATCGCGGAGTTCGAGATCAGCCTGAAGGGCGAGGAGTTGTTCCAGGTGTCCTGCGTGATGCTCGGGTTGTGCTGCCGGGAACAGGGCCAACTCGAACGCGCGGTCGACTGGTACCGTCAAGCGCTGGATGCGCTCGGGGACGCGGGTTCGGGATCGAGCGATTTGCGCTACGACATGGCCGAGATCCTGGCCGAGTCCGGGAACACCCACCGCGCGCTCGATCTGTTCCGTGACCTCCAACAGCTCGATCCGGAGTTCCGCGACGTTTCCGAACAGGTGTCTCGGCTTACGACGACCGTTTCCGAATAAAAGAACCAGAATCTCAGATCGTGCGGTCGAGGCGCATCGAGCGGGTATACTCGCGAGACCGTACCGGCCGGTAGGCTTGGAGCCTGCCCGGTCACGGTGCATGGGGGATCCGATGGGACGTCTGGTCGCGCTGGTGGTCGACCGCGACGCCGTGGTACGCGCGAGGCTGCAAGACCGGCTGGCGACGCACGGGTTCGAAACGCACGGAGCCGTTTCGGAGGTCGAGGCGAAAGCGTCGATCCGTAGGCGCCCGGTGGACCTGCTGCTGGCTGCCCCGGGCGCGTTGATTGCCGAGTGCGCGAACTGGCCGCACCCTCCGGTCGCGGTCGTCGTCTTCGGTTCGTCCGCGGAGTTGCTCACCACGGGCTCCACGTGGATCGAGCGCGGCGCCG
>Ga0209988_10000793_pt1 | contig 20103 bp, 20 predicted proteins | sample N075metaG_FD_183115 | JGI IMG/M metagenome (GOLD analysis project Ga0209988, IMG submission 183115) | Deep subsurface microbial communities from Kermadec Trench to uncover new lineages of life (NeLLi) - N075 metaG (SPAdes) (version 2) | ecosystem: Environmental > Aquatic > Marine > Ocean trench... | reverse complement strand
AAAATGCCTAGAAGACATCAACGCAGGTAACCTGTAAAAAACACAAAATTTTTTTCTATATTTTCTATTTTATTGAAAAAGACCAAAATCGCCACCAAACTTATTTATCCTAACCAACTGACCTAATGACAAGTGGCTCAAAAATTCATCAAATTTGGTATCCAAAACGGATTAAATGTTGCTCGAGCCGGTTACACCGAAGATCAAATTTTAACTGCTTGCATTCTTGCTGACAAAACAGGATATGACTCTATTTTCTATATGGACCACACAAACGTTCCTCAATGGAAAAACGCAATTGTACTAGATCCCTGGGTAATGTTATCTGCTATAGCCGCAGTTACCCAGAATGTCGAATTGGGAACATGTGTTACAGATGCAATTCGACGTCATCCATCAAATATTGCACTAGCCTGCATTACGTTAGATAGAGTTTCTAAGGGGAGAGCAATTTTAGGAATTGGTGCAGGAGAAGCTCAGAATCTAAAAGAATTTTGCATCCCATTTGAAAAACCTGTTTCAAAATGGGCAGAACAAATCGAAGTTATTAAAATTTTGTATGGGTCCACTCCTGATAATACAGTAAGCTATGACGGTAAATACTATAAACTAGAAGGGGCATGTCTACAAGCTCCTCCAATAAGAAAACCTCACCCACCAACATACATGGCAGCAGGCGGAAAACGCACTTTGGAACTGACAGGAAAGTTAGGAGACGGATGGTTGCCAATCGGTTACACTCCAGTGTTATTTGAAGATCATCGAAAACAAATAGAGGCAGCAATGGACAAGCACAACAGAACACAAGAAGAAAAAGATAATTTCCAAATGGCACTTGACATCGATGTTTACTTTTCTGAAGATGCAGAAGAGTCCTGGGCAAAAATGAAGGAAGCAGTTAAGGTAAGTTTGTTTAAACCTGAAATACTTAGAGTACATAAATTAAAAGAAATCGAGGGATTTGATTTTGTAAAGTACTTTACAGAATATTCCATGTCAGATCAAAGCTGGATTGTAAAAATGAGAGAGGCTGCAACCCAGATGCCAGACTCGGTTGCGCGTTCATCAACCGCTATTGGTACTCCAGAAGACATCATTCCAATCTTTGAGAGATTTATGAAGGCAGGGGTTAACCACTTTGTAATTAGGTTCTGGGGCAAAAACTACTTTGGGTCAATTGACAAGTTTGCCTCCAATGTGATGCCTCATCTAAGAGAAATAGCAAAACAGTAAGGCGTTTTACCAAATTACACACAGAAAATCATTTACCATATCAAACCAGGTATTACAATGGACGACGTTCTTTCTGAAACAGTGGAAAAATGCCTCAAGATATTAGAAGAGAATGTGGATATTTTGGAGAATTTAGAGATGGATTTGGAGGATGAAAATGAAGATGAACTTGTACCAAATTTGGAGCTTCATCAACTATATGATGTGATTGAAGATGTTTTACAATCGTCAAAAATTAAACGTGCTGAATTTAACCTTGCAAAACGAGAAGCAAAGGAATTTTTGTAATAAAATTAAGACTTGTGTGGTCTTCCCTTGGCTCTCATCTTTGCTCTGCTTTTCATTTTAGTGTAGGACTTTGCTTGTCTTCGTTGTTTTTGTTTTTCTAATCTTTTTCTTGTACGTTCAGAGGATTTTGTTTCTTGTTGATAAATTTTTACTCTACTTCCATCTCTTAGCGTTATTTGTTTTCCTTTGAACCTTTTTTCTAAATCTCGACATTTTTTATAGTATTTTTTTAAACAAAAAAATATTCTCTTGGTATCCCCATGAAACTCTGTTATGTCTTTTGATTTTTTTAAATCATTAATGATGTTTCTAAGAAATCCTTTGTCAATGGTGGTAATTCTATGAATCTCTCTAAACCAGATAAATTTTGAATCACTCCCCCATTCATCTAGCAACTGAAGTACTTTTTTAGTATCTTCTTCTTTTTCTTTATCTCTGTCATCCAACTTGTATCGTCTCTGCACACCCATATTTTAGGAATTGCCATTAATGCAAATTTATGTAGATCAAAGTCAAATTTTAGAACGTGAGTGTTTTTTCATACTTTTTATAATATACCATTATGACTGAGAAACTAAAAGCAGAATGTAATGGATTACAGTGTAGGGTGTTAGAAATTAAAAAATTGGCAAAAGAATTAGATGAAGAAAATTAGGTTTGTTTTTTTGATTGTCTGATTCAGAATTAGATTCTTAAAGTTTTTGTTTTATTTTTTTTAATTCTATGGAGTATTGAACAAAATTCTCTTAAAGTTCATATGGAAAAGTATATCATTTTTCTTTCAATTTACACCTGTTTTTAGGAACTTCGGCCTTTGGGTTTATAATATTATTTTACAAAAATAAATTATTGAAACTTATTGGAATTTTAAAAATTAAATCGCATGATAAAATTAAAGAATTTCTCCATCAGGAACATGTGGGTAGAATTTCTTCTATTGATGTAAATGGTTATCCACAAATAATTCCTATGAATTTTGTTTTTTTAAATGATGTAATATACCTGCATTCTCATACCAAAGGTGAAAAGATTGAAAATTTCAAACGAAATGAAAAAGTTGGTTTTGAAATAGACAGAGAGCTAGAATTTCTTCCCTCTTATTTTGAGGATCCCAAAGACGCATCACTTGCAGACACGTTGTACATTAGTGTTGTAATTAAGGGAACTGCATCATTGGTAACAGACAAAGAAGAAAAAACACTCGCCCTCAATGGGCTTTTGAAAAAATATCAACCCGAAGGAGGGTATGATCCAATAAAACCTGACATGCGAGTTTTGGATGCAGTTGCAGTTATCAAAATAGTACCTAAAATTCTTCATGGAAAATATAAAATCGGTCAAAATTTATCTACCATAGACAGGCTTGATTTGGCACAAAAAATCTTGAAAAGAAATTCCCCAACAGCACAAGAAACTCTGAAAATCATGGGTTTTGAAATTATCGATGAGGGATTAAAAATGATTGATGAACCTAAATGGTAATTTTTATTTAAATTATTGCAGATTTAATTTTTCATTGACCTATGGTATTTACTCAACAATCGTTAGCTATAAGTTCAGTTTCGAACTATTGTCGTTGTTGCAACAAATTCAAAAATTTGATTTATATTCTGAGTTTTCCCCAACAGGTGATCAACCTCAGGCCATTGATACTTTGGTTAAAGGAGTAAAGAAAGGCAAAGTTCAGACATTACTTGGCGTAACTGGGAGTGGTAAAACGTTCTCAGTTGCCAACGTTATTGCAAGAACTGGAAAAAACACCTTGGTTATTTCACACAACAAGACCCTTGCAGCTCAGTTATATTCAGAATTAAAAAATTTTTTCCCAAAAAATAATGTAGGTTATTTTGTCTCCTACTATGATTACTATCAGCCAGAAAGCTATCTCCCACAAACAGATACTTACATTGAAAAGGAAACTCAGATAAATGAAAAAATTGAAAAATTGAGGCTGGAGGCAACTGCAATGCTTCTTTCTGGTGAGCCTACAATCATTGTTTCAACAGTATCTTGTATCTATTCGCTCGGAAATCCTAAAGATTGGGAAGACCTTGCCATTACACTAAATTCTGGAGTTGAAATTAAGAGAAAGGAAATCATTAAAAAATTGGTTGATGCCAGATACGAAAGAAATGATCTAGAGATTGCCCCTGGAAACTTTAGAGTAAAAGGCGATACAATTGATATTGTTCCAGCATACTCTGAGGATATTGTTAGGATATCTTTGTTTGGTGATGAAGTGGAAAAAATTACTTTGCTTGATCATGTGTCCTTAAAAGAAAAACACAAAGTTTCCCAGATAAAAATTTTTCCTGCAAAACATTATCTTATCGCAAAAGATGTTATAGAACGCGCGGTAAATTCAATTAAAGAGGAGCTAGAAAAACGATTACCCGAATTAAATGAGTTGGAAAAACAAAGACTCGAGATGAGAACAAAATATGATTTGGAGATGATAGAAGAATTAGGATATTGTTCTGGAATTGAAAACTATTCTAGACATTTTGATGGAAGAAAGCCTGGAGAAAAAGCCTTTTGTCTGATGGATTTTTTTGGGGATGATTTCTTGTTGGTAATTGACGAGTCTCATGTTACACTACCACAACTTCATGGAATGTACAAAGGTGATCATTCTAGAAAAAAGGAACTTATTACATACGGATTTAGACTGCCAAGTGCATATGATAACAGACCATTAAAATTTGAAGAGTTTGAAGAATATATCAAAAACACTTTGTTTGTATCGGCAACTCCAGGGGAATATGAGAAAAAAATATCGTATCAAATTGTCGAACAACTAGTCAGACCAACCGGATTGCTTGAACCCCAAGTTGAAATTAGACAAACAAAAGGCCAGCTGAATGACTTGATTGAAGAAATCGGTAAAAGAGCTTCAAGAAACGAGCGTGTTTTAGTCACCACGCTTACTAAGCGAATGGCTGAAGATTTGGCAGAATATCTGTCAAAAAACCAAGTCCGCGTCCGTTACATGCATTCAGAAATTGAAGGACTACAAAGGACTGAGCTGATAAGGCAGTTACGACTGGGTGAATTTGATGTGTTGGTTGGAATCAATCTGCTAAGAGAAGGTTTGGATATTCCCGAAGTTTCATTAGTTGCAATCTTGGATGCTGATAAGGAAGGGTTTTTGAGAAACTTTACCAGTTTAATCCAAACATTTGGTCGTGCTTCACGGAATGTAAACAGTTCTGTGATTATGTATGCAGACCGCACAACAGATTCCATGAGACATGCTATGGACGAAACTAAAAGACGTCGAGAAAAACAGAGCTTGTACAACAAAGAACACAACATTATTCCTCAAACAATAATTAAATCAGTTCCTGAACAGACTACAACATTAGATGAATCTAAACTAAAATCTACACATGACTTGACGGTTGACATAATTGATTTAGATGCCCTAATGAAAAAATATTCTGAGGAATTAGACTTTGAGCGGGCAATTGAATGCAGAGATAGAATAAAAAGACTAGAACGGGAGATTAAATTTAAAGATGACAGAAAGTAAATTAAAAATTCGTGGAGCAAGACAACATAATCTAAAAAATATTGATGTCGACATTCCTAAAAATAAAATAGTTGTAATTAGTGGTTTGTCTGGATCTGGCAAGTCTACATTAGCATTTGATACAATTTACGCCGAAGGACAAAGACGATATGTTGAATCCCTGTCCGCATATGCTAGGCAATTCTTAGAAATGATGGATAAGCCAGATGTTGATTCCATTGAAGGCCTGTCCCCTGCAATTTCTATTCAGCAAAAAACAACTAGTAAGAATCCACGGTCAACTGTTGGTACTACTACTGAAATCTATGATTATATGAGGTTGCTCTTTGCACGAATTGGAATTCCGCATTGTACAAACTGTGGCAGAAAAATTTCTAGCCAATCAATTGAGACCATATGTGGTTCGGTTCTCAAAGACTTTGGTGGACAAAAAATTATGATTTTGTCTCCCATAATTCAAAGGAAGAAAGGAACCTATGAAAAATTATTTGAGCAGATAAAAAAAGATGGATATTCTAGAATACGCCTAAATGGTGAAATTTTGAGCTTGGATGAAGAAATTCCTCCTCTTGATAGGCAAAAATGGCACAATATCGAGATTGTGGTTGACAGAATACAGAGTGAAAAATCAGAAAGGTCTCGATTGTTTGAGGCAATTCAAACTGCAATAAAAGCATCAAAAGGAGATGTGATGGTTTCCTCTGAAAAGGAAGAAAAAATTTTCTCTCAAAATAATGCTTGTCCATATTGTGGATTAACAATAGGTGAACTAGAGCCTAGAACATTTTCCTTTAATTCTCCATTTGGAATGTGTAAGACCTGCAATGGTCTTGGTGTAAAAATGGAATTTGATGCTGATTTGGTAATTCCAGACAAAAGCAAATCAATCTTGGATGGAGCAATTGTTCCTTGGAGTGGAAGATTTTCTTCCTTTAGAAGACAGGCCTTAAGGGCAGTAGGAAAGAAATTTGGATTTAATTTGATGACTCCTATTGCAAAAATTAAACCAAAGCATCTCAAAATAATTTTACACGGAACTGATGACTTGATTGATTTTAAATACCGTTCTAAATCCGGTGATTCATCTTGGCAATACACTAATTCTTTTGAAGGTGTTCTTGAAAACCTCCAACGTGTTTTTATGGAAACTGATTCTGAATCAAAGCGTGAATGGTTAAAGCAGTTCATGCGTGATACTCCATGTATTGTATGTAATGGAAAAAAGTTAAAACCAGAATCTTTGGCAGTTAAAATTAATGACAAGGGAATCATGAATATTTGTGACATGTCAATTGATCATTGCTATGATTTTTTTTCAACATTAAGTCTTACCGAAAACGAACAATACATAGCCCGAGAGATTCTAAAAGAAATTAAAGAAAGATTAGAATTTCTAATGAATGTGGGCTTGAACTATTTGACTTTGAATAGATTAAGCTTGACATTATCTGGGGGGGAATCTCAAAGAATTCGTTTGGCTACCCAAATCGGCTCTAATCTTACTGGAGTTTTATATGTTTTAGATGAACCAACAATAGGCTTGCATCAGCGAGATAATGAAAGACTCATAAAAACGCTAACAAAGCTACGAAATCTTGGAAATACCGTAATTATTGTAGAACATGACGAGGAGGTTATTAGACATTCAGACTGGATTGTAGATTTGGGTCCTGGAGCAGGTGTCCATGGTGGAAATGTTGTTTTTGAAGGAACTATAGATAAAATTCTTAATGGGCACAAATCAATCACTGGTGATTATCTAAAAGGTAATTTGCTCATTACGCTAAAAGACAAAGTTCGTAATCGCTCAGGTTCATTAATTGTTAAAAAAGCTTCTAAAAATAACCTAAAAAACATTGATGTGGAATTTCCCTTAGGTCTTTTTATATCCGTAACTGGCGTGTCTGGTTCTGGTAAATCTACTTTGATTAATGATATTTTGTTACAATCCCTAGAAAGTCATTTTACAAAATCAAATCTAAAACCAGTAAGTCACAACGAAATCATAGGACTGGAAAATATTGATAAAGTAATTGCAATAGATCAATCCCCAATAGGGCGAACTCCTCGCTCTAATCCTGCAACATACATTGGTGCATTTACTTCTATAAGAGATCTTTACGCAAACACAGAGCTTTCAAAAGAACGAGGATACGCACCTGGACAATTTTCTTTTAATGTAACTGATGGAAGGTGTTTTGCTTGTGATGGAGACGGAGTAAAAAAAATCGAAATGCAATTTTTATCTGATGTTTATGTAAAGTGTGAGGAATGCAAAGGAAAACGATACAACTCAGAAACTCTTTCAGTTTTGTTTAAAGGCAAAAATATTTCTGAGGTATTAGGAATGACAGTTTATGAGGCTTTAAAATTTTTTGAAAACATTCCTGCAATCAAAAGGAAATTACAAACAATGTATGATGTTGGAATGGGGTATATCAAACTAGGACAATCATCTACTACCTTGTCTGGGGGAGAGGCTCAAAGAGTAAAACTGGCAACAGAACTATCAAAACGTGGAACCGGCAAAACTTTGTATATTCTTGATGAGCCTACTACAGGTTTACATTTTGCAGATGTTCAGAAACTTCTTGATGTCCTAAACAGGCTGGTCAATCTTGGAAACACTGTTGTTGTAATTGAACACAATATGGACGTCATAAAAAATTCTGATTGGATAATTGATCTTGGACCTGAAGGTGGGGACGAGGGAGGGAGGGTGATCGCCACAGGCACACCTGAACAGATTGCAAAGGCTTCAGGAAGTTATACTGGAAAATATCTCAAAAAAATTATTAAAAATGACCTTTGATATTTCAAAAATTCACATTCCTTCTAGTCCGGGAATTTATTTGATGAAAAATTCTGAGGAAAAGATCCTGTACATTGGAAAGGCCAAGAATCTTAAAAATAGAGTAAAGTCTTATTTTTTAAAAACCCAAAATTACAAAACACAGAAACTAGTTGAAAACATTTCTGATATTGAATTTATTTTAACTGACAATGAAAGTGAGGCATTTCTTTTGGAATCAAACATGATCAAAAAATACAGGCCTCGATTTAACATTGAACTAAAGGACCAACAAAGATATACCTATCTTAGAATTTCTGATGAAAAATATCCTAGATTGCTTGTTGCAAGACGTACAAGAGATGGAAAATTTTTGGGAAAAGGAAGATTTTTTGGCCCATTTACTCAAGGAAGTTCAAAATTACTAACTATTGGAACATTGAGAAAAGCATTTCAAATCAGAATTTGTACACAGTTGCCAAAAAAAGTCTGCCTTGAATACCATCTTGGTAACTGTGAAGGACCATGTGAATTTAAGGAAGCTCAACAACAATATCCAAAGCATGTTGCTGCATTAGAAGAAGTACTTAAAGGAAAAAATCAAACAAAAATTTTCACTCAAAAATTAAACGAAGAAATGAAGCAAGCTGCTGGCATGCAACAATTCGAGCGTGCAAAAGAAATTCGTGATACTCTGATCCGATTGGATAGTCTTCAAACAAAACAAAAAATGGAATATGTTAAAAATTCTGATGAAGAATATTTTGGAATTGGTGAAAAAGATCAAACTGCCACTGTGATGAACTTTAGGATGATTAACGGTGTCATCAGAGATAGTGACAGGTTCTTTTTTGATCTTGTAGGTGATAATTCTTTTTCAAATTTCCTTTTTCAATACTATTCTACGCACAAAATTCCAAAGTTTATCCTTGTAAGTGAGTTGCCTGATAACCGAGAACTTTTAGAATCATTATTGTCCAAGCAGGTAGGATTTACGGTGCAGATACAATGTCCACAAAGAGGACAACGAAAGGAAATCATTAATTTAATTTCAAAAAATATTAAATTGATTCACACAAAAGGAGGAGATCCAGGATTAGTAGAACTCAAAGAGTTGTTGAATCTATCTACTACCCCAAAAATAATTGAGTGCTTTGATATATCTAACCACGGAGAAGATTTTGCAGTAGGCTCTATGTCCAGGTTTGTTGATGGAAAGCCAAACAAATCTGGGTACAGAAAATTCAAAATCAAAACAGTTTCTGGTAGAGATGATTTTGCAATGATTGGTGAGATCATTAAAAGAAGATATTTTAGACTACTTGAAGAGAATTCCCAATTGCCTGATCTGATTGTAGTTGATGGCGGCAAGGGTCAGCTAAACGCTGCTCTAAAATCGTTACAATCGCTTGGGCTAAAAACACACTGTGTTTCATTGGCAAAAGAAAACGAGGAAGTTTTTGTTCCAAATCAAAAAAATCCTATCTTGATCCCCAAAAACAAGTCTTCTCTGAAAATATTGCAACATGCCAGAGATGAAACGCACAGATTTGGCGTGGCTTACAATAGAACTATACGCAAAAATCAGATAAAATAAGAAAAAAAGGAAAAAATTGTGGTTAGTTCACTTGAACGTTTCCAACCATCCAAGGATGTACCATACAGAAATAATCATAGCTGCCTGTCTCCTCAAATGTGAATGCATATTGTGCACCACTTAAGACTAGGCTACTATCAAACACGCCTGATGGACCATCAGCTGGAAGTCCGCCTGTTACTGTGTGTGCTGCAGTGTCTGAGTTTGTCCATTCTACTGTATCACCCATTTCGATTGTAACAGATGATGGTAGCCAACATTCGTTTGTTTCCTCACATCCTGGAACAGAAGTTCCTGCTGGAATATCAACACTTACAGTTTGTGGGCCTGAAGGTTCTTCTGGAACTTCAGATTCTACTGTGGCTGGTTCTTCCATTTCCTCGATTTCTGCTTCTCCTGCAGTTACAGTTGCACTTACAGAATAACTCACAGTAAATTCGGTTGGATTCATTGTATGAACAGCTAGTGCATTACCTGAGAATTCCCATGATCCCATCGCATTCTCTGGATCAACAAATGTTAATTCAAAGATTGTTTTACCATCTGGTGTCCATGTCATGTCTGGTTGTTCGCCAGAACCGATGGGCCCTCTTAGTGTAATTAGTTGAATTGGTTCAGAAGCTGAATACGAGAGTATTCCTGAATACACATCACTTGATGGTGCCAATAGTATTGCAATCTGGTGTGATTCATGTCCCATACCTGGATCTATTACTGACTGTGTTGTTCCAGTAATTACTGTCTCAGACATTGGCATTTCCTCATAATCTACTTTGTAATCAACTATGAATGGTGTTGGGTTCATTGTGTGCACAGCTAATGCATTTCCGGCAAATTGCCATTCGCCTTTTGCATTCATTGGATCAACAAATGTTAATGCAAACTTTGCCTCACCATCTGGAGTCCAAATTGCTTGTCCTCTGTCTTCTCCTTCTGCTAATGGACCATGTAACGCAACAAGCTGTATGTTTTCTGATGCATCATACATGAGCTTACCAGAATATACATCGTCACTTGGTGGCAAAATGATAGCTAATTGATGCTGTTCATGTCCGACACCTGGGTCTAGTGCAGATTCAAGTCTGTCCCAACCAGCCATGATTGGTTTTGCTGGAGCTTTATCCTCTACCATTGCCGGCTCTTCGGGTGGTGGAGAAGTCGTTGGGGCAGAGACCACTGGAGGAGAAACAACAGGAGCATTTTGAGTACTGTCTCCTAATAATGCAAATCCTATCGCAATGGCTACAATTGCCATTGTAACTCCCATTACAACCCTGTTTATATCTGCCATATTTGATCGATTGACTTTTACATACTAAATAAATCTAATCTTATTTCTTACGTTCATAATTTTCAATTCTTGTGTTTTAAGAATTGAAACATTTCTCCAAACCCTTAATGGATTTCTGAAGGCCTTTAAAACAGAATTTTTAAAGAAATTATAAAAATCTCTCAAAACTATTGTAAATTTCCCAAGATCGCTTTAAATCATTTTTTTAATTGTCAATGAAATTCAACATGTATTTCTTTTATGACCGTAGTACCTTATGATGCATAATATCGCATCGGGACTGTCACCAAATGACCTATGTTTTTGGTCTTAAGCCCCTTTGCATTATAGTGATTTTGAAACCAAGTTTTTCGCCGAGTCTACCAGTTCATAATTTATTTTTAATTTTCTTTGATTAATTAATTGTGTAATAAAAAATGTTTTTGTATTAATAAATTCATCAGAATGTTTTTTATTTCTTGATAAATGATCAAACATTGTTTTGTTATCAATCTTTATTGTTATACTGTCTTCATTGTTGAAAATGAAATTCCCAATTCCCCAAAATAATCCTGCATGTAATGCAATGTATTTTGATTGTTGAATGGTAACTTTATTCAAGTAAATATTTGGGTGTTCTCTTTTGTGTTCTACTGACGAATCGTTAGTTTGAATCATCCAAACAATTCCCTTTGAATTTCCATCAAAGAAAAAAGAGTGTTTCAATTGTCAACCAAAAAGGGGTCTTTTGTCTATATATTTTGAATCCACTCCTTATGATCATAGATTGAAAGGTGTTATCATGCTTGAATCACACTCATTTTTTTCTAAAATGGTTGACGAATTAGTAGAATTCTCAGAACATGATCCTGAACTTGCTGATGGGATTAGATGGTTAGATGGTCAGGCACAAAAAAAAGGCATTACGTTTTATGACATGGTCTTTGAGGTTTTGTATAAACACGATGTTAACTCTAAAGCTAAAGACTGGTTGAAGACAAGGAACTAGAAATTATTTTCTCAAATCTAAAGTTTTGTATTCGCATCCTTGTGGACCGCAGTATTTTCCAACATACACTGCCTTTGGTCTATACAAAGCAGGTTTTGGTGCGGCTTCGGCAAATTTCTCCTCGATAATATGAGCGGCCCATCCAACAACTCGTGAAATTGCAAAGATAGGTGTGTTAAGATCCATTGGAATCTTTAGCATATAATAGATAGATGCACTATAGAGGTCAACATTTGGATAAATGTCTCTTCCCTTCATCTTTTTTATTTCTGAAATAGTTGTTGTTTCTACTCTCTCTGTAATTCCAAACCACGGGTCTCCAGTTTTTTCGGCAAGTTTCCGTGAAAGTTCTTTTAGAACTTGTGCTCTTGGGTCGTATGTTTTGTAAACTGCATGACCCATTCCCATTATTCTTTCACCTTTCTGTATGTGTTCTTTAATCCAAGAATCGACTTTTTCAACGTCACCAATTTCCAAAAGCATCTTCATTACTTCATAATTTGCCCCACCATGTAGCTCACCACTTAATGCACCAATGGCAGCACTTGCAGCTGAAAAAATATGAGCTCTAGTTGACGCTACTTGTCGTGCAATAAATGTAGATGCGTTAAATGTGTGATCAGCATGTAAAATTAAACAAATGTCAAAGATTTTTTCAATTTCTGGATCTGGTTTTTCCTCAAACATCATGTACAAAAAATTTGCAGCATGATCTAGTGTTGAATCAGGATCAACAATCTTAAGGCCATTTCTTATTCTATGCCAACTCGCAATCATTGTTGCAGTTTTTGAAATCAAGTTGATTGCTTTGTCATAGCTTGATTCTTTTGTAGAAAACTCCTCATCATAATATCCTGCGAGTGCAGACACAAACGCTTGTAGCATGTCCATTGGATCTGCATCTTTTCTCCAGTTACCCATATTGGCCTGCATTTGTTTTGGAATGAATCTTGCTTCTTTTAGTTTGGTCGTAAATTCCTCTAATTGGTCTTTTGTTGGTAATGCATCATGCAATAGCAAATAGGCTGTTTCCTCGAATGTGGAGTATTTTGTTAAATCAAGTATATCATAACCACGGTAAATCAGCTTGCCTTTTTCTCCATCAATTTTTGATATTCTAGTATCCGCGACCTCTATTCCACGTAAACCGATGTTTTTAGTCTCCATAGACTATCTCTAAAAAATCTTCTATTATATTTTCGCAAGAAAAATGTCTGTTTAGTTTAGTAATTTGTCTAAATTCCTATGATTCTGACTCTTTTTGTTTAGATCGGCAAAACTCCCCCAAACTACTAACATTTTGTTGAGTAGCTTCCGTATCTAAGAATGATGGTAATCACTCCTCGGCTAGCAATGGTTTTCAGTAAAATATTCAAACTAGATTTTGAATTATTTTTTGGGAAAGATGAAAAATGAAAAAAGTCAAAATTGACACAAAATTCTTCAAAAAGTCCTCAACTACTAACATTTTGCTGAGTAGCTTGTCTAATGTGGCAACTCTGGCCAATAAATCTTAATTTTTAATCAAAAATTAAATGAATCTCTCTGAGCGAAAACTCCTCGATAAATTAGACAAACTAGTCATAGACGTCTCTGGTAAGAAATTAAAAAAAATCCAAGAAATCGATCTCCTAACCCAGATGGATGGACAATCTCTTTGTGATACATATCTGAATCATTCCACGTTAACAAATCAAAGTATTAAACAAGAATCAAGAAAGTACAAAAAATAATCCATTCTTGATTTAAATGAGGGCCTCAAATTTGTTGGCATGATGGTGGCAAAGACTACAAAAGCAAAGACTACAAAAGCAAAGACTACAAAAGCAAAGACTACAAAAGCAAAGACTACAAAAGCAAAGACTACAAAAGCAAAGACTACAAAAGCAAAGACTACAAAAGCAAAGACTACAAAAGCAAAGACTACAAAAGCAAAGACTACAAAAGCAAAGACTACAAAAGCAAAGACTACAAAAGTCAAACCTACTAAAACATCAAGAAAAAAAACTATTTGCATTTCACACAAAGAAGATGCAGACGGTATCAGTTCTGCAGCTTTAATTCGACAAGCCTTTGGGGGTGATGCAGTACTAGTTGATTATCCAGGACAAATGGATGGGTTAAGGCAGGTAGCTGCTGACGAGAAATTAAAATCATTGTACATTTGTGATTTGGGTTTGAGTAAAAAAACTCAAGATGAATTCGTTGAAATTTTGACTACTTTGAGGAAAAATCGAGTTTCTGTAACTTACATTGATCATCATGATATTGATCCTGATGTAGTAAAGTCTCTAGAAAAAATCAAAGTCAAATTTATTCATGATGTTAACGAATGTACTGCAGTCCAAGTTTATTCTGCTTTCAAATCAAAATTATCCGATCACGCATCATTCATTGCAACATGTGCTGCCATTACTGATTACATGGAAGATAGACCAATTGGTTCTAAATTACTTCAAATCTATGACAGGCAATTTGCGCTGATTAGTGCTACTGTTCTTACTTACAACATTGTTGGACACCAAAAAGACCCTGATTACCTTCTATATCTGGTGGAAGAGTTGGCAGATTCAAAATTCCCTCATGAAATTCCAAATACGTTTGAATTTGCACAAATTCAGGTGGAGAAATTATCAAAGATGATTGCCAAAGTAAAAGTTGGGATGAAAACTATGAAAAACCTAGGATACATGGAAATACTGGATGCTGGAGCAAGTGGTGCAGTCAATTTTGTTTTAGGACTATCTGGAAAAGACGTTGGGATTGCCTACAAAGAACGAATTGATCATGGAATTTATGCTGTTTCTGTTCGTGGTTCAAAATCCCTTAAAACTCATTTGGGGAAAATAGTTAACATCCTTGCAGCTGACTTGGGGGGATCTGGTGGAGGCCACGACAAGGCATGTGGCGCAGTAATTCCTAAAGATAAAATTAAAACTTTCATCAAAGAACTAAACAAAAAATTAAACTAGTTTGTTCGAATAAGAGTTGCCTCTACTTGCATGGGTCAGTCCTTTGGAATCTGGATAAAAGGATTTTTCCAAATTTACTCATAAGAATTGGAACAATTTTTTAATAATTTTCATACCACATTATGCCAAGTTGAATTTGAAAATTATTGCACCTTTAGTGGTAATCGGGATTATTGCAGTAGCTGCCATGGTAATCCTTCCAAGTTCCTCTACACCACAGGTCGCAATTGTATCAGAATTACCCGAAGTTAATTCAAAATCTCTACAATCTACTTCAATCATAATGGAAACTAATGGTCTCAAGCACATCATTCCACTCGATAAGATAAAGGGAGGCGGTCCTCCAAAAGACGGAATTCCCTCAATCGATGATCCAAAATTTGCAGAAATACCAGGCTCTCAATTTGTATCTGACTCTGATGTGGTAATTGGTTTGGAAATAAATGGTGATTCTAGAGCATATCCTCTTTTCATTTTAGTATGGCATGAAATTGTAAATGACCGTGTAGGTGGAGTACCAGTAGCTGTAACTTACTGTCCATTATGCTACACAAATCAAGTCTTTGAGAGAATTATTAATGGAAATGAAGTTGAATTTGGAACTTCGGGAAAATTATACAACAGTAATTTGTTGATGTATGATAGATGGACCGAATCCTATTGGAGTCAGGCACTTGGACTTGCCGTAACTGGAGAATTAACTGGAATGCAGTTAAAGACAATCCCCTTTGATGTAATTACTTGGGGTGACTGGAAAAAACTGCATCCTGATACTTTGGTTTTGACTACTGACACTGGACATCTTCGTTCCTATGCGACAGATCCTTATGGCGATTACTATACTGATCCTAGAATAATTTTTCCTATAGATAATAAGGATGATAGAATGCATCCCAAAGAAGTCATTGTAGGAGTTCATGAGGATGGAATTTACAAGGCTTACAAACAAAAGGATGTAGAGCTTTACAAAATCATCAATGACGATATTGGTGAGACCCACTTGATGCTTGTATCACTATATCCACAAAACTCCAGGATATTTGACAGAACTCTGGATGGAGAAATTTTGGAATTTGAATTTGTTGATGAAAAAATTATAGATACTAAAACCAAATCAGAGTGGAATTATGATGGTATTGCAATTTCCGGATCCCTTGAAGGAGCCAAGTTAACTCGAATTTCGATCGAGCCTGGTTTTTGGTTTGAGTGGGCGGCTTTTCATCCAGAAACTGAGGTATGGTGAGTCAGGTGAGGCCAATTCAAAAGTCAATTCTAGTTGGAGCCCTAACCATTGTAATTTATCTTTCTGTGGTGGTAATTACTACTCCAGCTTTGGGACCACTTGATGCAATTAGTGCTGCATTTCAAATTAATGCAATTGTAATATTTGGAATGGGCCTTGGCATTGGATTGCAAATCTTTCTATCCGAAAAAAGCAAACTCCTTGGCTGCAAGCTAAATATGAAGAAAAAGGCATTTGGCGGAAACTCTGGAAGCGCAGCAGCTACGTCATTTTTCTCATTTTTCTCCCTTGTTCCTTTGGGTTGTTGTGGTTGGTGGTTGTATGTCTTATCTTTACTTCCAAGTGTTGCTGGAGTTGGAGTTACTGCAGTATTGATTGAATACAGTCAAACCTTGGCATACTTGGGTTTGGCAATAATTTTCGGGTTCAATGCTCTAACTGCTTACAAATTAAGAAAAGAAAAAATAGCTCAAAGGCTTGAAACTTTCAAATAGCTTTAATGAATTATTCTAATTTTTTCATTTTTCTGATTAGTTTCTTTATCTGTCTGTATCCTAAAACGGGAATTATACAACAAGGACATCCTATTTGTCTAAGGGAGCAACAGCAATAACAATTACATTTTCCTTTTTCGTGATTACATTCTTGGCAACTCATATCTTTTACTCCTAGGTCTTGACCTTAATCTTGTTTTACAACACTGACACAAATATTCTTCGGTAAGGAAAAATAATGCACAAAGAGAACACCACTTTTGGCCTGAATTATATCTTAAATTATTTGATAATCCTTTAGGTTTTAGTCTCTCACATAAACCGGTACATGTCTGTGTCATTACTTTGATTGATGAAAAAATCTATTTAAGATAATTTCCAAATTACAACAAATTATTCAGACACTTCAACTATTGCATCAATTTCAGTCATTGAATCTAATGGCAAGCTAGCAACGCCCACTGCAATTCTAGAATGTTTTCCTTTTTCTCCAAAAATCTCAAAGAACAAATCAGATGCAGGATTGATTACCTTTGGGTGCTGGGAAAACCCCGGTACTGAATTCACAAATCCTGATAATCTCACAATTTTTGAAACCTTATCTAAATCCCCCAATTCTCTTTTGATTTGTGCAAGAATGTTGATTGCACACATTTTTGCTGATTTTTGTGCGGTTTCTAGATTCTCATCCGAGACCTTTCCTGTAAATACCACTTTCCCGTTTTCCATGGGAATTTGGCCTGAAATGTAAACCAAATTACCTGTTCTAACTGCTGGTACGTAGGAGCCAGCTGGAGTTGGCGGTGTGGGTAGTTTGATTCCAAGGGATTCTATTTTTTGTTCAATCAAGTTGCTTGTGGCCATTTTTTATGGAATTTTAGTTTGTAGATATTTTGATGTGGGTTTTCTCTCCCTTGCTTGGGTTATTCTGAAAAACCATTCTCGTTTTGTACCCTTTTTTCTGCAAGTATCCATCTAGAATAGAGACCCAAGGCAAAGAATGACCACTATTTAATTTAGATTCTACTGTTATGTTTTTGGTATTGGCATCGAAATTGACGTGACCAGAACACATGATTTGCATTGCAATATCCATCATTTCAATGACATCATCTAGCGATTTTGAATTTAAGTTAATCCCATTATTTTCAAGAAGTTTTATCAATTCAGTATCTAGATTTTTTGAAACAAAGGCCGAATTCAAAATATGGTTTAATCCGTTCTCATTTACTATCCTTATAATTTTGTAAATCTCTTGAGCGTCTGATTTTGTCATGTCTGCAAAACATTCAGTCTTAATTGCACCTCTCCAAATATTTGAAAATAATTTACTTTGATTGCTACCTAGAATTTCAGTTGCTGAGAAATTTACTCCTTTTCCATTTTCATTACTAACCATCAGGATCTCTGTTTCATCAAAAATAAAATAATTTTGAACAATATCTGACGCTCTTATTTTGATACCATCTGGTATCCTTCTACATACCTCAGACCCAATAAGCGAGGTTGGGATTATAATTTTAACATCTAAATTTCTTCTAATCACTGAAAGTAATTGGTCCTTACACTCAGATAACAATCCTGATCCCCATTGGTCAACGGATATTTGTAATGAGGATTTTGAACCTTCTATCATTGTTTGTAATTGGCCTAAGACATTGTTTGCGCTAAGCTGATAGTATCTTTTTTCCTCAGAACCCCTTGATTTTCTACATTCTTCACTGGCTTTTTTTAGTTTTGAGACCAAGGTGTTCATTGCATTGACTTTGTTAATCTGCTCATGAATTATAGAATCAAATGCATCTTCAGGCGCAATGGCAGTACACATAATTGGTTTGCTTTTGGAAATAATAACCAGTTTTTTATTTTCTAATTTTAATAATGTGGGATATACTTTGGTTCTTGGGATGTCTGAATAATACGCAAGTTCACTTGCAGAAATGGTCCCCTTTGATATGAGTGCAACATATGCTTGGGCTTCATATTTGCTTAGACCAAATTCCTCCAAACTTACAGTCAGCGCATGCTCATTTACCATGGTTTTAGTTAACAAAATCTTAGGTAAAATCAAGAGCTAAATTCCTTTACACATGTACTTAAAAAAAATCAAAATTGTAACTACAGTCTAATGTGACTATGGTTAACGATAAATCCGTGACATGTCTCTCAAATACAAATTTTTGATAAACTAGATGGAATGAGAGAGCAATACCGTTTATCCACAGGATCCGTAAACATCTTACAAACACAAACCATTGTTCCAAGACTCAATTATTCGATTAACTTACTTGCCCAAATCATAGATGTTTTAAAAAACAAAAAATCTGAACTAAACAAATCAAACCAGTTATTGCTAATAGAATCAGAAGATAAAGACCAAGCATACATTACAGCAATTGATTTGGAGCGAACAGTTTCTTTTTCTCTTGAAATTTTGTATCGGATACAAAAAAGGACCAGCTCAGTTTCTAGAATTAACGTAATTCCCAAAATTTTTCCATCCATGGTTCACATGATAAGAACAATTAGTGCTCAACTTGTTGATATTCTTCCAGAGTCAAGTCAACAACTATCTGAATTATCGGCTCATTTGGGGAGCATTGTGTTGGATTCAGCCACAATTACAAAGGCTCGATTTGATTTCAGCCAATCCAACATGGAATCAGCAATGCTATTAGATGAAGTAAAATTGATTGTGGACTCTAAAATAAGTAAGCGGTATCCTCATCTTGATTTTTTTAAAGTACCTGATACTTGACTTTCCTAAAATACGGACATATTTTTTCAAAAGACTTGGAGTTTGTAAGGAACATTTCTGAGAAAATTGACAGAAAACTATCTCAATCAAATAACTCCCTTAATCCTAAAATCGATAAATTATCCCTTGAGGAACTTCAGGATCTAGCTAAGATAGTCCGTCTTGCAGATTTTATGCTCTTCAAATATGAGGATAAAAAGGAAACTCGTTCCATTCTGAAGCAATTTGTTTCCATTATACGCGATTCGGCTGAATCAATTGAAGAAATAGACGATGAAGTATCTGAATTGATTATATCAGCTGAGGACTCTATAAATAAAATTAAAGAAATACACACAACTGTCTCTGAAAAATACGACTTTGTAAAATCAGACATCAAAACAATTGAGGATGATTCGGGGAATAGTTCAAATAATTTAACCAAATCCACGATAGAGATTAACTCCCAAGAATACCCACAAAATTCTACAGATAAGAGCGTACAGGTAATTTAGATGAGTTTAGCTCCACAAGAATTAGAAAATAATGCAAGTAAATATGCCTCAGAGGCAATCAAGTTTGATTCCCAGGGCGCAAGAGGAATGGCCATTACCAACTATCAAAAAGCAATAGACTCTCTTGTAAAATTACTCCAATTGTATCCTTCCAGTAAACTCAATGCTTTGTACAAAGAACGATGTAATTCCTATCATAGTAGAATCCAATCTTTGCAAAAATCTCATGGAGTAGAGCCTGCAGTTGACCCCGACGCAACTCCGGAGGAGCAAAAGGCCTCTGTTCAGAGACAAACAGATGAAAATGATTTTGAAGAATTAATCATGAAGGAAAAACCCAACATCAGCTGGAATGAGGTTATTGGTTTGGAGGAAGCAAAAAGTGCATTACGTGAATCTATTGTATATCCAACTAAAAGACC
>Ga0209988_10000791_pt1 | contig 20109 bp, 11 predicted proteins | sample N075metaG_FD_183115 | JGI IMG/M metagenome (GOLD analysis project Ga0209988, IMG submission 183115) | Deep subsurface microbial communities from Kermadec Trench to uncover new lineages of life (NeLLi) - N075 metaG (SPAdes) (version 2) | ecosystem: Environmental > Aquatic > Marine > Ocean trench... | reverse complement strand
GTCTTCAACTATCCGACCTTTGCAGAGTGTTACAAGGTGGCCGCTTTGGATGGCTACAACAAGGTCGGTCCTGCAGAGGGAGAAGTTCCTCCTCCCGGGAGTGGCCTCACCGGCTGACAGCCGTCAGCGGAAATTCCAAATTCCAAGTCCTAAATCCTAAACAAATTCCAAATTCCAAATTCCAAACCTGACCTGGAACTTGGAACTTGAAACCTGGAATGCGCGCGAAGCGCCCTCTCAGGCGGAGCCGGAAGTCGAAATGTTACAATAGATAGATGGTGAATGCTCCTGAATCATTCAGGGCCAGGATGGGCTCCGAGCGAGGTCTCGGCTTTATTTCCGTTATCGTGACCCTGTTGATCATCGGGGCCCTCTACTACGGCTATCTCGGCCAGGGCGGCATGAACGAGCAACTCACCCGGGGCGGTGTTGTCAAGACGGCCGGACAAGCCATTGCCTGCCAAATGAACCGTCAGGCTATCGAACGAGGCATCATGACCTGGACCATGAGCCATCCGGGCAAACAGCCCACCCTGAAGGATCTGGAAAGGGATGGGATTTCCATCAATCGTTGCCCGGAAGGTGGTCGCTTCAAGGTGGAGGGGAAAAAGGTTTCCTGTTCACTCCACTCCGATTCCGGTTGACGCGGCCAGATCCGCTGCCGCAGTAGAGTGGGTATGAGAAAAGCGGGCTCCCCCGCTAACCTATTCGTCCTTCTCTCGAAGCCCTTTTCGGATGATCTTGCCCGTCACCGTCTTGGGAAACTCATCAATGAATTCGATTTCCTTGGGGACCTTATAGGGAGCGATCAGTTCTCGAGTCATTTTCCGGAGTTCTTCTCCAAGTTCTTCGGAAGGGCTTTGGCCGGGTCGAAGGACAACGAAGGCTTTAACCAGCTGGCCTAAAATCTGATCCTTCTTTCCCACTACCGCCGCTTCAAGCACGGATTCGTGCTCCTGCAAGGTATCCTCGACTTCTTTCGGACTGATCAAGTATCCTCGACTCTTGATCAGATCATCAGATCTTGAGACAAACCAGAAGAAACCCTCTTCGTCGATGTAGGACATATCACCCGTGAGGTACCATCCCTTGTTGAATCTGGATTTCCACATTTCTTCCTGATTTTCGTAGCGTAGGGCCAGGCCCGGATGGTCTGCACTGATGGCAAGATACCCAACTTCACCCCTTTCAATTTCATTTCCCTCTTTATCGACTACGGTCACAGGCGGAACTCCAGCGAAGGGCTTTCCCATGGTGCTGAGCTTGACCACGCCGGGTCTGGTGCAACAGAAGATGTGGATCTCGGTTTGCCCCATGGAATCGTAAATCTCACTGTTAAAGCGTTTCTTCCAAGTCTTGAAAACATGAGGGGGAAGTGTTTCTCCGGAGCTCAATCCCATCTTCAGGGAGGAGCAGTCCCATCGTTTCTCGGCATCCTCTACCAGAAGCATTCGTTTGAAGATGGTGGGATTTCCAATGAAATGGGTGGCTCCATATTTTTCGATGTACTCAAAAGCTCTCTCCGTATCAAACCTCCCCTGATAGACGCCCACGGTGGCACCACGGTAGAAGGGGTAAAAGAAATTACAACCAAAGGGATACATCCAGTTGATTTCGGAGACCGACAGCGTCACGTCTCCAGGCTGGAGCTCCATTTCAACCTTGGCGATCGGTTCGCCGGTGGCAATGAGCCAGCTATGAGCGTGAACAATTCCCTTGGGGATCGAAGTCGTCCCTGATGTGTAAAGCATAAATGCTTCGTCGCTGCTCTTGGTGTCTGCACATTCGAGCTCCGTGGAAGCATCCTGGATCATCTCTTCAAAAGAAATACCCTGTTGGTTGCTTTCACCGATGACAATGATATTTTTGAGCGGCTCGCTTTTCACTTCATCAAAAACGGAGAGACTCTCAGAGTGAACAATGGCAGCCACGGCCTGGGTGTCATTGAGGATATGCTGGACTTCCCTGGCTCCAAACAAACTGCTGGTGGGCACGGGTACGGCTCCTATCTTCATACAGGCCAGGATAGAAAAATAAAGTTCGAGGCAGTTCTGAGATCTCAGTACGACTCGATTGCCCTTCGCAATACCGATGCCCAGCAGGGCATTCCCGATTCGGTTGACCGAGTCTTGAAGTTCGCTCCAACTTATTTTTCTGTCATCAAAGAGCAGCGCCGGATTGTCGCGATCAGGGCCTTCGGCCCACTGATCACAGGCAAGCTGAGCCATATTCGTCTTCTCAGGAATGGAAAGCTCTTGAACCTCACTCATCGCCAATTCTCCCTCTCTGAATTCAAGTTTTAGAATGTAGAGTAAGGAGCTACGCGTGTCAACGGTGCGTGCTCCCGTACGCGTTCCAAGTTCCAGGTCGGAGCGCGCTTTCGCGCGCGTTCCAGGTTCCAGGTTTCAAGAGGTCTAAGTCTTGTCGGTAGTCCGTGCCTTGTCTGTTGTCTGCGGTCTGCGGTCCGCTGGTCCCTGTTGACCCTCCTTCTCCCCACCATTACAATCCCTCTACAGCTCGCCGTCATGAGCCGAAGCGAATGAAAAGAACCAAAGATTTGAGAGGTTTTCTCGCCGAATATGAACGAGAAAATCCGAAAGAGTTTTGCAGGATCACGAGGGAAGTGGATCCCAAGTATGAGGTTGCCGGGATACTGACCAAGCTTGAAGAGATGCGGAAGCTGCCCATCCTGTTTTACGAAAAGGTCAAGGGATCTTCCTTTCCCGTGGTGACCAATGTCTGTTCGACAAAAAAGAAGATTGCAGCAAGCATTGGTGTTGATTCCAAAGAATTTAGAGCCAAGTACTTGGCGGCTATTGAAAATCAACTTTCTCCCAAGATGGTTACCGATGGCCCTGTCCTGGAAGAGACCATCGCTGAAGATGATTTTGATTTCAAAGACCTGCCCTTGATGACCTATCACGAAGGTGATGCGGCCCCCTATCTCACTGCTGGAATGGTTTTGGGAAAAGACCCTGAGACGGGACAGGTCAATGCCAGCTTCAACCGATTGATGTATCAGGGCAGAAATAAGGCGGGAATCTTCATGACCGTAGGCAAGCATCTCCATGAGATGTATTCCCGGATGGAAGATCAGGAAAAGCCTTTTCCGATCACTATTTCCATAGGCAATCATCCGGCTTGGGCCTTGGGTGCCCTGTATATTGGACCCTACGGGGACAATGAACTGGGGATCATCGGAGGTCTTTTGGAAAGCCCTGTGGAGATGATCGAGGGGGAGCTGCCGGGCACGGTCTTCCCCGCCGATGCTGAGATTGTTCTGGAGGCGGTGATTGAACCACACGTCAGGGAAGAGGAAGGTCCCTTTTGCGAGTTTTCCGGGTATGCCACGGGAAAGGGATTAAGGCCGGTGGTGACCGTGAAGTCCGTCCACTTAAGGAAAAATGCCATTTTTCAAGACATTTGCGGAGGACAGCATCGGGAGCATCTGGTGATGGCCACCATCCCCATGGAAGCCAATTTCTATAGAACCATTCAGGGCGCTGTACCCACCCTTGTGGATATTCACGTTCCTGCACCCTTTACCCTGATTATTTCGATCAAGAAGAGATTCCCGGGACAGGCCCAATCGGCCATTCTTGCCGCCTTCTCCTGTGACGTCTATTTAAAGCACGTCATTGTGGTGGATGAAGATGTCCAGATCACCAATCTTCAGGAGGTCGTTTGGGCCGTGGCCACACGCGTTCAGGGCGATCGGGATTTGGTCATCATTCCGGGGGTGAGGGGTTCCTCCCTGGACCCTTCCTGTGGAGAGGAGGGAGTGGTCACCAAGATGGGGATCGACGCCACTGCCAAGCCCTCTCTCTCTGCCTTCCCCAGGAGAAACAAGGTTCCCCAGGAAGTTCTGGACAGGCTCCAGCTGGAGAACTACCTGAATTTGGATAACCTTTGAAGGGAGTTGAAACATGACCGAGATCAAAGAGCGCAGTGGACTCAGCGCTATCATTGAACGTTATAAGGAGAAAGGTGAGGTCCTTGAGATCGAAAAAGAGGTGGACTCGGAGTGCGAGTTAACCGGTATTATCTCAAAATTGAATTCACTTCCACGGACTCCCGGAGTGGTCTTCAAGAATGTCAAAGGATATGACTTCCCTTGTGCGGCGTGCCTTCTCTCTGAAAAGGATAGGACTCGCGAAATCCTCGGACTTCCGGTTTCGCCCCGGGAGTTTAAGGAGGCTTTCATCGAGGCTACCGGGAACCCCATCCCTTCTGTCCAGGTCAGCGACGGTCCCTGTAAGGAGCAGGTTTATACCCGTAATTTCGATGCCCTTCAGATAGTTCCTTCCGTCAAGGTTACCCCTCATGACGGGGGAAAATACTTCCAGCCCCTGATTATTTCCAAAGATCCGGATACCGGAGTCCAGAATGTGGCCATCAATCGGGCCATGCTCTTGAAGGACAACACGGTTGCTTTGAATGTGAGAAACGAGAGTGGGGTGGGCAACAACTTTTTAAAGTACAAAAGAGAGGGAAAACCTTTTGAGGTGGCCCTGGTCATGGGGGTTCCCCTTGATCTGTATATCTCTGCGGCTACCAAGCTTCCCCTGGGTCAGGATGAACTGGCTCTTGCCGGGGCCCTGAGAAAGAAGGCAGTGGAGGTCATTCCATGCGAAACCATCGATCTAGTCGTTCCTGCTGAAGCGAGTTTTGTCCTCGAAGGGGTCATTGAGCCGCCCTATGATCTGGCCTCCGAGGGACCCTGGCCCGAGTTCTTGAAGTATATGAGCATACCCCAACGCAAACCTGTGTTGAAGATTCAGGCCCTCAGCCTGAGGGAAGATGCGATTGCTTATGTGGTTGTGGCGGGGACCAAAGAAAATTTCAATTTCAGGATCTCCAACGACATTGCTTTTTACCAATACGTGAAGGCACTGGATCCCAACTTTGTGGTGGATGCAACCCTGACTCCCGGGTCGGCTCACTGGCATCATGGGATCATCCAGGTTCGAAAGGATGACTACGACCTGGAAGGTCTTCAAACTCATGTTGCCATGTCGGCGTTTGGATTTTCCGTTTACCTGGAGACCGTTACGGTGGTTGATGAGGACGTCGATATCCTGGATATGGACGAGATCGAGTGGGCAGTAACCACTCGTTGTAACCCTTCGGAGCAGATTCATATTATCCCCGAGGTCAAGGCTCACAGGAACAATCCCATCGCCGGGGTTCGAGAGCTGGTGGAGGGAAGTTTCGTCGGCAAGGCGAAGATGATCGTCGATGCCACTGTTCCCTGGAAATACAAGAACTTGAAAGGAAAAAGCGACTTCCCGCTGTTCAAGAGGGCAAGCTTCCTGGAGGTTGATCTCAAGGACTACGTCAGTGGGGATGAGTACAGCCGCTGGATTAAATAGGAAGCGGGGTTGGGGCGAGCCGGTGGCTCGCCACGAACTGTGCGGATGGCATAGACCTCTGGAATGTGGGAGGCACCTCAGGTGCCGAAAGACCACAAAACAGCCCCATATTCTCGGATTCGGCACCTGAGGTGCCTCCCACATTCCGGATTACTCCGGCTGACCCCTACGGGCTGACATACTCCACGTGAAGCAGCGGTGCCGCCGAGGAGCTGCCGTTATAGGACTCAGCGGTGCGCTCCCCCGACCCAGTGATGATGATCACCAGCGAGTTGTTTGCCACCCAACCGGGCCGGTTGACGATCTCTTGAATAATGGCCGAAAGATCTGGTGTGCGCTGGTCGGGCCCGGCCTCCCCCGTGCTGGTCCAGGGCGGCGGCGCCCAGCTCACCACGTTCCCCGTGGTCGGCCGCGAGGAGATGTTGCCGGTTGAGCTGGTGAAGGTCGTAGCGTTGTCGGCATTCTGGCCGCGGATGTCGAGCAAGACAGACCCCGAGTCCTTCTCGTCCACCTGGAATTGCAGGTAGGCGTTGAGGATGGCGGCGCCTTGGGGGATGCCGACGCCGTTAAAGCGCATGCCCACGATTTGGTCGATGTTCGAGCCTTCATCGACCAGCTCCAGATCGCTGCTGCTGCGATTGACGCTGCCCGAGGTACTTTCCTCCGCATCATCAGAACTGGCGGCGACCCGCACATCGATGGGGGCCACCACCCCCACGATGACGGGAGTGGTCGCGGAGGCTGTCGCGCCTTCATTGTCGGTCACCGTCAGGGTCACGGTATAGGACCCGGGGAAGGTGTACTCGTGGCTGGTCACGGTACCCAAGCCGAAGATCGAGCCGTCGTCGTAGTCCCAATTATAGGAGACGATGGACCCATTGGGGTCGCTGGACGCCGTTGCGTCGAAATCCACCGTCAGTGGCGCTTCGCCATTGGTCGGTGTTGCTGTGAAGCTTGCTATAGGGGGTGGCTGGGAAACAATCGTCACCGTCACTGGGGAGGAGGGAACGGAGTTCCCGCCGCCATCGGTGGCGCGGGCCTCGATGGTGTGGCTGCCTTCGCTGTAGAGGCTCGTGTTCCAGGTGACCTCATAGTAGCCGCTGACACCATTGTAGAAAGCGGATTCCCAGAAACCTCCATCGACCCGGACCTGGACGCTGAGAATAGCACCCTCCGGATCGCTGGCATAGACTTGAATGGTAGCCGTGCCCCAGACCGTTTCACTGTCGGTGGGGCTCACGATGCTTACGGTGGGGAGCAGGTCAGCGGGACCGGTGACGGCACTGACCAGTTCGAACTGGTCAGGCACCACGCCGTCGACATCTTCGAAGTAACAACTCGCCCGGTTCGGATCGCCATTGGCGAAGAAGGTGCAAAAGAGCGCACCGTCGTTTGCCCCTTGAGTCGAGGTGTAAATGGAGGCCCACCAGTCCCCGCTCAATTCCTGGTCTCTGATGCTTTGCCCTCCCAGACCCGAGACGAAGGCGAAGCTTCTCCCTTTCTCGATTACCAGGGTGTTGGATGTTGAGGCGATACTCTGAGTTTCGAAATTGTCCATCAGGTGGGTTCGCGAATAGGAGTGCTCGTGCCCGGTTGCGACGATGGCGCCACCTTGGCGGCAGGCTTCATAAGGTCCCCAGCCGACTGAGGTGCTCTTGCCGCCCACCTGCATCAGCTTCTGATTCTTGTGCCAGGAACAAATCCTCCAGGTGGCATTGGTCTGGGCTAGCTGGTCCGTGATGTAGGCCGTGGTGCCTGAAGTGGATACGGTTCCAACCCCGGAGAGGATGAAGAACAGGCCCTTGTAAGTGCACGCCGACTTCACGCCCAGCTCTCCGCTGCAGCTGGCATCGGGGATCCGGTCCAATCGCGCCTGCAGCTTTGCCTGGTAGCCGCCAGAGCCGGACCAGGCACTGGTGTCGTGATTTCCGACGGAGGCGAAATACGGAAAGTCAAGGCCCAGGATGTTAGTGATCATCTCATCCCAGCCATCTGGGTCGCTGCCGTAATCAAAGTGCATCACCATGTCCGCGCGGTCCTTGATCATTAGCAGCACGTTCCGGGCGTCACTGCCCGATCCCTGATCAGCGATGAACGCCACCGTGAGCGGCTGCGGCCCTGGGGGCACTGGCGGTGCTGCCTGGTCAACGTTGACCGTCACCGTGCTGATTAGGCTTGGGTTGAGGACACTGTCGGTGGCGCGAGCGTCGATTGTATGGCTGCCGACAGCTTCGGGGATGGTATCCCATCCCAACTCGTAGTAACCGCTGTCGCCGTTGTAGAGGGCGGTCTGCCAGCTGACGGAATCAATGCGGACCTCAATGGTCAGGCTTCCCGCAGCGTCCTCCCCATCGTTCGCATCGACCTGGATGGTGACGGTGCCCGACACCGTGCTGTTGTCGACCGGGTTTATGAGGCTGGCGGTTGGCGGCTGGTCTACCGGTGGCACCGAGGGCGCCGAGACCGTCAACGTTGAGGTTGCGGTGTCTGTTGCGCCGTCAATATCGGTGACCGTCAGCATCACGGTGTACGTGTTGGCGATGGTGTAGGTGTGGCTCGCCGTCAGCCCCGATCCCGACGTGGTGTCGCCATAGTCCCAGTAGTAGGAGAGGCTGGTGCCGTCCGGGTCGTAAGATGCCGTTGCGTCAAGACTGACGGTGAGCGGCGCCTGGCCCGAGGGAGGGTTGGCGGTGAAGCTGGCCACCGGAGGTTGGTTGGCCGGAGCAGTGGAATTAACATATTCGACGTGCAGCAGCGGTGCAGCCGAGGACTTGCCATTATAGGACTCGGCGGTGCGCTCCCCTGACCCGGTGATGATGATCACCAGCGAGTTGTTGGCCGCCCAACCGGTCCGGTTGACGATCTCCTGAATAATGTCCTTGAGATCTGGAGTCCGTTGGCCGGGCCCGGCCGCCCCCACGCTGGTCCAGGTTGGCGGAGCCCAGCTCACCGAAGCTGCCGTGGTCGGCCGCGAAGTGATGTTGCCGTCTGAGCTGGTGAAGGTGGTGGCGTTGTCGTCGTCTTGGCCGCGGATTTCGACCAACACAGACCCCGAGTTGGTTTCGTCCACCTGGAATTGCACGTATGCGTTGAGGATGGTGGCGCCCTGGGGGATGTCGATGCCGTTGAAGCGCATGCCCACGGTCTGGCGACGGCTGCCGTCATCGACCAGTTCCAGATCGCTGCTGCTTCTGTACATGCTGCCATCGGAACGCTCCTCCGCATCATCGTTCCCGGCCGAGACCCTCACATCGATGGGATCTACCACACCCACGATGATCGTCCCGGTTGCGGTGGCCGTCACGCCCTCAGTGTCGGTTACCGTTAGGGTCACCGAGTAGGTGCCGGGGGTTGTGTAAGTGTGGCTTGGCGTCGGCCCCGAGCCGGTCGTCTGGTCGCCATAGTCCCAATCGTAGGAGACGCTCGTGCCGTCCTCCGGGTCGTAGGAGGCGGTGGCGTCGAATTCCACCGGAAGCGGTGCTTCGCCCGTGGTTGGCGCGGCGGTAAAGCTTGCCGTGGGGCTGTAGTTACCGGTCACCGTCACCGTGGTCGTGGCGGTGGCCGTACCGCCCCGATTGTCGGTCACGGTGAGGATCACCGCATAGGATCCGGGGCCGCTGTAGGTGTGGCTTGGCGTTTGCCCCGAGTCGGCTGTCTGGTCGCCATAGTCCCAGTTGTAGGAGACGATTGTGCCGTCCGGATCATCGGAGGCGGTGGCGTCAAAGGTCACTGGCAGTGGCCCATCGCCCGTAGTTGGCGCGGCGGTGAAGCTAGCAGTCGGGTCCTGATTGGGGATTAACTGGATCCACACTGCGAGCTCGGTTCCGATCCCCGCAGGCCGCGGCCAGGTCACGTTTCCAGCCGGAACCGTCACCTCGCTCTGTTCGACCGTATTGCCGTTGCTGGCATCGAACCAGCGGAAGGAATAGGGGCCTGCGTCGATGCCGCTGACCCCGATCTCGCCTGAGAGCGAGGAAGCGTAAAGGATGTAAGAGTCTGGAGGCTGGGCCAGCACGTACTCGGTTCCGCCGTGGGCAAGGTCGTCCCGTGGAGCCAGCTCCTGGAAATCAGTCCTTTCCATGAAACGAACAAGTCGTCCGCAGTCCTCAAGGTCCTGCTTCGAGGTGGCGGCGATGTCCCACCCCGACACCATGACGTAGGCGCCGCCCATGGCGATGGCCCAGTTCTTGAGGCGCGCTTCCGTACCGGAGCCGTGGCTGGCGGCTTCCGCCATGTTCAGGTTGTAGCGGCCGGCCGCGTCCGCAAATGCCTGCACCATGCCGTCGTGGAGCTGGCTGGCGGACCCGCTGTACTGGATGGCGAACTGGTCGATGTTGGGATCGTCGGCGAACTCGGAGAACGACAGGCCCGCCAGCTTGTGTACGGCAATGGGATGGTTGAACTCATCAGAGGCCCGGATGAGGGCAGCCATGTCGGAGATACGGGTGGCGGAAAAGGCCTTCTGATATTCCTCGGCTGTGACCCAGGTGAGTAACTGATGGTGGTCGAAGCGGGTGACCATGGCATCCAGGAAGTTCGATTCCCCTGGCGGAACCCCATCACCTGATCCCCACACGTTGGCGCCATCGTCAAAGAAAGTTAGATAAATGAGGATGCCCGCCTCGTCCATGGCCGTGAACCACGTTTCCCACTGGGCGAGGATGTCCTCATCCAGACCGTTGCTGGGGTCGGAATTGATAAAGGGGTTGTGGTCCGGGTTGCCCTGGCCACCGTGGGAGCGGATGGTCTGGAAATAGATGCTGTTGGCGCCGGTGCCGGCCAACTTGTTGATCAGCTCCATCTGGTCACCGTTGCGCGTGCCGTCGGGGTTACGGGCACCCCGGTAGAGGAAGTCCTCCGGGTCCCCAGGTCCGCACATAAAGAAGGGGTCACCGTTCTCGTAGTAGAGCCAGGGGCGGTTGATCGCGTTGACCACGATGGGGACGTTCGGACGCACGGTCAGGGTTGCCTCGCCACTGGTAACTTCGCCGTTGGTGTTGGTCACAACAGCGCGGAACCTGGTCCCGTCGTCGGCCATCGTTGTTAGGGGCGTGGTGTAGGAGGCATCTGTGGCCCCCACGATGTCCACCCTGTCGGCCTGCCACTGAGAGGAGAGGGATGATCCGACGGCTGCCACGCTAAATGTCGCGCTCCGGCCCTCCACCACGGTCTGATCTGCAGGGTGCTCGGTAATCACCGGTGGGCTCGAAACCGAGAGTACCGTTATGTCGAAGTTTTCGACATCGGTGAGCGCGCCGTCGGAGGCGGTCACCGTCACTGAGTAGACACCGACATCGCTACCGGGGGTAAGATCCAACGTTCCCGTCCCGTTTCCGTCGTCAGTAAAGGTCGCAAAGCCGGGCAAATCCGAAGCTGAAAGAGAAATGGCATCGCCGTCCGGATCGGACGCCGACACGCCAATGTTCACCGAATCACCATCGAGGAGCGTTTGGGGTCCGATCGAGGCCAGCACCGGCGGGGCCGACAGGAGATATTCCACGTGCAGCAGCGGCGCAGCCGAGGACTTGCCATTATAGGACTCGGCGGTGCGCTCCCCCGACCCGGTGATCATGATGACCAGCGAGTTATTGGCCGCCCAACCGGTCCGGTTGACGATCTCCTGGATGATGGTCGATATGTTGGGAGTACGCTGGTCGAGTCCGGCCGCTCCCACGCTGGTCCAGGGCACCGGAGCCCAGCTCACCGAGGCCGCCGTGGTCGGCCGTGAAGTGATGTTGTCGTCTGAGCTGGTGAAGGTGGTGGCGTTGTCGTCGTTTTGGCCGCGGATTTCGAGCGACACAGACCCTGAGTTGGTCTCGTCCACCTGGAACTGCACGTAGCTGTTGAGGATGGTGGCGCCTTGGGGGATGTCGATGCCGTTGAAGCGCATGCCCACGGTCTGGTCGGTGCGCGAGCCGTCATCGACCAGTTCCAGGTCGCTGCTGGATCTGTACATGCTGCCGGAGGAACGCTCTTCCGCATCGTCGTTGCCGGCCGACACGCGGCGCTCCACCGTGACTGATTGCGATTGAGCATACTGGACCATACCGAGCAGAAGCAGGGGTGGCAGAAGCACAATTCTTATTCGTCTTAGCAACACAGCCCAGGGGGGCAGAGTCTGTACGAGCCGCCTTAAAATGTAAGAGTTCATCAGTCTTCAGCCTCCAAACAACAGGTGCTCCATAGGCGATACTCAGTCGGCCAGGTAAGGGCTGCTAAGCTCCAGGAGGCGTCGAAGCGCCCCAAGCCGGCTTGGCTGATTTCTAGAGAACCTTATTAATGGCTGACGGTCGTTTTGACCATGGAGCCCCCAAAACGAGTTAAGGGATTTGTCGAAATCGTATACCATCAGTCAGTTAAAAGCAATGCAAAATTTGCGATTAAAATAAAAATTGGGTGAGCTGGTGCTTGAGGGAGGGACCGAGGCTCTCTTCCTCGCTGCCTATTAACAGGATCATTCCCCGGCTAGGGCAGCAGTAACTCCCTCGGCTGATGGACCGTAAAGCGCCCCTCTCCGAGCCCCATTTGATTTCCGGAAGTAACGGCCATGGCCAGTACTCTCCAACCGGTGAGGCTGTCGGGCACCTGAAACTCAATGGTTGCTCGGCCACTGGCGTCGGTGAGCAGAGACGGATTCCAGTAGCTCACAAACGGAAGCATTGAAGTCAGATCGGGTCCGGTGCCACTGCCTCCGGTGTTGGATCTGTTCTTCTCGATTTCTCGGGTCCCAATTAGAGGAGTCAATAGGTTGAAGTTCTGCAGGTGGGGTGGTTGGAGACGGTAGAAGCCCTTGTAGGGGTCAAAGTCCTCTCTTCTTCTGGCCAGTCGATTGAATAGGGCTTCATCCAGAACCACCACGGCAAGTTCCATTCTAGGAAGTCTTTCCTCGCGGTCCTCCGGATGGAGGGGAGCTGCAGCCAGATCGACGGTCACTCTTTCGCCCGGCCTGTAAGCGCTGTGGCGCGGTCTGACCTCGACGGTGAGCTCCTTGTGAGGATCGCGAATCGCCAGGCCAATGTAACCCATCCGGACGGTCGGTTGACTCATACGCATCCCACCATCTTTCAGAGGTTGATCGGCCCTCGGCGACATCACTGTGGCGGAGAAGTAGACGCCCGGAAAGTGCTCTGGAGTGATCTCAAACTCGATCAGCTCCGTGTCCTTTTCCAGCACCCGGCTCCAGGCTCGCTGAACCCCCAATCGCTCGATGGTGAAGAGTGCACGTGCACCGGGAAACGGGTTTCGGATCAGGATGCGAGCCGTCTCACCGACTTGATACTCCGTCTTTTCAGGCTCGATGGCAAGATGGTGGCCGGGACCCCCCAGGGCGTTTCCTTTTCCCAAACTGGAGCGAGGAAGGTTGCTCTGGTCCATGGGCCTGAAGGACTCCTTGTGGGTGGTGGTTCGGGTGTCATGCCTCGCCTCAGGGGCAGGGCCAACCAGCACCCGCATCGGTTTCCAACTTCTGTTTGGGATGAAGTCCGCCCTCAGCTCAAACTGATACCATCCGACGGCTCCTCCCTTACGGGGCACCTTGAACTCGCCGTGGTAGGCTCCAAAGTCGTTGAGCTCGATGTTCTTGACCTGGTAGGTGACCCTGTTCATGGGGTCGATGACTTGCAGGTGATATCCCGTCGCTGGCGCAGGCCCCAAGGACTGATTGTTCTGATCCCGGACATAAATTTTGAACCGGACGGTGTCTCCGGTCCGGTAGACGCCTTGGGCCGTGGTGCCCCAGCTACGGATGGGTCCGGACAGCCCGATCCCTGCGGGCATTCGATCATCGTTGGCGACTTGGGCAAGTACCGAAAACTCGTCGGCCAGCGGAAGGAGGGCCATTTCCTGGTCTCGAACCACGCGGACGAAGAACAGTTCTCCGGGGCCGTCAGGATCGTAAAGTGGGGGCCAGCTGTTCAGATTTTCCATCGCCGGATCGAGCAGATCCGTCCCATCCAGCAACGCCGTCCCGTCAACTCGGGTTACTCCTGCGGATAAAGGTGTGGGCCTGGCCGTCATGGCGGACACCTGATCCCGGTAAATTTGCACCTGAGCTCCCTGGACCGGTTTCCCCGTCGCCAGATCCGTTACCCAGACCAGGCTGTTGTCATGACCCAGCTTCAGGTGGACGTGGAAGGGGGTGACCTCCGAGAAGAACCAGCGCGGGGGGGCGGTGAAAGGATAGGTGGAGAGGTGGCCAAGCAGCACTCCCGACTGGCCCTTTAACCACTCGCGCACATTCAATGGAAAGCGGTAGGAGATATTGCTGGGCTTCGCCAGTGGAGAGGGAAGATTTCGGGGTTCCACCGCAACGGTGATCTGGGAGCGTTCGATACCCTCAGGGGTCAGGCGTTGGAATTTCACATCCAGCTCTGCAATGTTGGTTAGGGTGACGGGGAGGTGGTTTTTTACCCGTCGCTCCAGAATGGAGATGGGGTGGTTCATCACCAGGCTGGGGGGGCGGTTGTTGGTGGGGAAGCTAAAGTCGATATCCGAGGGCAGAGGCCGGTCGAATTCATCGAGGATCTCGGCGGCGCGGGCTCTGAGATGATAGTCTGTGGCGGCCTTGAGGCCTTCCGGCAGCAGGATCTTGTACTCCTCTCCCTTCTTTCGCGGCCTGTTCATTGGGGACAGGCCCAGAATTTCCTCCCAAACTCCCACGAACAAAGGGGGAATTTTGGGGCTGGCACCGAACTCCTCGACCACCAGGTGGTCGCGAATCATCTCTCGGGTCACTGGCGAGGAGAACACAAGAGAGATTCCGGAAAGGGGGTTACATCCCTGACTTGGAGACTGGCTGGTTGGGGTGTAGATTCGAATCAACAGTCCGGAGTTATTGGAGCATTCAATACCCAGAAAACGAGGAGTGGGAAAGGTGTGGAACTCGACGACCGTTCTGGGAGTAATGCCCGATTTCGTTCCCATCGGCGAAAAGAGGCCTGGCTTCATTCTCAAGCGAACTTCGGTATCGGGAGGCATCTCGGCCACCGGCTGAACCCGCCACTGCCGGTCCCGAAGGCCTGGATTCTCTCCGGCAGGCTCCAAGGTGACGGGTAGTTTTTCCAGTCCGTCGACCAGAAAAAAGAGCTGTCGACTCAGCGATGCCTGGCTCACCGGTTGATTCAGCGTCACCAAAATGCTGGGCATACCCGGGCTGCGCCAGGTTTGAAAGGAAATGCGCGTCACCTCAAGCGGGAGTTCGGGGACAGGCCCCGAATTCTGGGAGAATTCTTGGGACAGTCCCCAAACTCCCTCCGTGACGACTTCTATCGCAAAAAACGAGCCAGCCAGAAGCGGCAGCAGAAGTGAAAGTAAGTTCAAGCCGGTTGGCCTTTTGGGGCCTCCCGTTTCAAGACGTCTTGTCATAGAGCGTAGAGAGGTCACCGCCTCTTATGTCCTGCATCATGAACGGGTTGGAAAAGTTTTGTAGTGTTCCCGATCACAAAAGGGGAGATGGGAGAGAGATTAGGGACAGTCCCTGAATTCTCTCCCAAACACCTACGAACGAAGGAAGATTCTTGGGGCTGGCACCGAACTCCCTTACCAACGAAGTGAGCTACTCGTCTTTGGCGCGGGTGTAGCGCTGGTCGGGGTCCAACTCACGGAGTATCCGAAGCTCTTCCTCAGTAGGTGGATCGGTGTGGCCGATCTCATCGGGAATGAGCATCTCAAAACCGGTGTTCTCCTGGACTTCTTCAACCTGGGCACCGGGGTGTAGAGCCTCCAGGCGCATCCTGCGGGTGGTGGGGTGAAAGTCGAACATACCCAGATGGGTGATGACCCGGTAGATTCCTCCCGCCGTCAAGCCGGCCTTTTCACGGCTGTCCCCTCCCTGCAGATAACCCGGGGCGGTGATGAAATCAACCTTTTCTACAAACCGCCTTTTCTCATGGTGCATGGCAACCAGGATCTTGGAGGCCAGGCTGGCGATATCGTTGGCCCCACCCGTTCCGGGAAGGCGCACCTTGGGGTTGTCGGCATCACCGATAAAGGAGCTGTTCAGATTTCCGTACTGGTCAATCTGGGCACCTCCTAGAAATCCGTAGTCCACGTACCCTCTCTGTTGAAGAAGGAGAACGTCGGTGATGGAAAGATGCATGTTGCCCCGTCGAGCTGCTCTCTGCTCATTGGTAGAAGGAGGGAGTTTACCCGGTTCGATGTGAGGTCCGATCACCCCTCCTTCAAAAAGAATGGTCAGTCGAGGGGCGTGCATTTTCTGGGCCAGAACACAAGAGATGAGCGGCATACCCGCTCCGCCGAAGATGATCTTTCCATCTTCCAGGATCCTGGCGCTCATGATCGCCACCAGTTCAGCAGTGTTGTAACTATTTTTAGTCATTGTAAACACTTCTTCCATCGGTGGTGGCCCGAAGGATATCACCGAACTTCAACATCTCCAGATAATCGGTCCAGGACTCCGGGGCGTACACGTACTGGTCCAGGTACTCCTTGACGCCTTCAGGACCCTTTCCCATCATCAGCTTGACGTAATAGTCCATGTGGCTGAAATCGGGCTCGTAGTATCCATAACATTCGTGGGGAAGACACCCATAGGGAACCTCGACTACAGCGTCAACCATGAAAAAGGGAATGGAGGTCCGATCCGGGCTCCTTCTGACCTGATCATTGCTGATGATTCTCTCGGTCGTGATGATGACCTTGTCCGAAGCCCCGGCGATGTCCTGATCCATAAAGGGGAGTCCTTCGCTTTGCACATTTCCGTAGGCGTCGCAGCGCTGAGTGTGAAGGATGGCCACGTTGGGATTCAGGGCGGGCACCAGAGCCAGCTTCTCTCCTGTATAGGGACATTCCATCTCCTTGAGCTCCGGCAGCCGGGGGAAAAGGTCTGATCCCAACATGACCCTGGTGGGGATGAAGGGGATCCCCATGGCCCCGGCACGGTAGCGCAGGCCCAGAGACATGTGACTCCATTCTTCATAAATGGCCAGCTTTTTCTGAGTATAGTGGCGCATGGCGCGGGAGACACCCCAGGTGACTCCGGGACTAAACCAGCTGGTGATTACATGCTTGGTGGCTTCCGCCACCAGCAACAGGTCTCCCTCGGTGGAGGAAATACTGCGGGAGTAAATCAGGTCCTTTTTCTTCTGGCGAATGAGTTCCCAGATGGCCGCCATAGGTGTCCTGGAATAGTGACATCCTCCTGCAGCCACATGGTCGCCGTCCTGGATGAGATGGATCGCCTCGGTCAGGGACATGACCTTTTCCCGCAATCCCCTGTCCTTGTTCTCGATGACCTCTCTGAGTTCTTTATAAGATCTGGGCATGATTTCTTCCCATCAACGGGTCACGGTTTCCGATGGGGTCTCCTGTGACTTTCGGGACGATTTCCCCCCGTTTTTGCCGATGTAGTCCTCGAGATCGATCCGCTCCATGACCTCGGCCGGGACCTTGGGCTTGGCGGCAAAGATCTCCAGTGAAGGTTTGGCGGTGGCATCGATTCCCACCTTATCGCTAATAGGATTGCCTTTTGACTGGGAGGGATCCAGTTCATCGTGAGAAACCCCTTTGATAACAATCAAGTCTCTATCTGCCTGGGCTCGGGTGGCAATGGCCTGGATGACCGCCTGATTGTTGGTAATATCGATATCCTCATCCACAACCACACAATGTTTCACCTGCATGTCGGCGGCAAAGGCCGTGAGGATCACCTGCTTGGCCTGTCCGTCCCGGGACTTCTTAACAGAAACAAACAAGGTAAAGGGAGCAGGGCAGCGAACGCTCTGAACGGCCGGAATGTTCTTTTGCAGGAAATCGAGGATGCTGGGTTCCATGGGGATGGTACTCATCAACAGCAGTTCTCTGTGGGGTCCCCCGCAGATATCCTGAAAGATAGCACCCTGGCGATGGGTAATGGCCTTCACGTTGATAAAGGGCCGGGGCACCTGCCCTGCCGAATACCCTGTAAATTCACCGTAGGGACCTTCTTCTTCGCGCTCAAAGGGAAGGATCTCGCCCTCAATGATGATTTCCGATCGTGCCGGCACCTGTAAATCCACCGTCTTGGCCTGAACCACGTCCAAGGGAGAACCCATGAGGCCGCCCATCACGTGGCGCTCATCGGTGTCGTAGGGACCAATAAAGAGAGCTCCCATGCACCAGGCCGGGTGGTTCCCAAGGGCGATGGCCAATTGCATCGGTTCATTTCTCTGTTCCGCCTTTTCGTAGATCTGACTGAGATGCTTCCCGGGTGTCATGTAGATTCCCAACTTTCGGGAACCTTTCATCATCAAACGGTCATAGCTGCAGTTGTAGGAGCCGGTGTCCGGGTCCTTGGCCATGACGATGCCGCCGCTGATATAGGGAGCGCCATCCGTATCGTGATATTGCATCTGGGGGAGCTTCATAATGTCCACCTGATCACCCACCTGGATGACCTCCTGGACCGGTGCCTCCTTGACCAAGTTGGGCTCGATGAGGTTGTTGAGGGCATCCAGATACTTCTGGGGCAACTCACGTTTATCCACGCCCAGACCCAACGCCACCGTGGTGCGTGAAGCACAGGTATTGACCACAACCGAAAATTCGGTGTCCTTGACGTTTTTAAAGTGCAGTATTGGGGTGCGCTTCTGCTGCTCCAGTTTGGTGACGATAGCCGTCGTTTCGTAGAGTGGAGCAATCTCCTTCTCTATCTCGATGTAGTTTGAAGGCAGTTTTTCTTTCACTCCTTCAAGAAAGCTTCTAAAATCCTTACCCAGCATCTTGGTCTCCCTTTATGTTGTGAATCTAAAAGTCTCCGGCTTTGAGGTATCTTTTTTCGGGATCAAGCGCGCGCAGTGAGTGCAATTCCTCATCCGATGGCGGAGTGGTGGTCTTGAGGTCCTCAGCAACAAGCAGTTCGAAACCTGTTTTCTCCCGAACTTCATCTTCGGTGATGCCGGGGTGTACGGCTGTCAGTGTCATGGATCGGGTTTTTTTATCGAACTCCAGAATTCCCAAATTGGTGATGACTTTCTCGACTCCTCCACCCAGTAACCCTGTTTTCTCTCGAGCTTGACCGCCCTCCAGAAAACCGGGACTGGTCAAAAAGTCCACCTTTTCTACGAACCGTCGTTTTTCATGATAGCTGATGATGAAGACCCGATTCGCCGAACTGGCAATGTCATTGGCCCCCCCACTTCCCGGAAGCCGTACCTTGGGTTTTTCCAGGGTTCCAATGCAGCTGCTGTTGATGTTTCCGTGACGGTCGATCTGTGCGCCTCCCAGAAAACCAACGTCGACAAAACCCCGTTGCAGGTAGAGCATCATATCGATGGTGGCAGGGGTGGCCACGGAGCGGCGCACCGAACGCGCTTCATTGGTTGAACGGGGCAGACTCGTGATTCTGGGGGCGACACCTCCAACTTCGAATAGGATGGACAGGCTGGGGGCATGCATCTTCTGGGCATGAATGGCCGAGAGCAGGGGGAGTCCGGCTCCGGCAAACACAAGCTGACCATCTTGTAAGGCACGTGAGCCCATGATCACCGTCAGTTCCGCAGGGTTATAGTTGCTCACTGCGGCCAAATCCTTCCCCTTCGAGTCGTTTCCAGCAAGCTGCGCACACCAAACAATTCCAGATACTCTTCAAAATCGGCCGGTTGGTAGAAATACTTGTCCAGATACTCTCGGACAAAGCCTATTTTATCTTCCGCCTTCAGTAAACCCTGGCCATACTCTCCCAGTTTCTCATAGGCGGGTTCATACCGCCCATAACACTCATGGGGATAGCAGCCGAAGGGTAATTCTACCACGGCATCGACACAAAAGAAGGGGATGTTGGTAGAGTTGGGCGCATCCCGAATGTGCTCATTGTCAACGATTTGCTCAGTCGTCAAGATAACCCTGTTAGCCGCCTTGGCGGTTTCGATATCCAGACAGGGGGGGCCAAAGATTTGAGCGTTTCCGTACTTGTCGGCAATCTGGGAATGAATGATAGCAACGTCGGGATTGACGGCGGGAATCAAAAGCAGCTCTTCGCCCGAATAGGGACAGGTGAAGCGTTCCAGACCCCTTATTTTCTCCAGGTCGGAACCGAGCATCGTTTTGGTGGGGATACAAGGAATTCCCATGGCACCCGCCTTAAACCTGAGCGAGAGGCCCAGCAAACTCCACTCCTCAAAGGTGTCGGGATCCCTCTCGGCGAAGGTGCGCATGATCTTGGAAACTCCCCAGGTGACCCCGCCACTGAACCAACTGGTTACTGCCTTGCCCATGGCCCCCGAAACGAAAAGCCAATCTCCTTCAAAACTCATGAGAGGTTTATAGAAGGTGATCTCCTTCTTTTTTTGCCGAATGATCTCCCACAACACACCCATGGGCGTGCGTGTATATTGGAGCCCTCCCACGGCGACGTGGTCTTTGTCATTGATCATGCCCACGGCCTCTTCCAGGGTCGTTCGCTTATCCCTGATGCCCTTGTTCTTTTCAACGATCTCCTGGCGAGCCTTACGGTAATCCATCTTCTAAACCCTTTCTCGACTCCATCATTTTTCACCCATATGGGGTCAGTCTCCACATTTCTACAGGTTAGGCAAGTTTTAGGGAGGGTCCGGGGTGGTCCGCGTCAGACTTGTTTTATCGCCTCCAGGATTACTTCCGGTGTCATGGGGAGTTGTCGTATTCGGGCTCCCGTGGCCGCAAAGACGGCATTGGAGACGGCAGGGGCAAGGGGAGGTAAGCCCGGTTCGCCGACGCCGCCGATTTCACCATCACTTTCCACAATATGCACGTCCACGTCCGG
>Ga0209988_10000790_pt1 | contig 20150 bp, 17 predicted proteins | sample N075metaG_FD_183115 | JGI IMG/M metagenome (GOLD analysis project Ga0209988, IMG submission 183115) | Deep subsurface microbial communities from Kermadec Trench to uncover new lineages of life (NeLLi) - N075 metaG (SPAdes) (version 2) | ecosystem: Environmental > Aquatic > Marine > Ocean trench... | reverse complement strand
TAGTTCTCATGCACGACCGGCGAGCCGATTTGCAGGTCATTGAGTTGGCGGATGATTGTTTCAGGATCGCGCTCCGCGCGGCGCCGACGACTTCGTTGCCGGGGTTTGTTGCCGAACAGCTGGTGCTCTGAAATGATGGCCAGACGGGCAGCGGGCAACAACACGCCGTCTTCGATGGGGGCAACGGCAACACCTATCTGATGCCCGGAGACGAGAAAATCCTGCCATCGCTCGATTCGTTCGATATCCAGCCCATGCCCACGCAGAAAATCCAGAACACTTTCCCGTCGCCCCGGCGAGTCAGCCGTAAACAACACCCGGCCCTCGAATTCGCCCAGAAAACGCATCAGGGCAGCGGACGCCTCTTCATAGCGTGTTTCGATCTTCAGCGCCGGGGGTGTCCGGGTGGCGGCATTCAGAACGGTGGGGCGATCCTGCAGCGAATGAGGACTGTATTCAATAACGCGAAACTGCGCCATTTGCGCGGCGAGTTGCCGGGGCGCGATGAAGCTCTCCTCTGGCTTTAGAATGGGTCGCTCCACATCGTGCCGGAGGCTCTCGTAACGCTCCTCAATGGCAGTCCAGGCATTTTCGAGAAGGCTTTGCACCTCGGCCGGCACGAACAGCGCAGCGTCCGATGGGCAATAATCGAGCAAGGATGCCGTTTCTTCGAAGAAAAGTGGCAGGTAATATTCTATGCCGCCATGGGCGATGCCATTGGAGACGTCGCTGTAAACGCGAGATTTCGATGCTTGCCCCTCGAATCGTGCTCGATATCTCTGCCGAAACAAGCGGATATCCGCTTCGTCGAGCGGAATTTCCCGGGCAGGCAGGATATTGATCTGGTTGATTTTTTCCCCGGAAATCTGCGAATCGGGGTCGAAAAACCGCAGTGTCTCTATTTCCTCGTCGAAAAAATCGATCCGAATGGGTTTGTCGGAGCCCATGGGGAAAACATCCAGCAGCGCACCGCGCACGGAGAATTCGCCGTGCTCGCCGACCAGCGGGACGCGCAGGTAGCCAGCGGCTGCCAGAGACTCGACAAATTGATCGTGTTGCAGCGTTTGCCCGTTCCTGAGTTGCAGCGTACGTGCTGAAACGTAACTGCACGGTGGCAGGCGTTGCAGTAATGATGGCGCGGAAAGTATCACGACGCCGCTTTTTTGCGCAGGCAGCTCGCTCAAGACGGATAAACGCTGCGAGACGATGTCCTGATGGGGTGAAAAGCCGTCGTAGGGGAGCGTCTCCCATTCGACAAAATGCGTGATAGTGAAGCTATCGTCGGCGAAAAAGCGCAATTCCGCTTCAATCTGGTCGGCTTGCCTCGGGTCGGCAGCAACGATGATGAGGGGTCGTGCCGCCGCGCGCGACAGATCCGCGGCCGCCAGCGCCGTACTGGCTCCGATTAATCGACCGACGGACGAAAGCGACCCACCGACGGGGTGGGGAATGAGTAAGGGTGGAGGAGTCAAAGCAATTGCCGGCGAAACTACGACCGGCAATTATCGCACAGACATACTGCTACTGCCCTTAATCCGGGGTGCTGACAGCAAAGATCTTAAGGGCTGCAGAGCTTGTCAGTTCGGTCGATCGCTGGAAATCAGCGTAACGGCTGAATCGCTGGCTAGCTCGCCGCGGCGTACCCGTTTCCCTAGCGCTTGGTCACCGCGTGAATAACCCGGTCGTACTCGAAAAATACAACAAAATTTGCGTATTCCCAGCGGGCAATCGGGGGTTCACCCACCGCAGATTTTCTGGCTTGCGGGCTGCCGTACTCTGCCTCGACGCGTTCCTGGGTCATGCCACGTGTCGGTTTGCCGGCTTGCTCGAAACGGGCCGCATTTTCCGAGTGGCCCATTTGCAGCGTCTGGGCTTGAGTGAAAGTTGCAAATGCCAGGGCAAAAGCAACGAGGGCGTACGCTTTGAACTTGGACATTGGAGCCTCTCCGCTTGGTGACCTGGCGACTATACATTCGCGGCCAAGCCAAAAACCAGTTGATTAAGATGGTTTTTACACATTGACGGCGAATGACTCGCTGACACGGTTCTCACTATGGCAAATTGCCTGAAATAGGGCCGCCCGTGCAATTGCGGGTCCAGTGTGCCGTTCAGCTCAACTGACGGAAACCAGGCGCTGGCTGCGGGCAAACGCCACCACCGAATGCGAATGAATATGCTTTAATGCGCCCGATGATCAATGCTGTCGAACTCTTTGTCGGACTCCGCTATTTGCGTGCCAAACGCCGCACCCGATTTGTATCCTTCATAACCGGCATATCGATGGCTGGAATTGCGCTCGGCGTTGCGGCGCTCATTGTCATTTTGTCGGTGATGAACGGTTTCGAAGGGGAATTGCGTGGTCGGCTCCTGAGCATGACGGCGCACGGTTACGTTACCGGCGAGGAGGGTGTGGTTTCAGATTGGGAATCACTGCGCGAAACGATTCTCGAGAGTGAAGGTGTGCTCGCAGCTTCGCCGTATGTGTCGATAGAAGGCATGGTCAGGACTCGCGGCGGGCTTCGTGGCGTGCTGGTCAATGGTATCTATCCTGAGTTCGAGCAGGCCGTCTCTGGCCACACAATCAACTTCATCGTTGGCGGACTCGATGTTCTGCAACCAGGAGCTCGCAATATCGTGCTGGGTCGATTGCTGGCCCTGGATTTGAAGGTCCGCATTGGCGATGGTGTCGTCCTGCTTATTCCAAGACCGGCGGGCAACGGCAGCCTGGAACCGGTGCTCGAACGTTTTGTCGTGCGTGGAGTTTTCGAGGCAGGTGTGCAGGATCACGATTCAACACTTGCGTTGGTGCATGCCAGCGATGCTGCGCGATTAATGTCGTTCACGGATGAGGTTACGGCAGTCCGTTTCCTTGTCGCAGATGTCATGGCAGCACCCGTGATTGGCAAGGAGATCCAGAGCAAGTTAGGTGATCGCTTTCGTGTCATTGACTGGACGATTGAGAATGCCAGTTATTTTCGTGCTATTGCTCTTGAGAAGATGATGATGTCTTTGCTCTTGTCGCTTATCATCGGCGTTGCAGCGTTCAACATTGTTGCCAGTCTCGTCATGGTGGTCACGGACAAGACGAGCGATATCGCCATCTTGCGTACTCTGGGCATGGGCCCGGACGGTGTCGTGCGTGTCTTCTTTATTCAGGGCGCCATCATTGGATGGCTCGGCGTCTTGTTCGGTGTTGTGGCAGGCGTATTGCTGGCGATTTACGTGCCGGTGCTGGTGCCTGCACTGGAGCAGTTCTTCGGTTTTCAAATCATGCCGGGCGACGTTTACTACGTCACCATCATTCCATCCATCCTCGAGACTGAAGATGTCACCATCATTGCGATTGCCGCTTTTGTCCTGACATCGCTTGCCACCCTGTATCCGGCGCGCCGCGCCGCGCATGTCGATCCCGCCATCGCACTGCGGTACGAATAACACGATGTTCAATAGCTACGAATTCTGGGTGGGTAAGCGCTATGTCCGCTCGAAAAGCGGCAATCGATTTGTGTCGCTTATTTCGGCCATATCCATGCTGGGAATTGCGATCGCGGTCGCCGTGCTGATTATCGTCTTGTCCGTGGTCAACGGCTTCGAGCGCGAACTCAAAGACCGGCTCCTGGTGATGTCGGCGCATGCAAGCATCGAGGATCCAACAGGCGACCTGGCCAACTGGCCGGACCTTGTCGCCACGGCGACTGAGAACGAACGTGTCACAGCGGCGGCACCTTACCTCAACGGACAGGGTTTGCTGGTTTTCGGTGAGCGTTTGAGCGGGGCGGAGCTCCGCGGCATAGATCCGGAACTCGAAGATACGGTATCCGGCATCAATGGTGTGATGACCGAGGGCAATTTGCATTCCCTGGCAGCAGACCGATTTAACATTGTGCTTGGTCTGGAACTTGCCAATGAGTTGCGTGCGTCAGTGGGTGACAAAGTTACCGTATATCTCGCGGAAGGCATTGTGACGCCAGCCGGAATCATGCCGACGACCAAGCGCTTTACGGTGAGCGGCATTTATCGGGTAGGGATGTACGAGTTCGATCGCAGACTGGCCCTCGTCAATCTCGGTGACGCGCAGCGTTTGTTTCGCAAAGGGGAAAACGTCACTGGCGTCAGGCTCGCCGTGACTGATATTTACAGCGCAGCGAATATTGTGAGGGAAGTGGCAATTGCCTCGGACGAGGCCGTGCTTGTCAGCGACTGGACTCGACGCCATGTTAATTTCTTCAGGTCCATTCAAATAACCAAGTCAATATTATTCGTTATTCTGTTGCTGGTGGTCGCCGTTGCCGCTTTTAATATTGTGTCGACACTGGTCATGGTCGTCAAAGACAAACAGTCGGATATTGCAATTATGAGAACAGTTGGCGCCAGACCCTCCGGGATTCTGCGAATTTTCATCACCCAGGGCAGTATTATCGGCATTGCCGGAACGCTGTCCGGGATGTTGCTTGGCGTTCTGTTTACATTGAACCTCGAAAACATCGTCGGTTTCGTGGAAGCTGCATTCGGCATCAAGCTTCTTGCAGCCGATGTGTACTTTATCAGTGACCTGCCAGCCGAATTGAGACTGGCTGATGTCGTCACAATTTGCTCAATCGCGATGCTGTTATCGGTGCTTTCCACCTTATATCCCGCCTGGCGCGGCGCGCGTCTGATGCCGGCGGAGGCCTTGCGTTATGACTGAATCCAAACCATCCGTCAATCAAGGCGGACCCGTGCTTGAGTGCAGGGATGTCGTACGCCGGTTTCTTGAAGGCGAATCGATGCTTGAGGTTCTGTCGGGCGTCAACCTCGAAGTGCAACCGGCAGAACGACTGGCCATCATCGGCACATCGGGCTCCGGAAAAACGACTCTGTTGCAGATAATGGGCGGACTTGATGAGCCGACTACAGGTGAGGTCATCGTCGGCGGTCATTCGATGGCGCACACCAGTGAGATCAAGAAGGGTGAACTGCGCAATCGATACATTGGATTCGTATATCAGTTCCATCATCTTCTGCGCGAATTCTCGGCCGAGGAAAACGTTGCGATGCCCTTGCTTATTCGTCGCATGCCCAAGGCCGCCGCAATGGAAAAAGCTCGTGCATTGCTCAAACGTGTGGGACTGGGTGAACGGCTTAACCATAAACCTGGAGAGTTGTCCGGTGGTGAACGGCAGCGAGCCGCAGTGGCACGCGCGCTGATTACCGAACCCGGCCTCGTGCTGGCCGATGAGCCGACCGGCAATCTTGATGCGGGCAATGGCGAGCACGTCCTGCAGTTGATGTTGGAGCTGAATACTGAATTGCAGACCAGCCTCGTGGTGGTCACCCACGATCATTCCATTGCTAAACGAATGGACCGGGTGTTGACGCTCGAAGACGGTCTGCTGAAGGAAGCTCAGGGCTGATTTCGTCTCTTGCGCCGCCGGGCCAGGTAATCGGCGATCGACGCGCGCCACAACAGATCGAGCGCGATGTAGCCTGCTAGCGACAGCGCCGAGCCGAGTAACAGGCAGCCGAGCAATAATGGCTGCCAGATATTGCCAAAACTTTCAGCGACCCAGGCAAATGTCATTTCAAACTGAAAGGGCTCCGGCTCCAGGCCGAACAGGTGAAATCCGACGCGGTAAGCCAGAAAAAACATGGGGCCGATGGTCACCGGGTTGCTGACCAAAGTGCTGATCGCCGCAATGGGGACATTGACCCTGAACATCAGGGCCGACAAGACCGCCATCAGAATGTGACCCGGGAGCGGTATAAACGAGATGAACAAGCCAATCGCGAAGGCCGGTACAACCGTACGTCTGCGAATACCCCACAAATTTTGATCGTGCAGCATATGACGGAAGGGCGCGAGGTACCACTGAGAATGAATCCAGTCCCGTTTGACCGCAAATTTCCTGAAAAACCGCCTTGGCATCGTTGCCTGATTCCGCTTCCATTGATGGACCGACATTTGGTCGGGAACGGCATCATAACGAGAAACCGCACACGAGCGGGATATTACAGTGGGTCTGCTTTCATATTGCGCTTTTTTCCTGTCCGGGGCCTACGCGATTCTGGTTTTGGAACGATTGCCTGCCGACGGCTGGTTGCTCGCCATCGCGCCGGCCATCTGCGTGTGCCTTGCGGTGAGGTCAATGCGCCCAGTGGGCGTCGCGCTGCTTGGTTTTACATTGATGTGGCTAACCTCACGGGACGTGCTGGCGCAAAAGTTGGCCATCGAACTGGCTGGCACGGATTTGACCAGCAGTTTTCGAGTCATCGATTTCGTTGCCACAAAAAAACACTCGCTGAGTCTTGTTGTGGCGCCGCTGGGCTCGGACAAATTGCCGCGCCGAATAAGACTGAGTTGGTACGACGCTGACCAAATACCGAAAATGGGTGAATGCTGGCAACTGACGGTGCGGCTCAGGCGTCCGCGCGGTTATTCGAACCCCGTCGGATTCGATTATGAGGGCTGGCTTTTTCGTGAGGCGATCGGCGCGACAGGATACATCCGGGAAGGCAGGAAGCTTGATCAATGTGGCCGGTTTTCGAGGCTGGCGGCAATTCGAAGCCAGTTCGTCGAACGGCTCTCGCTGGTCCTCCCTGACGATGCAGCGACTGCCGTGATAATGGCCGTCACGGTCGGTGCGCGACACAAGATCAGCGACGAACAATGGCAACAGTACGCGATTACCGGAACGAGCCATCTGATGGCGATATCCGGACTGCATATCGGGCTTGCTGCGGGCGGTGGCTTCCTGCTGAGCTGGTTTTTGCTGGCAATGTTCAATCGTGCGGGAAATCTTCATGACCAGGCCGCAATTATCGCGATTTTGATCGCAGCTCTGTATGCCGCGTTATCAGGTTTCGCTGTGCCAGCCAGGCGTGCACTATTGATGTTGGCTTTGTTTCTGGTGGCAGCCTTATGTCGACGCCCGATGGCGCCGATGCGCATTCTTGCTGTGTGCTGCATTGCGATAACGATAGCCGATCCACTGGCGATTCTCAGGCCGGGCTTTCAATTGTCATTTGCGGCGGTGGCTATATTATTCTGGATCGCTGCTTTGCATAGAGCTTCCACCGTGGAGCGAGGCCTGGGCCAACGGCTACATCGTGCGGCAAGCGAGCTTGTGCCCCTGCAGTTTGTGCTTTTTTTTGGCCTGCTGCCGTTAACGGCGGTGTTGTTCGGTCGTGTCTCCTGGTTAGCGCCCGGCATGAACCTTCTGGCGTTGCCAGTATTCAATCTGATCACGATACCGTCCGCGCTCCTGGGCTTCCTCCTGGACGGCCCGCTGGCACCGCTGGGAGATGGCCTGATTCACATTGCATGGCTTAGTGTTTCCTTCTTGCTGCGCCTCATAGCGATCGCTGCCGATATGCCTCGCGCTGAATTGAGAATCGCTGAGCTGAGCGGCATCATGCTGCTCACGACATCGCTGACAATCTTGTGGGTGATATTGCCCGCGTCCTGGCCGGGACGTAAGTTGGCCTGGCTTGCGGCGCTCGGAGCTTTTTATCATGCGGCGCCGCGCCCGCCTGAAGGTTGCGTTGATATGCATACGCTGGATGTCGGTCAGGGCCTGGCAACCATCGTAGTCACGAATCGTCATACGATGGTGTTCGATACGGGTCCTTCATTTCGCTCCGGTTCGGATACAGGCCGGCTGGTCGTCGTGCCATTCTTGCGGGCGAAAGGAATCGGTGTGGTCGACCTCGTGGTCATAAGTCACGGCGACAACGATCATGCCGGTGGATTGACTTCACTGCTCGCGGCAACCGATGTGCGCACTGTGATTTCCGGGGAGCCCCTGGCGGGTCTGGGACAACAGCAAAGTTTGTGTTTGGAAGGACCACTGGTTGATTGGGATGGCGTGAACATCGCGCTGCTGCACCCCGGCAATGAGACGATTCGTGCAGGCAACAATGCGTCGTGCGTCATTGAGATACGCACGGGTGCCTATGTCTCGCTGCTAACCGGCGACATTGAGTTACCGGTTGAGCGGCAATTGCTGCATGACGGAAAATTGGCCGGGGTGGAACTGGTTGTTGTTCCACACCATGGCAGTCGCACATCTTCGCATGCCGCCTTCGTCAGTCGGTTGAAACCGAAAACCGCGGTCATATCGGCGGGTTACGGGAATCGGTGGGGTTTCCCGAAAGACGATGTGGTCCGCCGTTGGCAGGCGGTTGGTAGCGACGTGGTCAACACCGCTACATTCGGCGCGATTTCCTACCGTATGTGCGTGAATTCCGGCCTGCAACAGCTTGAATTTCATCGTCGCGCCCATCGCCGGATATGGAACGACTAGCCCGGGCTATTCATGAATCGCCCGGGCTAGCCTCTTGCTCCCAGTGTTGTACGGACAGCCGCCAGAACGGCGGATTGGTGCATTCCGGGAGCAATTTTTATCCGGTCACTGTATATTTCGATTTTCCAAACGGACGGGTTATATGGTTGAGATCGTAAAAGCGGGCGGCTGGCTGATGGCGCCTATTATCCTTTGCGGCATTCTTGCTGTAGGCATCATTCTGGAGCGCTACTGGACGTTGCAGCAAAAGCGCGTTATCCCTGAAGACCTCACCAGCAAAACCTGGGGCTGGGTCAGGAAAGAGGCGATTGACCAGAAGCAGATACAGGCGCTGCATCAGGGTTCTGCACTGGGCCAGATACTGGCGGCAGGTCTCATCAACCGTGATCGCGAACGATCCATCATGAAAGACAGCATTGAGGATACCGGGCGCCACGTCGTGCATGAACTCGAACGTTACCTGGATGCCCTGGGGACGATCGCTGCGATTACACCGTTGCTTGGGCTTTTAGGTACGGTTATCGGCATGGTCAAAGTGTTTGCCGCCATCACCACGCACGGCGTAGGAGATCCGACCGTTCTTGCCGGCGGCATCGCTGAGGCGCTGATCACGACTGCAGCCGGTTTGAGCGTTGCAATCCCGGCGCTGATTGGCTATCGCTATAACCGCAGTCGAGTGGACAATTTGGTGGTCGAGATGGAAAAGGAAGCTATCAAGCTGGTCGAGGCATTGCATCGCCGACAGGAAAAAGAGAGCAAAGACGCGTGAAGCTTGCCGTGCGACCCAAAGAAGAGCCCGAGGTTAACCTGACTTCACTGATCGATGTCGTCCTGTTGCTGCTGGTCTTTTTCATGGTGTCCACGAGCTTCGTCAAACAATCGCAGATTTCGATTCGCTTGCCTGAAGCGGAGTCCATGCCGGTCGTGGACGATGCTCGCGAGCAAATCGATATCATGATTACGGAGCAGGGCGAGTATTTGATCAATGGTCAGAGACTGGCCAATAATCGGCCGGAAACCATTCGCAACGCTTTGCAGAAAGTGTCTAACGGCGATCACACCTTGCCATTGACCATTAGTGCAGATGCCAATGCCCGTCATCAATTTGTTGTCACAGCCATGGACGTGGCGGGCCGCCTTGGATTCGTTAAAATTAGTATCGCGATCGTCAACGATTCGGCGGAACAGTGAGCGAGAGAATTGATCCCCGAGTTGTTGATGTCTACAAGCGACTCTGGAAATACGTAACGCCCCATAAACTCATTGGTACGATAGCGGTGATTGCCATGGCGGCGACCGCCGTCATTGAAATGACGATGGTGGCTTTAGTGCAACCCCTGATGGACGAGGGTTTGGTGGCGCACAATCTTGATGTAACGCGCTGGTTGCCATTCGCATTTGTTGGCGTTTTCATAGCGCGCGGAATAGCAGGGTTTGCAACGGAGGCATCTCTTGGATGGATTGGGCGCAGCGTCATCAGTTCGTTGCGACGTGACGTGTTCCGAAAATTCCTGACCTTGCCAACAAAGTTTTTCGAGACCACATCAATTGGCCCGCTGCTTTCGCGGATGACCTACAACGTCGAAATGGTCGCGGAATCCGTGACCAATGTTGTCACTATTCTCGTTCGCGATTTTCTTACCGTAGTCGCCGCAATTGCGCTGATGATTTACCAAAGCCCTCGGCTGTTCATATCGATCGTCGTCCTGTTGCCGATTATCGCGACCTTGATCCGTTTACTCGGCAAGGCATTCCGCCGCTACAGTGGCAAGATCCAGGAATCAATCGGGCAGGTGACGCAGGTAACGGATGAGGTCTTGAGCGGTAATCGAATCGTCAAGATTTTTGGCGGGCAAGATTACGAAATGGCTCGGCTGGTGGAGGTGGACGAGGGCAACCGCCGACAAAATCTGAAGTTGATTCGGTCCCGATCATTGGGTGTTGCAGTAACCCAGGTTGTTTTCGGTATCGGGGTTGCCTGTGTTATTTATTTCGCCAGTATCGAATCTTCCGAGGGCAACCTGAGCCCGGGAAGCTTCATGGCGTTTTTCGGTGCAATGATGTTAATGATGCAGCCATTGCGGCGAATTACTAACGTGAATGCAACTTTGCAACGTGGCATCGCTGCCGGCGAAAGCTTGTTTGAGATTATCGACACGCCGGATGAAATCGATTCCGGAACCTATCGCGCCAAATCCGTTGCAGGTGCGGTTGAGTTTCGCAATATATGTTTTTCATACGGCAATGTTGATTCACAGATTCTCAAGAACGTCTCGTTGAAGGTCGAGGCGGGAAAGTCACTGGCGATCGTCGGGCATTCGGGCAGTGGAAAGTCCACCCTGGTCAGTTTACTGCCAAGATTTTACGATGTTGATTCAGGCGAAATTCTCCTGGACGATGTGCCGATCGGCGATTACGAACTGGATAATTTACGGGAGAACATCAGCCTGGTCAGTCAGGACATCGTGCTATTTAACGATACGATTGCGAATAACCTGGCCTATGGTCAACTAAAGGAAAAATCACGAGCAGAATTGTTGGTGGCGGCGGAAGCTGCACATGTGCTTGAGTTTGTTAACGACCTGCCTGACGGACTCGATACATTTGTTGGAGATCGTGGCGTGCTGCTGTCGGGTGGCCAGCGTCAGCGAATCGCAATTGGGCGAGCATTGCTCAAGAACGCGCCGGTACTGATTCTGGATGAGGCTACATCTTCCCTGGATACCAAATCGGAAAGACGCATACAGGAGGCGCTTTCGACCCTGATGGAAAACAGGACGACGCTGGTTATCGCGCATCGCTTGTCGACCATCGAGAATGCGGACCAGATCGTGGTGCTGGACCGGGGACGTGTTGTCGAATTCGGCAGTCACGATGAACTGCTGAAGAAAAATGGCCACTATGCGGATCTTCATCGATTGCAATTCAGCGATGAGAAACTAGCAGTCCAACAAGGTACGTCTGACGGACCACCAGGCGCGAATTGACGATCATGTCGGTGCGTGCTGAAAGCTGGATCAATCGAGTCTGGTATGAAGGATCAATGTGGTTCTTGCCGCTATTGCCACTCAGTTGGCTTTACGCGCTTGTTACAAGCTTGCGACGTTATTTGTATGGGTCCGGAATCTGGCGATCCCGCAATGCAGGTGTACCGGTCATTGTCATTGGCAACATCACGACGGGCGGTACCGGCAAGACGCCGCTGACGGTCATGCTGGTGCAAGAATTGGGGCAGCGTGGGTTTTCGCCAGGAATCGTCAGCCGCGGTTATCGCGGTAATGTTGGCGCGTCACCCATCGCAGTAACGGCAAAGAGCGATCCCGCAATCGTCGGCGATGAACCGGTCTTGCTGGCGAAGCGCTGCCTATGTCCGGTGGTCGTGCATCCGAATCGTGTAGCGGCTGCCGAAACCCTTCGGGATCAGGGGGTCGACGTCATTATCGCTGATGATGGCTTGCAACATTACCGACTTGCACGTGACGTTGAGATTGCCGTTGTCGATGGCAAGCGCCTGTGGGGAAACCAGAGGTTGTTGCCGGCCGGGCCTTTGAGAGAGCCTGTGTCCCGGTTGCGCAGCGTCAATCACATTCTGGTGCAAGGAGGTGGCGCCTCGGTTTCAATCCCCGGAATGAATGAAGCTATGTCGGTCACCGAATTTTCATTGCGCCTGCTCGAAGTGTGCAAACTGGATGGTGAATCGTCAAAGTCGCTGGAGGATTTCAAAGGGCAGCGCATCCACGCAGTTGCGGCGATTGGCAATCCGGATCGGTTTTTTGATGCATTGGAAGAATACGGCATGGACGTAATCAGGCACCCGTTCCCTGATCATGCGACACTGACCGATGCTGACCTTGCGTTCGATGAACAGTGTGATGTCCTGATGACTGAAAAAGATGCGGTAAAATGTCGTGGGATTGCGAGCGAGAAAATCTGGTATGTGCCGGTGGAAGTCATGCTCGGCGAAGCGGCCAAAAACACTTTGATGGAGCAAATCGAAGAGTCGATTGGTCGTTACGTGGATTCGAGCCATGTCTGACTTCGTCGTTGTAATTCCCGCTCGCTTTGAGTCCGAGCGCCTGCCCGGCAAGCCGCTAAGACTTATTGCCGGACTGCCTATGATCCAGCATGTTTGGCAATGTGCCCTGGGGAGCGAGGCAAGCCAGGTCGTGATCGCGACGGATGACGAGCGCATCCAGTCGGCTGCAGAGTCGTTTGGCGCTACGGTTTGCATGACTTCTGCCAGTCATCGTTCAGGCACTGAAAGAATCGCTGAAGTGGCCGAAATTCTCGATTGGCAGGACGAACAATGGGTGATCAACCTGCAAGGCGATGAACCACTGATGTCACAGGAGGCTATTTCAGAGTGCGCCGCATTGCTCGAGGACCCATTGGCTGACATATCGACTCTTGCCTCGCCGCTGCAGTCTGCCGAGGACTTCAGGGATCCAAATGTTGTCAAGGTTGTGCTTGATCAGAAAGAATTCGCGCTCTATTTCAGTCGCGCGACGATACCGTACGCACGAAGTGCCGACAGTGAAGAACTGGCAATGAACACTGCGCTGCACCATCACGGAATATACGGCTATCGTTGCGCAGTGTTACGCAAGCTCGTTGCCGCAAAACCATCTGTACTCGAGCAGTGTGAACAATTGGAACAGTTGCGCGCGCTTGAGCTTGGCCAAAAGATAAAAGTAGGGCGGCCAACGAAGCGTCCCGGACCCGGTGTCGATACCGAGGTCGATCTTGCTGCGGTGAGTGCATTGTTGCGCGCCGGCGCGGCAGCATAAAAAAGTCAGGCGTGACGATTAAGCTTGAGCGATGCCTGGAATTCGTTCAAAGACCGGAGCGGTTCAGCGTGATCTGGAAAGACACCATGTGCGAACGACTTCTCGCAACCGCATTAGGAACCTCTGATCTATTCTGGGCCCAAGGTACGAGTTCACGAATAGATCGGAGGTTCCTTTATAAAATCCGCAAGAATTATGATCGCAATGCGGATCAATGCGATACTGTTTTGAACAGGAAATAGCCAAAGTTTATCCCCATGGTTGAAGAAAGAAATATCAGCGTCTTGTTCGTGTGCCTTGGCAACATCTGTCGATCACCAACCGCGGAAGGCGTGTTTCGAAAGTTAGTGGCGGATGCCGGCCTCGCCGAGAAAATTCATATCGACTCTGCTGGCACGCATGCTTTCCATAGCAGCGAACCACCCGATCGTCGAGCGCAGGCCGCGGCGCTGCGGCGTGGTTTCGAACTCAGTGACATCAGGGCACGCCGTGTATCGGCGAATGACTACGAACAATTCGATTTCATTCTTGCGATGGATGGAGATAATCTGGCCGTCCTGCGTGAGCGCGCGGGCGAGGAATGCACCGCGACGATTCGACTGTTTCTTGATTTTTCGGAATCGTCGCGGGAATCCGAAGTTCCCGATCCTTATTACGGCGGCACCGCAGGTTTCGAGCGCGTATTGGATATCGTCGAGGCCGCAGCCGGTGAATTGTTGCGCCACATCCGCGAAGAGCGCCTGTAGAAGAATCTACAGCAATCTCAAAAGCATCTTTGCAGGAGCGGCAATCTGGTCAGCACGGCCTGATGTCGCGAAGCTCATGGATGTGCGGGAGCAACGAGCCGCGACTCCAACCCCAAACGAGGCTGAAGCCGCTACGGTGACATTTCCAGCGGCAAGCGCAGGGAATTGATACTTGCCGTGCTATTTACTGCTCACTGACGTCTTTGTCTGCCGCCGGCTCTTTTTGTGCGGGCGCTGGCTCCGGCGCCCATGGCAGCAGACGGCCTGCGGGTTTTTTCTCAGCCGAATCAGCGGTCGCACTGGTTTCCTGCGCGCGTTCCGGTTGCGCCGTTACATCGCCATTTCCTGCGGGAGGCTTGTCCGGCGAGGCTGTTTTCGGAGCTGATGTTTCTTCGTTCGCGGATTTCTCAGGCGTACTGTCATTACTGCTGCTACGAGGTGCAGCAGGTTTGGCAGACGACCGGCTGTCCATGGATTCGCTTGTTGACACATCACTGGCGGATGCGGGTTTTTCAACCGGTGCCGAATCAGCACGGGTGTCCTTTTGCGTCTCCTTTTCCGGTGCGATTGCCGCAGGCGACGGCGGCGTGTCTTCATGATCTGCGCTTCCGGTTCTCGGTTCCGTCCTGGATTCCGCCTCGGATTTGGCAGCAACGGGCTCAGCGGGTTTATCTTGCTGTGCTTCATTTGCCGTCGGCGTCGTCACCGGGTCTGCCGACGCAGCAGCGCCCTCATTTGCACGCCTCTGCCGTTCTGGCTTTTCATTTGAGGTTGTGTCGTCAGCAGTCGCACCCACGATCTGTTCATTTTGTGGCTGATCCGGTTTCGCCACAGCGTCATTCGTACGTTCGGGTTTGGCCGCCGCGCTTTCTGCCTGCGATTCGGTGGTCACCTCAGAAGTGGATGAGCCGGTCGCTTGTTGCTCGTTTTCGCTCTGCTTGTGTGCCTCCGCAGAATCTGGGCTGCGCCGGCGCCTGCGTCCTCCGCGACTGCGCCGTCTGCTGCTTGATTTGCGTGTCTCACTCTTTGCCTCACCACTACTTTCCTGCGTTCTGGTCGGTTTGGCGGCATTGTCTTTGTTTTGATCGGAGTCGCGTCCGTCGGTTGTCTTCGCCTGTGTTTTCCGCTGCGATTCACGGCCATCGGAGTTCCTGGCGGTTTTCTTCGAGGTCTGTTTTTGCCGCTGCGTCTTTCTGCTATCACCGCTTTTCTGTGACTCGCCGCGACGACGACTACGTTGCGCGCCTGAAGAGCGAGCGCCACTCCTCTTCTGCGGTCTGTGGCCGGCAGACCGATGCTTCTTTTCGTTCTGTTTTTCAGCGCCAGAGAACAGGCCTTTGAGCCAGGCCCAAAAACCGCTTCCTTCGCTGGGCGCCGACTTGCGTTCCGGCGGCGGCGATGTTGCTGCAATCGTTGCAACTGCTGCCAGTTCGGCCGGCGCTCTGCCTTGAATTGCCTTTGGGATTACTTGTTCTTCTTCGTTTTCGACCAACGCAAAACTGGTGCCGACGTTTTCCGGCAGATCCAGTTGATCGTCTCGAACACGCCGTACCTGATAATGCGGAGTTTCCAGTAACGGGTTGGCAACGAGAATTACCTGCATTTCATGACGGGATTCGAGGCTCTGCACCCACTCTCGTTTTTCATTCAAGAGATAGGTCGCAACTTCGACCGGCAATTGAGCGATAACTTTGGCGGTACGCTCCTTGCGGGCTTCCTCGCCGATCAGGCGAAGAATTGCCAGCGCGAGCGACTCTACGCTGCGAATATTACCGATACCGCTACACCGTGGGCACACCAGGTAGCTGGATTCGCCAAGAGAGGGTCGTAGACGCTGCCGTGACATCTCCAAGAGACCGAATCGGCTGATCTTGCCGAACTGGACGCGGGCACGATCCTGGCGCACTGCGTCACGGAGCCTGGTTTCAACGGCCCTTTGATTCTTCTGCGGACCCATGTCGATGAAGTCAATGACAACCAGTCCGCCGAGATCGCGGAGCCTGAGTTGCCGACCCACTTCCTCGGCCGCTTCCAGGTTGGTCTGATAGGCGGTCTCTTCGATGTCACTGCCTTTGGTCGCCCGTGCCGAGTTGATATCGATGGCCACCAGAGCTTCAGTGTGGTCGATTACGATACTTCCGCCGGAGGGCAAATGGACGGTATGTGCGAATGCCGACTCGATTTGTGACTCAATCTGGTAGCGCGTGAACAACGGCACCGGGTCCGTGTAATGTTTCAGCTTGCGCTGATTGTGTGGCATCACCTGGTCGACGAATTCTTTTGCTTCGTTGTAGATTTTTTCGTCATCGATCAGGATCTCACCGATTTCGCTGGTCAGGTAGTCACGCAATGCGCGCACTACGGCATTGCTTTCCCGGTAAATAAGAAACGGTGATGGTCGTGAAACGACAACGGACTTGATTGCTTCCCAAATCGCCAGCAGATTATTCAGATCCCATTCAAGCTCCTCCGCATCGCGGTCGATTCCTGCGGTACGCAGGATGACGCTCATGCCATCCGGAATATTGACGCCGCGCAATGATTCTCGGGCCAGGTCCCGGTCCTCACCAACGATACGACGGGACACTCCGCCGGATTTGGGTTTGTTCGGCTTCAACACGATGAAGCGGCCAGCGAGGCTCACGAACGTTGTGAGTGCCGCGCCTTTGTTACCGCGCTCTTCTTTGTCGATTTGAATGACAATGTCCTGACCTTCTTTCAGAACATCGCGGATATTGGGTTTCTTGCCAGCCGGGACTTCTTTAATGAAGTACTCGCTTGAAATTTCCTTCAGTGGCAGGAAACCGTGTCGATCGGCACCGTAATTGACAAAGGCCGCTTCGAGGCTGGGCTCGATGCGGGTGATTTTGCCTTCATAGATATTGGCTTTCTTACGTTCGCCGGACGGTAACTCGATATTGAGATCGTAAAGACGCTGGCCATCGACCATTGCCATTCGCAACTCTTCTTCCTGAGTTGCGTTGATTAACATTCTTTTCATATTGCCCTACTTTGTAATTGTAGTTGGGCAACGAAGCGGAAAATCTGTAAAAGGCCAGAGCGGCGTAGCAGGGTGGGCGCACAGCAGCCAGCCGGCACGATGTGCCGGGGAGCTGGTATGTAGACTTCGTCAAGGCTCGATCCTCAAGGATCCAGCCCAGCAGAAACATGATCATTAAAACCCTGCGGTTTTGCCGCCTTGGCGCGCGTAGGAATTTCCGGTCGCTGCCAATTTAGGTTCCTCGCCCGGGTTTGCGAGCGTGGAACGAGTAATATAAACGTGCGGCCTGCGGTTTTTGCCAGTCGCTACGAAATACAGTGTTGCGCGATTGCCGATACTACAGGACCGTCGCAGCGCGTTAATATAGCACAGCAAGCCCGAATCACACCCATAATCCGTCCCACAAAAAGCAAATAAGTCACTGTTCATGCAGCATAAGTCCAGCAATTCCATAAATGGCGTCACGAGCAAGGTGCGCAAACTGACCATTGACGAGGATCAGGCGGATCAGCGAATCGATAATTTCCTGCGACGTGAGCTGCCGGGTGTCCCGCGGAGCCGTTTGTATCGAATTTTGCGTCGTGGTGAAGTGCGGGTAAACGGAGGACGCATTCGGGCGGAATATCGCTTGCAAGCCGGTGATGTGGTGCGCATACCTCCGGCACGAGTCCGCGAAGCACCGTCATCGCCGCCGGCCGCAGCGACCGCACGTATGGCGGAATCCATAATTTATGAGGACAAGCGCCTGCTCGTTATCAATAAGCCGAGCGGTATTGCGGTTCATGGTGGCAGCGGTGTGAGTCACGGCGTTATCGAGTTGCTGCGGGAGCTGCGACCTGATTTGCGCGATCTGTCTTTGGCGCATCGACTCGATCGCGAAACGTCGGGAAGCCTGATACTCGCAAAACGGCGCAGCACGCTACGTATGTTGCACGAGCGATTTCGCGAGGGCAGGGTGGAAAAGAATTACCTGGCACTGGTCTGCGGCGACTGGCAATCGGGTGACCGGCGGATTGATGCGCCACTCTTGGTGACACATCGGCAAGGTGGTGAGCGGCATGTCATCGTCGATGCGGAGGGTAAGTCTGCGCAGACAAGATTTGGATTGTCACGCACATTCGGCCAGTACAGTTTGCTGCAGTGTCAGCCACGAACAGGGCGTACTCACCAGATCAGAGTGCATGCAAAGTTTGCCGGGCACCCGCTGGCGGGAGACGATCGTTATGGTGAGGCTGCCGAGAATCGCAAACTGAAGAAACTCGGCCTGAGGCGAATGTTCCTGCATGCGCAATCCATTTCCTTCCCTGACGAGCACGGCAATGATCGGCACTTTACAGCACCGCTAGCAGCCGATCTGGCTCGATTTCTGGACAGGCTGCCCGATCTGCTGCGTAAAGGCTCCTAGCCCAGGCTAGGACAATAAATAGCCCAGTTCCAGCAAGCACGATGCCAGCCAGATCATTGGCAGTCCGATCAGAGCCGTTGGATCATCGGTCTTGACGGACTCAAACAGCACGAATCCTGCTCCTTCGATTTTGAAGCTGCCGGCACAATCGTAGGGTTTGTCGTGCCGCAGGTAGGATTCCGCCAGGCGAAGGTCAAAATTCCGGAATTGAACAACGGTTTTGTCGATATGTTCATAACGTCGTCGAGAGTCGGGATCGAGCAGACAGATCGCGGTCAGGAATGTCATGGTCTTGCCGGATGCAGACAGGAGTTGTTCTACAGCTTTCGCATGATCGCCGGGTTTACCCACCACCTGCTTGTCCAGTACGGCAAGTTGATCAGCGCCGATTATGAGCGCGTCACGATGCGTGCTCGATACTGCCTCGGCTTTTTGCCGTGCGAGACTTGCCGCAAGTGACTCAGGATCCAAAGTGCCGTCGTCTGATTCGTCGACGTCGGGTGCCAGCGTCTCATACTCGTCCAGGAATCGATCCAGGAGACCACGCCGATAGGACGAAGACGACGCCAGAATAATGGGTGGGGCGGCCGGGTTTTGCATCAGATTCAACGAGCTGCAAGTGAATCCAGAGTGTAACCGCTTTCCCCGGGGGCCGAAATACAGGCGTTTTCACCAGTTGCCGGGCGAATGGTTTCCTGTTACCTGATTTGCATTGATTTTCTTCGCAAATGTGGCTTTGACAGTGGCGTTGAGTGTGCCTATCATGCGGCCCCCATGAGCAGTCATTTGCTAGATCGGGCGTTACCGACTCAGTTAGCCAGGTCCGAACAGGTTATTGATTGTAAAGTAAAATTTCAGGATTTGGGTCGAATAACCGAGGTCGTCGAGTCCGATCTTGCGGCGCTGGCTGCAGGTGAGGGGTCCGCGAAATGGCGCGATGCGCCCGTTAGCATTAGACTGGCTTTCAGTTTTGTGCAGCTATCCGAGGCGGTGCCGGCGGTCACCGGGGAAGTTTCAACCACGCTGGAGGCAGTGTGCCAGCGTTGTTTGCAAACTTGCAGCTTACCGCTCAAAGCAAGTCTGCGGTATGTGCTGGTGCCCTACAAAGACCGCGCGGATACGCTGGATGATTACGAGACGTGGGAGTTGACCGAGAAAACGGTTCTGCCTCTGGAAATCGTTGAGGAGGCGCTGCTAATGGCGATGCCATTCCCGGCGCTGCACGAATCGACAGAACAGTGCGGTCCATTCGCACAGGAATTTTTGCCGGAATCCGCAGAAACGGTGCGACCGTTTGCGGATCTGAAGGCACAGTTGGATGAGTTAAAGTAATTTTTATTCCGATCGGAACGACTTTGATCGGCTGATTAGTATCGTCGGTGGCAGGATTTGGCCGCCTCAGTTTGGAGCATAAAATATGGCAGTTCAAAAGAGCCGAAAGACACCTGCGCGACGTGGCATGCGTCGATCGCACGACAAACTCGGCGGACCTACGTTGTCCGTCGACCCGACTTCGGGAGAATCTCACTTGCGGCACCGCGTAACGCCCGATGGTTTCTATCGTGGCAAGCAGGTCATCGAACACGCTGTAGTAGAAGAAGAGCAAGAGTAAACACGTTTATCTCCTGACGGCACCTAGCCCGGACTATTCATGAATGCGCACACGCCCTTGCTTGATCCTTGTTCGCACAGGGAATTTTCCTCCCTCGGAAATACACACCGATATTCCGCTCGGTCGGATAATCCCCTGTGCGAACAATGCTCTGTGCAATCATCGTGGCGATTCATGAATAGTCCGGGCTAGCGCCATAGTGCCGGTCATTCGAGTATTTCGTGGGCACAGAATCCATCATTTCTCTGGATGCAATGAGCGGCGACCGCGGTGCCGAGATTGTCGTTCGAGCTGCAAAAACCTGTCTGGATAACCAT
>Ga0209988_10000788_pt1 | contig 20173 bp, 18 predicted proteins | sample N075metaG_FD_183115 | JGI IMG/M metagenome (GOLD analysis project Ga0209988, IMG submission 183115) | Deep subsurface microbial communities from Kermadec Trench to uncover new lineages of life (NeLLi) - N075 metaG (SPAdes) (version 2) | ecosystem: Environmental > Aquatic > Marine > Ocean trench... | reverse complement strand
ACTTGGCGAGCAAGGCTACGCGAACGCAGAGATCGAACCTGTTCCCGAGCTTAACCATGAGAGCAAAGAAGCCGAGATCACTTTCTACATAAGCCCAAAGAGTCGCGTCTACGTTCGTCGAATTAACTTTAATGGCATCGACCAGGTGGACGACGAAGTACTGCGGCGGGAAATGCGCCAGATGGAAAGTGCATACCTGTCCAATCGATTGATCGAACGATCCAAAGTCAGGTTGCAGAGATTGCCGTACATCGAATCGGTTACTACGAACAATGTGCCTGTGCCGGGCAGTCCTGATCTTGTCGATGTCGATTTCAACCTCGAATACAGGATGCCGGGACAGTTCAGCGGCGGCCTCGGCTTTTCAGAATCACAGGGATTGATGCTAAACGGCAGCATCATCCACACGAATTTCCTCGGCACAGGTAACCGCGTTGCACTTGAAGTGGTGTCTGGTAAATTCCAGAAGTTATACAGCCTTTCACACACCGATCCGTATCGATCAATGGACGGCATTCGTCGAACGTTTGGTGTCAATTATCGCGATACCACGCAATTCACCTCGTCGGCATCCGATTTTTCGACCACAAGTGCAGGGGCGACGATAGATTACGGATACCCGGTGTCGGAGCATCAATCGGTGTCGTTCGGTCTGAGGTATCAACACGCCGAGCTCTTGTCATCGACATCGAGTACGCAACAGGCACAGGACTGGGTGCTCAATAACGGTGATCAGTTTCTTCGAGACATAGGCGGCGGGGCGATCTTTTTCGGGACCGCTTACGATTCGCTCGAACTCATGCTGGGCTGGAGTTTCGACAGCCGTAATCGGGCGCTGTTCGCCGACCGTGGATCTCGCCAGCAAGTGTTTCTGTCGGCGACGATTCCGGGTAGCGACGTCAACTACTACACGGCACGCTACAATTTTACCAAGTACTTTCCGCTTGGGCGTCGCTGGACGCTTCGCTACAACCTCGAGACCGCGATCGGCCTTGCGCTCAAGGAAACGACAGCAATACCACCATTCAAGCAATATTATGCGGGTGGGCCGAATTCAGTCCGCGGCTTCCGCGAGTCCTTCCTTGGGCCACGGGACAGTTTTGGCAATCCTTACGGTGGCAACATGTTGGTTGCGAGCCAACTAGAGCTTATACTCCCGCTGCCGGCAAAATGGTCTTCCCAGGCAAGGGCGAGCATTTTCTATGATATTGGCAATGTTTTTAACACGGGTGAGGTTAAGTTTACCGATAAATTAGGGTCTCCCATTGAGTACAAGCCCGAATACGATGAACTGCGAGCATCGGTCGGTATTGCCGTACAATGGTTAAGCCCGATGGGGCTCTTCCGGTTCAGCTATGCATACCCACTCAATGAATATGCAGGGAATGACAGGTATTACGGAGACGAAGTGGAGCGATTCCAGTTCTCAATTGGTCAAGCGTTTTAAGGAATACATTGTTTATGAAAGTTGTAAATCAGCAAGTTTATAGAATGGTTTTCGGTATTGCGCTGGCATGCGCGTTCGCATCGCCAGCTAGTGCGCAAGAATTGAAGATAGGCGTTGTGAATATTCAGGCGCTGATGGAACAGGCGCCGCAAACGAAATCAGCGATGGATGCTCTGCAGGACGAGTTTGCTCCGCGTCAGCGTGAATTCACGGCAAAGCAAAAAGTATTCGAAGATCTTCAAGCGAAAGCGCAAAAGGATGTCGCGGTTATGGGTGAAACCGAACGCCGCAATGTTGAGAAAGAGTTGCGTGACCTGCAGCGTGAAGTAACTCGTCTGCAAAACGAATTTCGTGAAGACCTGAACCTGCGCCAGAATGAAGAGCTGGGCAAGTTGCAACGCTCTTTGCTCAAGGAAGTTCAGGACTACGCCTTGCAGGAAGGATATGACCTCATCGTCGGTGACGGCGTCTTGTATGCGAGCACGTCGGTCAATATTACCGACAACGTGCTGCAAGCCCTAGAGGCCGACTTTCAAGCGACAGGCTCGCGCTAGTCGCGGCATCGTTACGTGGACCCGCATTTAATGGTCCGATAATGGCGATCAGCCTTGGAGAACTGGCAACTCGATTTGATTGCGAGCTGCAAGGTGACGCGGATGTCCAGATTGAGACCGTCGCCTCACTGCAAAATTCCGATTCGTCGTCACTGAGTTTTCTGTCAAGCCCGGCGTTCAAACAACACCTGGCTTCGACGAAAGCAGCTGCTGTTATTTTACGTGCCGAAGATGCTTCGCTGTGCCCGGGAGCTTGTCTGATCAGCGAAAATCCGTACGCGAGTTACGCGCGGATGGCGGCGGAAATCCAACCAGCGCCACGCTACGAGCCCGGTGTACACGCGTCGGCGACGATTGCGTCAACGGCGAGCATCGCCCCTGGTGCGCATATCGCCGCAAACGCGGTAGTCGGCGAACGATCTACAATCGGCGAAAACACTTACGTTGGACCGGGATGCGTTGTCGGTCCGGATTGCACAGTGGGCGACGATTGTCGTTTGATCGCCAACGTTACCGTTGTTCGTAGCGTCGTGATGGGGGCTCGCTGCCTGCTGCATCCGGGCGTGGTTATTGGTACGGACGGATTTGGCAATGCGATGACGCCGGAAGGTTGGGTCAAAGTGCCACAGCTAGGTGGGGTGCGCGTTGGCGATGATGTCGAGATTGGTGCAAATACCGCGATCGACTGCGGAGCGCTCGATGACACAATCATAGAGGATGGTGTCCGCATCGATAATCTGGTTCACATCGCACACAATGTCAGGATTGGTGCACACACGGCCATAGCCGCGAAATGCTGTTTTGCAGGCAGTGTCACGATTGGCAAGCGTTGCATGTTTTCAGGTAATTCAGGGTCAACCGGGCATGTCACGATCTGTGACGATGTCATCGTCAGTATCTTGGGTATGATCACCAAGGACATCACTGAGCCCGGTGTTTATGCGTCGAGTTTTCCGGCCGAACCCGTGCGTGACTGGAATCGAAATGTGGCTCGTGTCCGTCGCCTGGGCAAGCTAGCCGATCGAGTCAGGAAACTGGAGAAGGGCGCCAAATGAGTTCGATACACGCGACGGCAATAGTCTCGGAAAGCGCCAGTATTGCGGACGATGTCAGCATTGGTGCGTACTCGATAATCGGTGACGACGTGGTCGTCGGAGCCGGCACCCGGATCGACAGTCACGTTGTCATCAACGGGCCGACCGTCATCGGTGACGACAATCACATTTACCAGTTCACGTCGGTCGGCGACGATCCACAGGACAAGAAGTACGCCGACGAGCCAACCACGCTGACCATCGGGAATCGCAATACGATTCGCGAATTTTGCACGATTAGCCGCGGCACAGTGCAGGGTGACGGTGAGACGACGATGGGCGATGACAACTGGATCATGGCCTATGTGCACATCGCGCACGATTGCCATATCGGCAGCAACACTATCTTCGCCAATAATGCGACTCTTGCCGGTCACGTTCACATCGGCGATTGGGTCATCCTGGCCGGTTTTTCCGGAGCGCACCAGTTTTGCCGAGTTGGTGCGCATGCGTTTCTTGGAATGTATTCGGGCGTCAGTCGTGATGTTCCCCCGTATACGATGGTCTTCGGGACTCCCGGCGTACCGCGAGGCATTAACAGCGAAGGACTCAAGCGACGTGATTTCAGTACCGAACAGATCCGGAATATCAAAGAAGCGTATCGGATCGTGTATCGCAAGGGCCTGAAGCTCGATGAAGCGATAGTCCAACTGGAGCAACGATTGGCGGATCAGCCCGAGCTCGCCATTCTGCTCGACTCACTGCGCTCGACTGAGCGCGGCATCATACGATAGGGCCCGTGAGAATTGCACTGGTTGCTGGGGAGGCATCCGGCGATTTGCTGGGTGCGGGTTTGATTCGTGCGATTCGTGCAAAAGTGCCCGATGCGATTTTCGAGGGCGTAGCCGGTCCCGCAATGATCGATGCGGGTTGCGTTCGAGTGCACGACGCCGAAGCACTGGCTGTAATGGGATTGATCGAACCACTCATGGAAATTCCGAGGCTGTTTCGCTTGCGCCGATCACTGATTCGCCGCTGGCGGTCGTCGCCGCCCGATGTTTTTGTCGGCATTGATGCGCCGGATTTTAATTTCGGGCTTGAAAAGGCGCTGCGTAAGGCGGGTATTCTCACGGTGCATTACGTCAGTCCATCCATTTGGGCCTGGCGCGCGGGACGTATCAATACGGTTCGCAAGGCGGCCGATCGTGTACTTTGTATCCTGCCCTTTGAAAAGCCCATCTATGACGAGCAGGGCATAGACGCCGTATTCGTGGGTCATCCGAAAGCCGATCACCTGGCTGCTGACATTGATACGCAATCGTCGCGACGAATGCTGAATCTCGAGAACCACGACATTGTCGCGGTTCTGCCGGGCAGCCGCAGCAGCGAAGTGTCGCGATTGGGACCCATTTTCGCGTCGGCCGCTGCGATCATCTCTGCCGGTGACGAGAATATTCGTTTCGTGACGCCGATTGCGACTCCGAATTTGCGGCCGATGATTGAGCAGCAGATCCGCGATGCGGGCGTACAAGACGTATTTCAGCTCGTCGATGGTGATTCCATTGAGGTTATGTCTGCCGCGAATGTTGTCTTGCTCGCGTCGGGCACTGCCGCCCTCGAGTCTGCGTTGCTTGGCAAACCGACCGTGGCGGCTTATCGTGTCGCCGGACTGACGGCGCTGATCGTCAAAAGTCTGGGGTTGCTCAATGTCAGTCATTTCACCATTCCCAACCTGCTCACGGAAGAACCGCTGATTCCCGAATTTATTCAGAAAGCGGCGACTCCCGAGGCCATTGCCGCGGAAGTCGCGGCATTGCTCGCGGATCGGTCACGCTGCGAGGCGATCAGCGATCGATTTGCTAGACTGCGTACGGAGCTTGCGCTCGGTGCGGACCAACGTGCCGCCGACGCAGTAATAGACCTCGCTACTTAGTGGGCTACTCAAACGAGCAAACTCGAACCGTCGCCAGAAATGCATCAATCACAGCCGAATGACAATGATGGTCCCATCGCCGGGGTCGATGAGGCCGGTCGCGGCCCGTTGGCCGGGCCGGTCGTTGCGGCCGCGGTGATTCTTGATCCGGGGCGCCCGATTCAGGGGCTTGCGGACTCAAAAAAGCTCGCCGCCAGGCGCCGCGAAGAATTGGCGAGCGAGATTCGAGGGCGCGCCTTGTCCTGGTCGGTCGCCTGGGCGGATGCGGCCGAAATAGACGCGCTCAATATCCTGGCTGCCACCATGCTCGCCATGCGGCGAGCGATTCTCGGTCTCTCGGTGACACCGTTCAAAGTTGAGATTGACGGGAATCGGTTGCCTGACCTGATTTTCGGTGGCTTGATAATCAGCGGTGAGGCGATTATTGGTGGCGACGCCAAGGTGGCCGCGATCAGCGCTGCGTCTATTATCGCCAAGACGACCCGTGACCGGATCATGATCGACATCGACAGCCTGTACCCCGATTACGAATTTGCGCGTCACAAGGGTTACGGCACGGAGGCGCATCGTCAGCGTTTACAACGGCATGGGCCATGCGAGCAGCACCGCCGCAGTTTCGCGCCAGTGAGGCGGGCAGGATGACGTCGACCCCGTTTGTTCATCTACACGTCCACACCGAATACTCGTTGGTTGATAGCACGGTACGCATTCCCGCATTGATGCATCAATGCGCTGCCGACGGCATGCCGGCTGTTGCGATGACCGATCAAAGCAATCTGTTCGGCATGGTGAAGTTTTACAAACAAGCTGTCGCCGCTGGCATCAAGCCAATCATCGGGGTCGATCTTCGCATCGCCAATGACGATGAACCGGAACGCCCACATCAATTGATCCTGTTGTGCAAAGACAATACCGGCTATCGCAACTTGTCACGTCTTGTGAGCCGGTCGTACCTGGAAGGCCAGGTGCGGGGCGAACCGCAGGCACGGCGACAATGGCTGGACAGCGACAGTTGTTCTGGACTTCTGGCATTGTCCGGCGGCATCCACGGCGATGTCGGCAAGGCCCTGGTCCATGGGCATGAAGACGAGGCCCGGGAGTTGCTGGCTGGATGGCAGACGGTGTTCGGTGATCGTTATTACCTTGAATTGATCCGTACCGGGCGCAGTGGAGAGGAAGATTGCGTGCAAGCGAGCCTGCAACTGGCAAGCAGGTGTGGAGTCGGTGTCGTTGCCAGCAACGATGTCCGGTTCATCAGTCGAGACGATTTCAATGCGCACGAAGCGCGTGTGTGTATTCATGCGGGCCGGACGCTCGCCGATCCTGATCGACCGCATCTCTATAGCGAGCATCAGTATTTGCGCAGCTCCGCCAAAATGGCCGAATTGTTCGCCGACGTGCCCGAGTCAGTTGAAAACGCCGCCGAGATTGCGCGCCGCTGCAATCTGGAACTGCGACTGGGCCACAGCGTCTTGCCGGCATTTCCAGTTCCGAAAGGGCAAACAGAGTCAGATTTTCTTGAGGCCGAAGCGACACGTGGCCTGGCCGCCAAGCTTGATGAACTATTCGCCAGGTTGTCGACATCGGCCAATGAACGCGACACTGTCAGCGCGCCTTATTTCGAACGGTTAAGCACAGAACTCGAGGTGATCCGCGGCATGGGATTTCCGGGGTACTTCCTGATCGTCGCCGATTTCATTCGCTGGGCTCGCAAAAACGACGTTCCTGTTGGGCCCGGTCGCGGATCGGGTGCGAGCTCGCTGGTCGCGTGGGTACTTGGCATCACTGATCTCGATCCATTGCACCATGATCTGCTATTCGAGCGGTTTCTAAACCCCGAACGCGTTTCCATGCCGGATTTCGATGTCGATTTCTGCATGGAGGGCCGAGACCGGGTGATCGATTATGTGGCTGAACGCTACGGGCGCGATCGAGTTGCGCAGATCATCACGTTTGGAACAATGGCAGCCAAAGCAGTGATCCGGGACACTGGGCGCGTATTGGGTCAGCCCTACGGATTTGTTGATCGGATTGCCAAACTGGTGCCGTTCGACCTTGGCATCACCCTCGAAGGGGCTCTCGATCAATCCGAAGAACTTGCGGCCTTGTATCGCGATGACGAGGAAGTGGCGGCGATTATTGATCTGGCAAAATCGCTCGAAGGCCTGGTCAGAAACGCGGGCAAGCATGCGGGTGGAGTCGTCATTTCCCCGGACCCATTGACCGATTTTACGGCGCTCTACTGCGAAGATGGCGGCACCCAAATCATCACGCAACTCGACAAAGACGATGTTGAGGCGATTGGTCTCGTCAAATTTGATTTCCTCGGCCTCAAGACACTGACAATCATCGATTGGGCCGAACGGATCATAAATTCGTCGGCAGAGATTTCGGACTTCGATATCAAAAACATTCCGGAGGAGGATGAGAAAACATTCGAATTGTTGCGCAGCACGCAGACGGCGGCTGTCTTTCAACTCGAATCCAGCGGCATGCGTGATCTGATCAAGCGCATGCGGCCCGATCGGTTTGACGATCTCGTTGCGCTGGTTGCGCTGTACCGCCCTGGGCCATTGCAGTCCGGAATGGTTGATGATTTCATCACTCGCCGGCATTCGACCAATCAGGCCGAGATTGACTACTTGCACCCGGATCTCGAGCCGCTACTGAAAGAAACGTATGGCGTCATTTTGTACCAGGAGCAGGTCATGCAGATCGCGCAGCTGCTCGCCGGATACACTTTAGGTGGCGCCGACTTATTGCGCCGGGCCATGGGTAAGAAGAAACCCGAGGAAATGGCCAAGCAGCGGGAGATTTTTATAACCGGTGCAACCGACCGCGGTGTTGCCGATCACACGGCAACACGAATCTTCGATCTGATGGAGAAGTTCGCTGCTTACGGCTTCAACAAATCTCATTCGGCGGCCTATGCGGTGCTTGCCTATCAGACCGCCTATCTAAAGGCACATCACCCGGCCGCTTTTATGGCCGCAGTGATGAGTGCTGATCTCGGCAACACCGACCGGTTGGTCACTCTCAAAGACGATTGCCGCAAGCAGCAATTGCAGCTGGTTGCACCGAGCATCAATCGTTCCGGTTACGCGTTTACCGTTACCGATGAGCAAAGCATACTGTATGGCCTGGGTGCCATTAAAGGCGTTGGCCGTGCAGCGGTAGACGCCTTGATCGCCGAGCGGGATGCGGATGGACCCTACAGCGGACTGGCTGAATTCTGCCGGCGTGTTGATCACAACAAGATTAATCGGCGTGCCATCGATGCCATGATCAAGGCGGGGGCGATGGATGACTTCGGGCAGTCGCGTCGTGGCCTGAGCCAACAACTCAATGAAGCGCTCGCCAGCGCAGAGCAACAGGCACGTGCGGCGGCAGCAGGCCAGAACGATATGTTCGGATTGGAGGAGTCCGCTGAACCCGAAGACACGGAGGCGCCAATATCGGTGCCCGAATGGCCGGAGCGTGAGTTGCTCAACAATGAAAAAGAAGCGCTTGGCCTGTATCTCGCGGGGCATCCGTTTGATGCAGTACGCGCGGACGCCATGTTCTTCGTCGACGGTAAGCTGGCCGACCTCGTCGCTGAACCAGCGCCGCAGAATTTCAAGGGTGAGCGCGCCTACAATCAATCTCGTCGGGAAGTGACCGTTGCAGGTCTCGTCGCCGAAATTCGCAAGCGCGGTAATCGCGTTAGCGTGGTGCTCGACGATGACAGCGCGCGCATGGAAATCAATCTGTTCAGCGAAGCCTTCCAGGAATTTCGTCACCTGCTCGTCAAAGATGAAATCGTCGTCGTCAGTGGGCCGCTTCGTTACGATGATTTTGTCGGCGGCTGGACAGTCAACGTAAAGAATGTCCTGCACATCGACGGTGTAATCGAGAGCCGGGCGAAAGGGATCGTGTTGAGTCTTGCACCAAACGGGCAGGGCGAACAGTTACTCATTAAATTGCACGACCTGTTGCTGCCATACCGCGAGGGAAGCTGCGATGTGGCCGTGCAATACACTGGCGATACGGCGGCTGCCCGATTGAACCTGGGTCCGGAATGGGCCGTACGGCCGAGCCGGGAATTGCGCGATAAGCTGACAGAATTGCTGGGTAGCAACAATGTCCGTCTGCTCTACGCACCCGGCCGGGAAATCATGTAGCTTACGGTAGTGCCGCCACGCAACTACGTGGCGGTTTTGGTTCTGTAGCGAACCGGATGCTGGTAATGTTGGAGGCCGCCTTGCGGGCGAGTTCATCGGACTAAAATGGACCTGAAATTCCTGGAATTTGAACAACCTATCGCAGAACTCGAAGCTAAAATCGAGGAGCTGCGCTTTGTTGGCGACGATTCCGAGATCAATATCAATGACGAGGTTGCGCGGCTCAGGAAAAAGAGCGAGGCGCTGACCAAGAGTGTATTTGCCAAGCTCAGCGCTTGGCAGATTGCACAGGTCGCGCGGCATCCAATGCGTCCTTACACACAAGATTATCTCGATCTTATCGCGCCGGATTTCCAGGAATTACACGGTGACCGCATGTTCGCCGACGATCCGGCGATAATTGGCGGGATCGGTCGCATTGATGGCCGGCCATTGATGATTATCGGTCAGCAGAAAGGCCGGGACACGAAGGAACGGGTACGACGAAATTACGGCATGCCGAAGCCCGAGGGCTATCGAAAAGCGCAGCGACTGATGCGCATGGCAGAAAAATTTTCCTTGCCCATTGTCACGTTCATCGATACACCCGGTGCGTATCCTGGCGTCGGTGCCGAGGAGCGCGGACAAAGCGAAGCGATTGCCACTAGCTTGTACCTGATGGCCGGTCTCAATACGCCGATCATCAGTGTTGTCATCGGCGAAGGCGGATCGGGTGGTGCCCTGGCCATCGGCGTCTGTGATCGGTTGCTAATGCTGCAGTACAGCATCTACTCAGTAATTTCACCCGAGGGCTGTGCAAGCATCTTGTGGAAGAGCGCGGATAAAGCACAGGAAGCCGCCGAGGCGATGCGGATTACGGCGGCCAGCCTCGAAGAATTCGAGCTTGTCGATGATGTATTGACGGAGCCGTTGGGGGGCGCACACCGCGACCCGAAAGCGGCTGCCGAGGTTGTCCGTAACGCGGTGCTCAAACATCTGGAAGAACTCGATCAGTTGCCGCCTGATCAGTTGCTCGAACGTCGCCAACGTCGACTCGCCAATTTTGGCCAGTTCAAAGAGGCGTGACGTTTACGCGCGAGAGTTTGCTGCAGAAGCTCGCAGCGCTGTCTGAGGGCGCGGGCCAGGCGAATCGCTATGTCGTCGCATTCAGTGGCGGGCTGGATTCAACTGTTTTGCTGCACGCGCTCGCGTCGAATGCTGGCGAACGAGACATCCCGATCGTTGCTGTCCACATTGATCACGGTTTGCACGAAGATTCGTCGGACTGGAGTGCGCATTGCAAAACGATTGCTATCTCACTGGGTGTCGATTTCATCAGCGAGCGCGTCAGGGTTGAGAATGACACTGGCCATGGACCGGAGGCGGCTGCACGGGAGGCGCGCTATCGCGTCTTGTCGGCGTTGCTGGGTCGGGGCGACTGGCTTCTCACGGCACACCATCAAGACGATCAAGCTGAAACCTTGTTATTGAACCTGATTCGCGGCAGTGGTCCGGCTGGACTTGCCGGTATTGCTGCGATCCGGACTTTCGCAGAGGGCTCGCTCGTGCGTCCCATCCTGGACGTACCCAGAACGTCGTTGCAAGAATACGCCCGCGTGCAAGGCCTCGCTTGGATAGACGATCCGTCCAACGCCAATCAACAATTTGACCGAAACTTCCTGCGTCACGAGATCATGCCTCGCCTCGCCTCGCGCTGGCCTGATGCAGCCCGGCGTCTGCAGCGCAGCAGCAGGATTGCCGGCGATGCGGCAACGCTGCTCGATGAGCTTGCGGCCATTGACGCAGCGACGCTCGGCGACCGTCCGGACCGGCTGCAGATTGACAAGCTGTGCGCGCTACCGATAGCTCGACAGCGTAACGTGTTGCGCTATGCTATCCGACAGCTCGATCTGGCGATTCCATCCGAGCGGCACGTGCAGAAGATAATCGACGAAGTCGTCGCCGCGCGCGAGGACGCTGAACCGATCGTTCGCTGGAATGGCGTCGAAATTCGTCGCTATCGCAATTCCTTGTACCTGCTCGCCGCCGACCCCTCGGATTCGCCCGGCGATCAGGGTCTTGTCGTGGACGGCAACCGGATGGAGCTTGAGCACGGTCTCGGTATCCTGCGACTGGAATCGGGCGCAGCCGAAGGCCTGTCTCACGACGTCGTAGAGCGTGGCCTCGAGTTACGATATCGGCGCGGCGGAGAGAAATTTCGCCCCAACGGCCAGGCACACACGAAGAAACTCAAGAAATTGCTGCAGGAGGCCAGCGTCGTCCCGTGGATGCGGGATCGAATCCCGTTGATCTATTCTGCGGGAGAGCTGGTTGCCGTCGCTGATCTCTGGCTTGCGGCGGGGGCGGCAAGCAAGCCCGGAATCGCAGTTCGCTGGGAAAACAGGCCGGCGATTCACTAGATTTATTGTGTCCAATAGGGTGATCTGGTAACGTGTAAAGCCGTCTTTAGTCCAACGACGGCGTGATTCTCAAGGGTTGGAAAAAAGCACTCAGCCATTACGGTGCTTTGATCCAGCCCTTTGTTGTTTCCGCTTGTGATCGTTCAGGTTTTGCTCATGACATCGTATGTTTTCATTACTGGCGGCGTGGTTTCCTCGCTCGGAAAGGGGATCACTTCGGCTTGTCTTGGTGCCATTTTGGAGGCGCGTGGCCTGACTATCAGCATGATCAAGCTCGATCCGTACATCAACGTTGATCCAGGCACGATGAGCCCGTTCCAGCACGGTGAAGTGTTTGTCACACACGACGGCACCGAGACCGATCTCGATCTCGGCCATTACGAGCGATTTGTGCGTACTGCGAAAGGTGGGCGTAACAGCAATTTTACGACTGGCCGAATTTACGAGACTGTCATCGGCAAGGAACGTCGTGGTGACTACCTTGGCGCCACGGTACAGGTCATTCCGCATATCACCGACGAGATCAAGAAGAGCGTCAAGAAAGGCGCGGGTGATGCGGATGTATGCCTCGTCGAGATCGGTGGTACCGTCGGCGACATCGAATCATTGCCGTTTCTCGAGGCGATTCGTCAAATGGGAATAGAACTTGGACACGACCGCGTCGTGTATGTCCATCTGACACTCGTGCCGTACATTTCGACGTCTGCCGAGATCAAGACCAAACCGACGCAACATTCCGTGAAGGAATTGCGTTCGATTGGTATTCAGCCGGACATACTCGTGTGTCGTTCCGAAAAACCATTGCCAATGGAGCACCGCAAGAAAATCGCGCTGTTTACCAACGTTCAGGAGAAAGCGGTCATCTCGGCTTACGATGCGGACGACCTGTACAAAATTCCGGCGATGATGCATGAACAGGGACTCGACGAGATTGTTGCAAAACAACTGGGCCTCGACCTGCCCCAGGCGGATCTCAGCGAATGGCAGACGATCGTCGATGCCAAGAAGAATCCCTCGGGCGAAGTCAATGTCGCGATGGTTGGCAAGTACATGGGCCTGAAGGATTCGTATATCTCACTGGTTGAAGCGCTGCAGCACGGCGGCATTCATACCCGGACAAAGGTTAATATCCAGTTCATCGAATCGCGGGATATTGAAGAACAAGGTACCGATTGCCTGCGTGGAATGGACGGCATTGTCGTGCCGGGCGGTTTCGGCGATCGTGGCATTGAGGGCAAGATCGAGACCGTGCGTTTTGCGCGCGAGAACGACATACCGTACCTGGGTATCTGCCTTGGCATGCAAGTGGCGGTCATCGAGGCCGCGCGTAACCTGGCGGGACTCAAGGGCGCGATGAGTACGGAATTCGACAAACAGACGCCGCATCCGGTCGTTGCGTTGGTTACCGAATGGCGAACGGGTACAGGCAAGCTTGAGCAGCGTGACGAGCAGTCAGAACGCGGCGGCACGATGCGTCTGGGCGCGCAACAGGTGAACCTGGCCGAGGGCTCGCTCGCGGCGACGACCTATGGCAAGACGACGATCGAAGAACGGCATCGGCATCGTTACGAGGTCAACAACAACTATCGGGCACGGCTCGAGGAAGCTGGAATGCGTTTCTCAGGTTTGTCCGTCGACGACCTTGTCGAGACGCTTGAGATCCCCGGTCATCCCTGGTTTTTCGCCAGCCAGTTTCACCCTGAATTCACGTCAAATCCGCGCGACGGCCATCCGCTGTTCACCGGTTTCATCACTGCGGCGCGGCTGCATCACGAGGGAACCGTCCCCAAGGTCGCTAGAGCATGAACCTGTGTGGTTTCAATGCCGGCAACGAGCAGAAGATTTTCCTAATCGCGGGCACCTGCGTCGTTGAAAGCGAAGCGATGGCGATTGACACGGCTGGCACGCTCAAAGAGATCTGCGGTGGTCTTGGCATCCCGTTTATTTACAAGTCTTCTTTCGACAAGGCGAATCGAAGTTCCCGTGACGGTTTTCGGGGGCCAGGCATGGAAGAAGGTCTTCGCATCCTCGCTGAAGTAAAGCGGCAACTCGACGTGCCCGTACTGACCGATGTGCACGAAGACACACCCATAAATGAGGCGGCCGATGTCGTCGATGTCTTGCAGACGCCCGCGTTTCTTTGTCGCCAGACAAATTTCATTTTACGTGCTGCCAGTGCCGGCAAGCCTGTAAACATCAAGAAAGGACAGTTTCTGTCCCCCTGGGAGATGCAAAACGTCGTTGATAAGGCAAAGTCGACGGGTAACAACGACATCATGGTTTGCGAACGGGGTTTTTCGTTTGGCTATAACAACCTGGTATCGGACATGCGCAGTCTCGCAATATTGCGCGGTACGGGCTGCCCGGTTGTGTTCGACGCGACGCATTCGGTCCAGTTGCCAGGTGGCCAGGGCACATCGTCAGGCGGCCAGCGTGAATTCATTCCGGTTCTGGCGCGTGCGGCGACCGCAGTCGGAGTCGCCGGGCTGTTCATGGAAACGCATCCGGATCCTGCCAAGGCGCTCAGTGATGGTCCGAATGCATGGCCACTGGACAAGATGGCTGCATTACTCGAGACGCTGGTGGCTATAGACGCTACTGTCAAACAGGGCGACCTGCCCGAAGCGGCATATGGACTCGGGTTAACGGGTCAAAAATGATCAGGATTGCAGACGTACGTGGTCGGGAGATTCTCGATTCACGCGGCAACCCCACGGTCGAAGCCGATGTCACACTGGCCGACGGCAGCGTCGCGCGTGCTGCCGTGCCATCTGGCGCGTCGACGGGTACACGCGAGGCCGTCGAACTCAGGGACGTTGAAAAATCGCGTTACCTGGGAAAAGGCGTACAGACCGCGGTTGCCAACGTCAATGGTGTGTTGCGCGATTCCTTGCTCGGCGTTGAATTCAGCGATCAGCGCGCCGTCGACCAATGCATGATCGATCTCGATGGCACCGACAACAAGGGAAGACTGGGCGCGAACGCTTTGCTCGCTATTTCGCTGGCCGTTGCCAAGGCAGACGCGCGGTCACAGAACAAGCCACTGTTTCGTCACCTCGGCGAACACACCACGATGCCCGTGCCGATGATGAACATTATCAACGGCGGTGCGCATGCGGATAACAGCGTCGACATCCAGGAATTCATGATCCTGCCCGTTGGCGCTCCGACATTTTCGGAAGCCCTGCGTTACGGAGTGGAAATATTCCATGCATTAAAAAGCGTGCTGCGTGGCCAGGGGCTCAACACCGCGGTTGGCGATGAAGGTGGCTTCGCGCCGGACCTGCCATCGAATCGGGCCGCGCTCGATACGATCATGACCGCGATCGAGGATGCGGGCTTTAAGGCCGGTGACGACATCCTGCTCGGGCTTGATGTGGCCAGTTCCGAGTTTTACGCCGATGGCGTGTACACGCTCGAATCGGAAGGTCGCAAGTTCGATGCCGCAGAATTTAGCGCATTTCTTACCGATCTTGCCGACGCTTACCCGATTATTACGATTGAAGACGGCATGGACGAGGGCGACTGGGACGGCTGGAAGCTGCTGACCGAAGCCCTTGGTGATCGCATCCAGCTGGTTGGTGACGATCTTTTCGTCACGAATACGGCGATCCTGAGCCGCGGGATCGCGCAAAATATTGCCAATGCGATATTGATAAAACCCAACCAAATCGGTACCTTATCCGAGACACTTGATGCAATTACTATGGCTGGAGACGCAGGCTACGCGGCAGTGATCTCACATCGTTCCGGGGAGACCTCGGATACCACAATCGCGGACATCGCGGTGGGCACGCTGGCAACGCAGATCAAGACCGGATCGTTGTCGCGATCGGACCGTGTTGCCAAGTACAACCAGCTGTTACGCATCGAAGAGGAACTGGGTTCGGACGCCGGGTATGCCGCCAGAGCGGCATTCTCGGTCGACGCGTAATCGCAAGGGAAAGTGGGGAACCGCTTGGGCACAGGTCGCTGGCTACTGGTACTACTCGGATTCGTTGCGCTGCTGATGCAGTGCAAGCTGTGGTTATCCGACGACGGCTTCGCCAAAACACGCAAGCTGCGCGTCGCGGTCACCGAGCAACGTGCGCAAAACGATTCGCTGATGCAGCGCAACCAGGCGCTGGACGCTGAAGTCGTCAATCTCAGGTACAGTTTCGAGGCCGCGGAGGAGCGTGCCCGCACCGATCTCGGGATGATTGGAATCAAAGAGACGTTCTACCAGGTTGTTCCGGCGTCAGACGTCGCCAACTGAGCATCCCGTTGCACGCTATTTCCGAGTGGGCTCGCGCGCATGGCCCAGGCCTGTTCACGGCATCGATTCGATTGCACCCAAGCGATTTCGTCGTCATTGAAAGCTGCGCTATCGAATTCAGTGGCGACGGCGAACACGACTACCTGTGGATCGAAAAGACCGGAGCGAATACACATTGGGTCGCTGAGTGTCTCGCAAAGCACAGTGGCATACCCTTGCGCGACGTGGGTTATGCCGGCCTCAAGGATCGGCACGCCGTAACCCGACAATGGTTCAGTGTGCGCCGGACGGGTTCGGTCGACTGGGATGCATTTGCCGCGGAAGGCGTGGTCATTCTTGAGCAGCAGGTACATCGCCGCAAATTGCGCAGGGGTGCCCATTCGGGCAACACATTCAGAATCGCGCTTCGATCGGACGATATCGACGCAAATCTCGAGGGCATAAGAAACCGGATCGCCGCGATCGATCAGTGCGGCGTTCCGAACTATTTTGGGGATCAAAGGTTCGGTCGTGATGGTGGCAACATCGCACTTTGCCGGCAGCTATTCGCAGGGCGAAAACTCTCGCGCCACAAACGCGGCATCGCCCTGTCGGCTGTACGCTCGCTCATTTTTAACGACATCCTTGACGCTCGGGTCAGGCAGGGATCCTGGAATACGATATTGCCCGGTGAGTTGGCCAATCTCGATGGTTCGGCGAGTATATTCACCGTCGACGAAGTTGATGATGAACTGATCGCACGTTGCAATGCACACGACATTCACCCAAGCGGATCTTTGTGGGGCGTCGGGGCGCCGCAAAGTACCGGTGAAGTCGCGCAACTCGAGGGCGAGATCGCAGAAGAGCACGCGGAGATCGTGGCGGGGCTCATCAAGGCCAAAGTTGACGCCTCGAGCCGGCCGTTGCGTTTGCGCGTGCGTGATCTTCAATGGACAGTCGAAGAGGGTGTTTGTTGGCTCGAGTTCTCATTGCGAAAGGGCGGCTACGCGACGACGGTCTTACGTGAGATCGCGATTGTGAAGCGCTAGGCCGCCTAGCGTTTCAATAACACGTAGACGGCTCCCGTGCCGCCGTCAATTTGGCGCGCCGATACGAACGCGAGTACAACGTTCCACTGGCGCAGCCATCGATTCACGCCATTTTTTAGCACGGGACCGCGCTCACCAGAGCTCAGCCCCTTGCCATGTATAACCCGGATGCAGAGCTTGTTGTTCCCGGCGCAGCGCTGGACGAATTTTTCGAGCCGCGGCTTGGCTTCGGTCAGGGTCATGCCGTGCAGATCGATCTCGGCCTGTATCGCGTAGCTACCGCGCGCCAGCATGCGCATTGTCGTCCGGCCGACGGATGCTCGCTTGAAACGCAGTACATCACCGCTGCTCTGCTCGAGGTCGTCGATATCAGACTGAAGACTTTCGGCGAGTACGGCTTCTTCGTCCGCCTGGGAAAATCGGGCTTTCGGCTGCGGTTTTCTGGATAACTCGGCGACCCGCTCGTCGGTCCTGAGGGGCCTGGCCCCTGACATTGCGCGGCGGAACAGATCGTCTTCGTCGTGGGTCACTGACTTAATCTCAGGCTATGGCGCGGCGGGGACATTGAGTATAGTGAGCGCGCTCATGAAAATCCTCGTAAGTAACGACGACGGCTACCTGGCCACCGGGATCAACGTATTGGCCGATACGCTGACCGAAATCGCCGACGTGATCGTCGTGGCGCCAGATCGCAATCGATCAGCGGCCAGTAATTCACTGACACTCAATGATCCGTTGCGCATCTCGAAAGTCGCGGAAAACCGTTATCGCGTAAATGGCACGCCATCGGACTGCGTGCACCTGGCATTGACCGGCTTTCTGGACGAAGAACCGGACCTGGTGGTCTCGGGTATCAACCACGGAGCGAACCTTGGTGACGATGTTATCTACTCGGGTACCGTCGCGGCCGCAACCGAGGGCCGCTTCCTGGGGTTTCCGACGATCGCCGTATCGCTGGTCGGTCGTCATTTGACGCACTTCGACACGGCTGCCCGCGTCGCCAAAGAGCTCGTGGAGCGATTGCAAAGACATTCATTGCCGGCAGACATCGTTCTTAATGTAAACGTTCCGGACCGGCCGTACGACGATCTGACCGGAATCGTGGAAGCTCGGCTCGGCTTCCGCCACAAGTCAGAACCCGTGGTTAAGTCCGAGGATCCGCATGGACGGACAATTTATTGGGTTGGCCCAGCCGGGCCTGGTCAGGACTCGGGCAAGGGAACGGATTTCCATGTGTTGGAGCAGGGCGCTGTCGCTATTACGCCGCTCAAGGTGGATCTGACACGGCACGATGCGCTGCCGCAGCTCAAGGAGTGGTTGCGGAGTGATTAACGCCCGGCGAGATATCCAGGGCATCGGGATGACGTCAGCCCGAACCAGGGATCGATTGGTGCAACGACTGGTTGACCAGGGCATTCGCTCGTCCGAGGTGCTGGAAAGGATACGCAACGTGCCGCGACACCTGTTTGTCGACGAAGCACTGGCGAGCCGCGCGTACGAAGACACCGCGTTACCGATTGGCCTTGGGCAGACAATCAGCCAGCCCTATGTGGTGGCCAGAATGACTGAGGCGCTGCTTAGCGGCTTCGAAGGCGAAACGGTGCTGGAAATAGGCACGGGATGCGGCTATCAGACCATCGTCATGTCGCCGCTGGTCAAGAAAATATATACGGTTGAGCGAATACGTGAACTGCTGCGCAAGACACGGCAACGCTTGCGAGACCTCGATATCTACAACGTTCAGTTCAAGCCTGGCGATGGCTGGGAGGGCTGGCCGAAATACGCACCCTATGACGGCATCATCGTCACTGCGGCCGCCACTGAATTGCCACAGAAGCTCCTGCAACAACTCGCTCCAGGAGGACGAATGGTCATTCCCGTGGGTCCGTCGGGCTGCCAGGAGTTGTTGCTCGTCACGCGCAAGGGCGATCATTTCGAGGAAAGCACGCTGGGCGCAGTCAGTTTCGTTCCGCTCATACAAGGATGAATATCCCTGGATCACAGTACGAGTGTCTGTTCGTAAGGGTCCAAGGATGAGGATGTTCGCGTCACTGTATGACCGTGTCCTCGAATGGTCTCGCCATCGGCATGCAGAGCGGTACCTTGCCGTGTTGAGTTTTGCCGAATCCTCTTTTTTCCCCATTCCGGTCGATGTCATGCTGGCGCCGATGTGCCTGGCGGATCGTAAGAAAGCCTGGCGTTACGCATCGATTGCGACTGGGTTTTCAGTGATCGGTGGCGTTGCCGGCTACGCCATTGGCGTGGTCGGTTTTGAAATGCTTGAACCCTGGCTGGCCAAGTCGCATTACTGGGCTGCTTATGAGACCAGCCGCGAGTGGTTCGATCGTTACGGCGTCTGGGTCATATTCGTCGCCGGGTTTTCACCGATTCCCTACAAGGTATTCACTATTGCCGCCGGAGTAGCGGCGATTAACCTGCCTTTGTTCGTGGTCGCCTCCGTTATTGGTCGCGGTGCACGGTTTTTCCTCGTTGCGAGCCTGATCGTCTGGGGTGGCGACCGACTCGAGACAACGTTGCAAAAACACGTGGAGCGTATCGGCTGGACTGTCGTTGCGCTGGTGGTCGTCGTCATCGCTTGGCTGGTAACTCGTGCGTGATGCAGGCGCGCCGTCTACATCGTTGCCTGCGTTGCATCTTGTTGCTTGGCGTTCTTGGCACGATCGGCGGCTGTGGATCCGGTTCAAGCTGGGACACGAAACCGGATCAGCATTACGTTCGGCGCGGTGAAACGCTGTACTCGATCGCGTGGCGCTATGGTGAAGATCCCGCCGACCTGGCGCGTTGGAATCAATTGGGCGACGGTTCGCTGATTCACCCCGGCGATACTATTCGTCTGACGCCGCCAAGCGGCGGCGGAGCCTCGTCCGGCACGTCGATGCGACAGCCGTCGAACCCATTGCCCCCTGTCCCGACTCAGCCACCTCCGCCGTGGAGTTGGCCGACGCAAGGCAAGATCGATGTCCAATTCGGCGGCAAACCGGGCACCGGAACGGGCGTTTTAATCAACGGCAAGGAAGGTCAGGCCGTCCGTGCCGCTGCATCGGGCCGAGTTGTCTACGCCGGCAGTGGACTTATCGGCTATGGCCAGCTTATTATCCTGAAACATAACGACACCTACCTGAGTGCCTACGGGTACAACGCGTCGTTGCTGGTCAAAGAAGGCGAGACTATCAATAAAGGCCAGCGCATAGCGACCATGGGTGAGGGGCCGGAACGCAAGGCGCGGCTGCATTTCGAAATCAGGCGCAACGGCAAGCCGGTTAACCCGCGACAGTATCTGCCTGCGAGATAACACGACTCCAGTCTGACGACAGTGCATCGCTGCCTGCGACGCAGGGGGGT
>Ga0209988_10000787_pt1 | contig 20199 bp, 16 predicted proteins | sample N075metaG_FD_183115 | JGI IMG/M metagenome (GOLD analysis project Ga0209988, IMG submission 183115) | Deep subsurface microbial communities from Kermadec Trench to uncover new lineages of life (NeLLi) - N075 metaG (SPAdes) (version 2) | ecosystem: Environmental > Aquatic > Marine > Ocean trench... | reverse complement strand
GTCCTTTCCCCCCGACGAATGGGCATTGATTCTCGGAGGATCGAGTGGGTTCGGACTCGCCACTGCTCATAAGCTTTCGGCGCACGGCCTCAACCTCTGTGTAGTCCATCGGGACCGTCGCGGCGCCATGAGCCGTATCGAGCCCGAGTTCGATCGTATCCGGGAGCGGGGCGTGTCCCTCGTCACGTTCAACAAGGACGCACTGAATGCCGAGGTGCGTTCGGAGATCCTGGACGGGTTTGCGCGGGCGTTGGGCGGGGACGGGAGGGTTCGTGTGGTTCTTCATTCCATCGCTTTCGGTAATCTCAAGCTTATCGGACCCGAGGCGCCCCGGAACGACACCGCCCGAGAGCGCCTCGCCAAAGAACTGGGCATCGATGCGGCGGCGTTGGGCGAGGCCGCGGACCAACTTTTCGCCGAGGGCTGTGACGGGGTTCAGGGCCTGACCACACCTCCCGTGTACTCCGCTGTCTCGTACCTCGAAGAAGAGGACATGGCCCTGACGATCCACGCGATGGGGACCAGCCTTCTTGGTTGGACCCAAGCGCTCCGGAAGCGAGGCCTGTTCGCGCCCGACGCGAGGGTGCTGGGCCTGACCAGCGAGGGCAATTCGGTGGCGTGGAAGGGGTACGCGGGCGTCGCTGCGGCCAAGGTCGCGCTGGAGTCGGTATCGCGCTCGATCGCGGTAGAGATGGCTCCCTTCGGCATTCGGTCGAATATTGTGCAGGCGGGAGTGACCGACACCCCGGCGCTGCGCATGATCCCCGGGAGCGACCACCTCAAGGCCCAGGCACGGATACGCAATCCGTTTGGACGCCTCACAACGCCGGAGGACGTCGCGGACGTGATCTACCTGTTGTGCCTTCCCGAGTCGGCGTGGATCAACGGAGCGATCATCCGAGTGGACGGCGGAGAACGCATCTCGGGAGCGTCCCGGTGACCCTCTACCTGCACGGCCTCGGCCACTTCCACCCCGAGAACGAGATCACGAACCGGTTTCTCGAGGAGTTGGACATCGGCACGGACGAACAATGGATAATGGATCGTGTCGGTATCCGCAGTCGCCGAACCGTGCTTTCGCTCGACTACATCCGCGACACCCGAAATCGGGATCCCAGCCAGGCCATGGAGGCGGCCCAATACACGCACGCCGATACAGGCGTGCTGGCCACCGAGATGGCTCTAGAGCGTGCGGGCATCACCCGGGACGCAATTGGGATGGTGATCGCCGGGTCCAGCCGCCCGTCGCTTTCGGCGCCCGCCGACGCATGTCACATTGCGGCCGCGCTCGGGGTGGAGGCGCCGGCCTTCGACATGAATTCGGCGTGTACGAGCATGTGGGTCGCGCTGTACATGCTCTCGAACATGCGCCCCGAGAGCCTGCCGGAGTATGTGCTCGTCGTGGCACCGGAAAGCCTCACGACCACGGTGGATTACAACGACCGCTCCGCCTCGGTCCTGTGGGGCGACTGTACGGCTGCTGCCATCGTTTCCACCCGCGTGCCTTCCCGCATTCAAATCCTCCATAACACGCTGCAATCCAGTCCGGCGGGCTACGAAAAAGTGGTCGTGCCCCTCTTTGGGCATTTCAATCAGGAGGGGCGCACGGTACAGATGTTCGCCATCAAGAAAACCGTGCGGTGTTTCCGGGAGATCCAGAAGACCTTCCCTTCGTCCGGACGGAGGCTGAACTTTGTGGGGCATCAGGCGAACCTCCGCATGCTGGAGTCGGTCTGCCAGCAGTGTGACATCGATGACGACCGTCACCACTCCAACGTGATCGAATTTGGAAATGGGGGTGCGGCGGGCGCACCCTCGGTGATTTCGATGAATTGGGACAGCTGGACGGATCAGGACGAGGTGGCCGTGATCGGCGTGGGCTCGGGACTGACGTGGGCGAGTTATGTGCTCCGCTTTGGAGATCAACCGTGACGAAGGCTCAGGCGTGACGTACGAGGAGTTTCAAGCCCGTTCGCACTTCTCCGAAGAGGAGGTTTTGGCGATCGCCCACGGGAGTCTCATCGATGATGCCCCGCCTGGGTGTAAGGCCCGCCTGCCTCTGCCTCCGATGTTGATGGTGGATCGCATCGAGCACGTATCACGCAAGGGGAACCGGGGACGGATGATCGCTGAGCGCGACGTGCGGCTCGACGACTGGTTCTTCCAGTGCCATTTCCTGGGGGATCCTGTTCAGCCGGGCTGCCTCGGGGTGGACGCCGTGTGGCAGTTGCTCGGACTGTACTGCTCCTGGAGGGGGGCCCTGGGAAGTGGACGTGCCTTGGGTTGTGGAGAGATCGAGTTCTCGGGCCAGATTCGGCCGCACGATGGGGTCGTGCGTTATGAGATCGACATCGTACGTTACCAGGACCTGCCACAGTCCGGCTCGGCGATCACCATCGGTGACGCACAGGTTCTGGTCGACGGTGAGGTGATCTACGAGCTCAAGCGAGCCAAGGTCGGCGTATTTCGGGACATCGAATACGCGGATTATCCGTGGCCCAGCGAGCGTTCGCGCGGTGGAAGGATGGGAGAGTGACGGGCGTGGAGGTCGGCACCGTTCAGCTGAGCCCCGAAGAGGTTCTGGAGCTCCTTCCCCAACAGGACCCCTTTCGCTTCATCGACGAGATCCTCGAGGTGGACGAGGACCATATCGTGGCCCGCTACCGCTTCCGACCGGACGCCGACTTCTACCGAGGCCACTTTCCGGGTGACCCGATCACACCCGGTGTGATCCTTCTCGAGTCTCTGGCTCAGGTTGGGGTGGTGGCGCTGGGTATCTACATCTACGCCCTTCAATATGGACGTGAGGAGGTAAAGAAGAGGCTCGCTCTCTTCACCGATGCGAGCATCGATTTTTCCGGGATCGTGAAGCCGGGGGAGCGGGTCACCATAACCGCGAACAAGACTTTTTTTAGGCGGGGCAAGCTTCGGTGCGAAGCCTCCATGGCCCTCGACGACGGCACCGTGGTGTGCGCCGGGACCATTTCGGGCTTCGGGGTAGAGCGATGAGTGATGATGCGATGAGGGGTAGATCCGTTGCCCGTGAGAATCCTGCACACAGGGTCGTCGTCACGGGTTTGGGCGTCGTGGCGCCCAACGGTTGCGGTCTGGAGAATTACACCGAAGCGTTACGCACAGGCGTATCGGGGATCCGGCACATTCCGCTTCTCGAGGAGCTCAAGTTCGCTTGCACCGTTGGGGGGATCCCACAGGGAATCGACGCGATGTCGGAGGAGTACTTCCACCCCGAAGAGTTGCTCGCGATGAACTCGAGTCACCTCTACGGTTGTATCGCCGCGGTCGACGCGTGGATGGACGCCGGTCTGGAGAGACCCGATCCAGCCGACGACCATGTGAATTGGGAGACTGGCGCGATTATCGGGACGGGAATCGGGGGGCTGGATACCGCCGGCGAAAAGCTTATTCCCTTCGTCGACGCCGGGCGCGTACGACGTTTGGGTAGCACGATGGTCGAGCAGGTGATGGGCAGCGGCGTCTCCGCTCGCGTGGCTGGGCTCCTGTCCCTCGGCAATCAGGTGACGTCCAACTCGAGCGCCTGCAGCACGGGAACCGAGGCGATCATCGAGGGCTGCCAGCGCATCCGGGCTGGGTTGGCCGAGCGTATGCTTTGCGGTGGCACCGAGGGCTCCAGCCACTATGCTTGGGCCGGGTTCGATTCGATGCGCGTGCTTTGCCGCTCCCATAACGATGAGCCGGAAAAGGCTTCGCGGCCGTTGAGTGCCTCTGCCGGTGGTTTCGTTCCAGGGAGCGGAGCGGCAATACTGCACCTCGAAAGTCTAAAGAGTGCACAGGAACGTGGCGCACGCATCTACGCCGAGGTCCTCGGCGGCGCCATAAACTGCGGCGGACACCGTCGAGGGGGCAGCATGACCGCCCCGAACGCTGACGGCGTACAGCGCTGCGTCCGCGACGCGGTGGCCGACGCGGCCATCGATCCGGAGGAGATCGACGCGATCAGCGGTCACCTGACCGCGACAGGGGCGGATCCCAAGGAAGTGGCGTCTTGGGCCAAAGCTCTGGAGCGTTCCCCGGAGAACTTTCCTGTGATTACATCCACGAAGTCGATGATTGGGCACGCCCTGGGAGCTGCCGGAGCGCTCGAGTCCGTCGCTTGTGTTCTGATGCTTCGCGAGGGGTTCGTTCATCCTGCGATCAACTGTGAGGACGTTCATCCTGAAATCGAGAAATTTTCCGCCTCGATTCCTCATGAGGTGAGGGAGATGCCCGGGTTGAATACGATGATCAAAGCCGGCTTCGGCTTTGGAGATGTGAACGCCTGTGCCATCTTCCGCAGGTGGGCCGACTGATCCACCAAATCATCGGCGTGTACGATTTGGTGAGGAGGGCGGCGCTCAGGCGCGGTCGTGCTTATGTTTCGGGGAACATACACAGTTCCATACGGGAGTACCCATGACGAGAGACGAGATCTTCGCGAAGGTGGTCGAGATCGTGAAGCCCTACGTGAAGAATGAAGACGCCCTCGCGGCCGTCGCCGACGATACCAACATTCTCGAGGATCTGAAGGTGAACTCGGCCCGGCTCGTGGACATCATCCTGAATTTCGAGGATGAGTTCGACATTGAGGTCGAGGACGAGGACGCGGATGCAGTGAATACCGTGGGTGACGCCGTGGCACTCATCCAGGAGAAGCTTTCCTGAGGCTCGTTTTTTGACACGGCTTCCCTTCAGGACCCGAGCCGCCCACGCGTTCCAGCGCGAAGTGGGTCGTCTGGCGGCCCTCTTCTGGGTCGTTCCCATTGCGTTCATCCTGCGCGTTTTTATGCGGTATCGCATAAGGGATGTGGCGCGGGTTCGGACGGAATACCGCGCCTTGGTAAAGGAGAGGGACCGCCCTCTCCTGATCTGTCCCAACCACCTCACGATGATGGATTCCGCCGTCATCGCCTGGGCGTTGGGCGGCAGTTGGTGGTACCTCTTCCATTACTCCCGAATGCCCTGGAACCTGCCCGAGTACAACAACTTCGCTTCTCAGTGGCCCACCCGTATCGGGGCGTGGCTCACGAAGTGTATTCCGGTGATTCGGGGAGGCCGCCGGGAGGACGTCTCGCGGGTGATCAAGCGCGTACAACACCTGCTCTCGAGAGGTGAGACGGCTCTGATCTTTCCCGAGGCCGGTCGCAGTCGGAGTGGACGGGTGGAGGCGGACTCCGTCGCACACGCGGTGGGACGCATCCTCACGTCGGTCCCGGAGTGCCAGCCACTCTGCGTCTACCTGCGTGGTGACCGGCAACACACCTGGTCAACTATCCCTGCCCGTGGGGACTCCTTCTATATCGACTTCGAACTCGTCGACCCACAGTCGGACCATTCGGGGATGCGGCGCTCGAGGGATTTCTCTCGACAGATCATCGATCGGCTCGTCGGGATGGAGAAGAAGTATTTTGCTAGTCGGTAACGACGTGGTTGATCTCAACGATCCCGAGAACCGCCCCGGGGCGCTTCACGCCCGGTTCGACGCACGTGTCTTCTCACCCGCCGAGCGGGAGGCGCTGAACGCCTTCGTCCCCGATTCGGCTTCCCGCCACGAACTCCGGTGGACGCTGTGGGCCGCCAAAGAGAGCGCGTACAAGGTCGCGAAGAAGCTCGATCCCGCGGTCCGGTTTCTGCCGAGGGATTTCGAGGTCGGACGGATCGCCGAGGGCCGAGCGGTGGTCCTTCACAAGACCGGTCCCTTCGACGTTTGGGTGGATCGAACGGACGAGTGGGTACATGCGGTTGCGTCATTCTCTGCCGCGAGCGCCGCATCGACCACGCGTCCGGTCAGTGGTGACGTGGAGTGCCTGAAGGCGCTCGGCGCCGACGCGAGCCGGACCGTGAGGGAGTTGGCCCGTGAAGCTGTCGGCAGGTGGATGAGGCTTCCCCCTGGCCAGGTCCAGATCGCCGCCGCGGGGCGAATCCCAGTCGCCCTTTGGCGAAACCAGAGGATGCCGGTTGATCTATCCCTCTCCCACCACGGGCGCTTCGTGGCGTGGGCCTGGGGAGAATGTGCGATACCGGCAGACCAACGGGGGTTCCTGGCGGCATAGCGATCCGGGTGGTGCTTTGGCTTTGGGTACACCCGACGTGTGCAGAGCTTCTCTAGGAGATCTCTGGCGAGCGACCCTGCTTCTTGAAGCGTTCCCCGAGTGTTTGCAAGCCGGCGGGTTCTCCGATGATCGTGAGTCGGTCACCGCGTTCGAGCACCGTCCCTCCTCTAGGGATCACCACCTCGGGTCCGCGGCGAACCAGGGCGATCAGTGTACCCTCAGGCAAGAGAATATCCTTGAGCGCCCGTCCGATGAGGGACGCCGAGGGTGTGCCGGGCTCGAGGGTCAGCGCCAGCAGCCGGTCGTCCCGAAGTATGGCCTCCTTGAGTTCCTGATCATTGGAGGCGGAGAGCCAAGCCTCCATGAAGTCTTCCATGTCGACCCGCCCGGCGATTTGAGCCAGGAGTCGTAGGTGTTGGCCGGGATCGTGCAGCGGGCTCACCAGAAAAAATACGGCCTGCACCGGCTCGGATCGGGCGTCTCTATCCTCTGCGAGCTCGACATCCATCTCCATGCCGCCTGGACAGCGTACGAGCACCAGGTGGGCGGATTCGATGTCGGGTCGCCGTAGGTGTGGGAGCGCGACTCCGTGAGAGACGGGGGTCATGCCCACCAGCGTGCCCTTTAAGAAGTCCTCCGCGAGTTCTTTGGCGGAGACATCGCAAGCCTCTCCGAGGTGGGCCGACGCCTCCGATATCACGCTCCGAAATCCGGTGCCGGTGGGTATGTCGATGATGGAAGCCGCCGTCACGACTTCTTCGAACGGATCCGCGTCGCGGAGACCCTTCTCCTTCATGATCTGCCGCAACTCCCGGTCGAGACCCTCGTCTCGCTGCCGCCCCAGGCGCTCGAAGACATGGTAGATGGCACCCTCTCGGTCGACCCGGGCCCGCGCGTAATAGGTATACCAAACCGCTCCGAAAACGATGATTCCGGCGGTGAAGAGACTCGGCAGGATCCCCATTTGAACGATGAGCCAGAAAGGCGCCAGCACTCCTAGAATGTGCAGCCAGGGGTAGAAGGGAGATCGGAAAAGGGGGTCGTACGACTCGATTCGGCTCTCTCTCATCACCATCACGGCCAGGCAGCTCAGGGCGAACATCATCAACTGGAACGCACCCGCCAGCTTTGCGATCCTGCTGGCGTCGAACAAGAGAACGAACACCAGGATCAGGCCTACCGTGGCGCAGATCGCGTAGACCGGTGAGCCATGGGTGTGGATCTTGGAGAAAAACTTGGGCAGCACGTTGTCCCGGCTCATCGCCAGCGGGTAGCGGGAGGCAGCGAGGATGCCAGCGTTCGCGACCGAGGAAAATGCGAGCACGGCGGCTACGGTCATCAGGATCACTCCCCAACGGCCCACGAGGTGTTCGGCCACGGTTGCCACGGGCGTCAGGTCTCCACCCCCCTGGGCTAGGACATCTGCCGAGACCACCCCCACCATGACCGCCGTGCCGACCGTGTAGACCAGGATGGCGGTCCCGAAGGCCAGGAACATCCCGAGTGGAATGTTACGCTCGGGGTTCCGTACCTCTTCGGCGACGCTGGCCACCTGGGTGATCCCCATGTAGCTGACGACGACCAGGCCCGCGGTGGATATGAGCGAACCGGACGCTTGCGTGAACATGCCGGTGAAGTTCGCCAACTCGATGTCCATCAGGCCGACGCCCGTGAACCACATGAGAAGCGTCAAGAGCCCCACGACCATCACCGACTGGAAGGAGGTGGACTTTTTCGCTCCCAGGATGTTGAGGATGCCGAAGACTATCGCGAACCCGGCGGCGACTGCGACGTAATTCAAATCCGGGAGAAATATCCCCAGATAGGCTCCGATCCCGATCAGCGCAAACGCCGACTTCAGGCTCAGCGCGACCCAGGTCCCGAAACCTCCGACCGTCCCCATCAACGGTCCCATACTGCGATCGAGGAAGTAGTACACGCCCCCGGCTCTTGGCATGGCAGTGGCCAACTCTGCCATGCTCACCAGGCCCGGAGTTATGATGAGCCCCGCCAGGAGGTATGCCAATGGAAGACCCGAGCCAACTTCGACCGCTGCCAGACCGGGGAGCAGGAAGAAACCGGCGCTCAGCGTCACCCCCGTGGCGATCGCATAAACATCGAACAGGCCCATTTCCTTCTTGAGTCTTTGCTTCTTCATGGGCCCCGACAGCTCCAATCTCCGCTACAGCTGCACATGCATTCCGAGCTCCACCACACGGTTCGGGGGAATCCCGAAATAGACCGTGGCCTGAAGGGAATTTCGAGCCATGACGCCGAAGAGCCGCTGGCGCCACCCCGCCATCCCACCCTTGGGGTGCGCGACGAGAGTCTCGCGGGATAAGAAGAACGTAGTCTGCATCATGTCGAACGCGAGCCCGGACTTCTCGCAGAGCTCAAGGATTGTGGGGACGTCGGGAGACTCCGCGAAGCCGTAGTAGGCCGACACCCTATGAAAGTCGTCGGCGACCCTTACCACGCTCACGCGATCTTCATCCGCTACACGTGGCACGTCCAAGGTCACGACGCTCATGAGCACGACCCGTTGGTGAAGGACCCGGTTGTGCTTGAGGTTGTGCATGAGGGCGGGTGGCGTCCCGTCGGGATCTTTGTGCATGAACACCGCGGTTCCGGGCACCCGGGTCGGTTGGCTCTCACGGATGTCCGCGATAAGCAACTCGATTGGCAGTGAGCCGACCTCGAGGCGTGCTGCGAGGACCTTCCGACCCTTCTTCCACGTGGTCATCATGGTGAAGATCACGGCCGCTACCACGATCGGGAACCATCCGCCCTGCGGAATCTTGGGAAGGTTGGCACCCCAGAACGCGAGGTCGACGATAAGGAAAAGACTCAAGAACAGGACAATCGACCTCGGGCTCCAATGCCAGCGTTTAGCGGCGACTACGACGAAGATGACCGTCGTGACTGCCATGTCCGTCGTGACCGCCACTCCGTATGCTGCGGCGAGGTTGCTGGACGTACGAAAGCCGATCACAAGCCCGAGGCAAGCCAGCATCAAGGCCCAGTTGATGCCGGGAAGATAAACCTGGCCGATCTCCCGGCTCGAAGTATGCTCCACCTTCATACGGGGCAGATATCCCAGCTGAATCGCTTGCTGTGTCAGAGAAAACGCACCGGAGATCACTGCTTGGGAGGCGATGATCGTCGCGAGTGTCGCCATTCCCACGAGCGGGTAGAGCGCCCAGCCCGGGGCCATCAGGAAGAACGGGTGCTCCAGCGTGGTGGGGTCTTCCAGGATGACTGCGCCTTGTCCGAAGTAGTTGAGTACGAGGGCAGGGAGCACCAGGATAAACCAGGTGAGACGGATCGGCCTGATGCCGAAGTGTCCCATGTCCGCGTAAAGAGCTTCACCGCCTGTCACGACCAGGAATACCGATCCAAGCACCAGAAAGCCTGCCAAGCCATTGCGAGCGAAGAATGCGGCGCCCTGCAGGGGGTTAACGGCTGCAATGACACCCGGATGGCTTGCGATTCCAAAAACGCCGAGCACGGCCAGGGTGAGAAACCAGACGAGTGTTACGGGGCCGAAAAGCATACCGATGCCCGCCGTGCCCCGGCGTTGTACCGAAAACAGCGTGATGAGAATCACGAGCGTGATGGGGATCACGTAGGGCCGAAACAGGGGCGTCGCCACTTCGAGGCCCTCGATGGCGCTCAACACGGAGATCGCAGGGGTGATCATGCTGTCACCGTACAGGAGCGCCGCCCCGAAAAGCCCCGCCATGACCAACACGAGGCGCCTCCGCGCGGTGACCTGCGAGCGCGGATTGACCAGCGCGGTGAGCGCGATGATCCCGCCTTCCCCGTGGTTGTCGGCTCGCATGACGAACGTCAGGTACTTGAGCGAAATGACGATGATCAGGGACCACAGGATCAGCGACAGAATGCCGAGGACGTTCGCTTGGGTGGGAGCGATCCCATTCGCGGGGTTGAAGGACTCTCGGAGCGCGTAAATCGGACTCGTACCAATGTCACCGAAGACGATGCCCAGGGCCGTGAGCGACAGGGCCATGAGGTAGCGCCCATGGGCCTCTTCGTGCCCTCCGTGAGAACTCATCAGGAACCCCCAGGTTACCCACTCGTGCTTCGAGTGGGAAGGGAACAAACGCCCCGGGAAGGCGAAGGAGCGTCAATTCCGCTACATTGTCCCCCTGTGCGGTTGCCGGCTGCCGGGATCAACGTCGGTGGGACACTCCTCGTACTACGGCTCGATGTGGCTCGCTAAAGCCCCTCGCCAAAATCCAAAGAGATTCCTCAGTGGCAAAGAGAAAGACAACGTTTCGCGACATGCCCTTCGTGGGGACCGATCAGGCGTTCGTCAACGCCTCGGAGTTCGGCTACAGGAGTGGACGGCCCGATTGGTGTAACCTCGGCCAGGGACAGCCTGACGTCGGCCGAATCGAGGGTGCACCCAACCGGCTCACTTGGATTACGCTCGAGCCCCATGACCATTCCTACGGACCGGCCGGTGGTATCGAAGAGCTCCGGGAGGCGGTAGCTGCGCACTACAATCGCCTCTATCGCGTGGGAGAGGACTCGAGGTACAAGAAGGAAAATGTCTCGATCGCCTCGGGTGGGCGTCTCATGCTTTCTAGGATCTTCAACACGTTTGAATCGATTTCGGTTGGGTATAAATTTCCGGACTCTGCGGCGTACCACAACCTGTTGACCCACCATCTCAGTCGGATCAAGCCCGTACCTGTTCCGGCCGGCGCGAATGAGTCGTTCCACCTCGAACCGGCTCAGCTGAGCAAGGTCATGGCGGCCAAAAAGCTTCAGGCTTTTCTTATCGGTAATCCGTGTAACCCGACGGGGGACCTCGTCCGTGACGCGGAGCTGAAGGCCTACCTGGTTGCCGCGCGAAAGAACAAGTGCACCCTCGTCATGGACGAGTCCTACTCGCACTACATCTATCAGGAGGACGGTGCGCCGGCGGAGGGGCCTGTATCGGCAGCCGCCTATGTGCGGAACGTGGAGAAGGATCCGGTACTCATCGTCGACGGCTTGAGCCAGAACTTCCGGTATCCGGGGTGGCGGCTGAGTTGGGCCGTGGGACCGTCGAGTGTGATCAAGAACCTTGAACGGGCCGCCTCCGGATTCGATGGCGGGCCGAGCCTCCCGGCGCAGCGGTTGGCGATCAAGGCGTTGGATCCCGAGCGGGCGGACGAGGAGACGACCGCGGTTCGGCGTATATTCGCAAGAAAGCGAAACGTGATGCTGGAGGGTCTCGAGTCCCTCGGAATTCGTTGCGAGCATGCGCCCATGGGCACGTTCTACGTGTGGGCCGACCTCAGTGGCCTGCCTAAGCCTCTGAATGACGCCGACGCGTTCTTCAAGGCCGGCGTTGAGAAGAAGGTGGTCACCCTTCCAGGACGGTTCTTCGACGTGAACCCGGGCGGGACGCACCCACCGTTGAAGGAGCTCAAGAAGTGGGTCCGTTTCTCGTTCGGTCTCTCCGAGGACAAGATCACGACCGGGCTCGAGCGCCTTGGGGAGATAATCGAGAGCATCTAAGTCCGGCGGCGGTCGGGCGTTCATATCGGACGGACATGTCTCTCAAACGCAGTGCCGACTGGCGGGATCGGGCGGCTTCGGAGCTGATGTCCGGGGTTTTGAGCGGGGCCGGGATCACTGGAAACGTGCTCGTCATGCTCGAACCCCTTCCGGAGGTCGCCGCCGCGGTGAGCGAGGCCGGAGGCCAGGCGCGGTCGTGGCACCGGTTCGCGCGAGAAGGCAAGAAGGCCTCCGCTTGGGTTCCAGCGGGTCCGTTCGCCGCGGCCACCCTGCGACTTCCCAAGGCCAAGGACGAGTTGGAAATGGCCGTCCATGCGGCTGCGTCGGTGCTGGAGGTCGACGCGCCTCTCTGGGTATACGGAGCCAACGACGAGGGCGCTGGATCGGCCGACCGGGTCATCGACCCTCTCATGGGACCGGCCAGGACCGTGGCTTCCGGTGGCCGCTGCCGAGTCCTCGAGGCGTTTCGGCGGGCGGGTGGCCCGAGGCCACGCGGGACTCTGAACGAGTGGCGGCGGTCTACTTCCTTGGAGTTTCCCGCGGGACCACGTGAATGGATATCCTACCCCGGCATTTTCGCCCACGGCCGGGTGGACCCGGGAACCCGTGTGCTGCTTGCAGCGATGCGGACGGTCGGGCTGGCGGGACGACATGTCCTCGATTTCGCATGCGGCTCCGGCATCGTCGGAGCCTTCTTATTAGCGCATGAGCCAACGGCTAGGGTGGATCTTCTCGATGTCGATTCGGTGGCTCTGGCGGCCGCGGGTGAAAACATTACCGGCGCCCGCCTGATTTCTTCGGACGGGTTTGGCGCCCTCGAGCGCGAGCGTTACGACCTGATCGTCAGCAACCCTCCGTATCACGAAGGGAAGGCCGAGACCCGTGGAGTGGTCGAGAACCTCATTCGTGGCGCCCCGGATTATCTCAAAGCCGCAGGGTCGCTGATGCTGGTCACCCGACGCGGTTTTCCCATGGCGGCCTTGATGAAGTCGACCTTCAAGACGGTTGAGGTGTCGCTCGACGAGGGTCTTTACCGAGTTTGGTTCGGCAAGAATTAGCCGAGAGCGGCGTGCCCTCGGCGTCGAATTTTTCCTGACGCTAGCGCCCGATGGGGTGCAATATTTCACTATGCGGTCACGCGTGGCTGGAGGCTCGCTTCTTGCAGGAAAAAACGTTGGAACTCAACGAACAGAGAATGAGTTTGATACGTCTTGATTGAATGGGCCGGAAGGGTGACCATTCAACCGCGGAGAGACCGAAAGCGTGCCTTATCAACCGCCGAGTGAAGCGCAGGATTATGCCCGCGACGACTTTGTTTTCGTGGCTCACCATCACCGAGTGATGGATGTCTTGTCCAAGAGTCTGAGTCAGGCTTCTGACTAAAAAATCCCTACCCTTGCGCAAACGGATCAGGAACCTGATCATGCTCGCGCTAATTCCGTGAATCAGCCGCTGGAGCGGTTTTGAATATGCAGCCCACCGACGTCTCCAACCCCGACTACTACCACAAGGTCGTTGACTGTCAGTGGGGGTGCCCGGCCCACACCCCGGTCCCGGAGTATATTCGCTTGATCGGCCAGGGCCGCTTCACCGAATCGTACATGTTGAACCGGGAGTCGAATGTCTTTCCGGGTGTGCTGGGAAGAACATGTGACCGCCCCTGTGAACCGGTGTGCCGCCGTGTCCGTGTCGAGGGCGAGCCCGTCGCAATATGCAGGCTCAAGCGCGTGACGTCGGATCTGAAGGGTGATGTAACGGATCTGCTCCCGAAGATACCCGAGGAAAAAAACGGAAAGCGCGTGGCGCTGATCGGAGCCGGCCCCGCTTCGCTGACCGTGGCCAACGACCTGATGCCCTTGGGCTACGAGTGCGTGTTGTTCGAGAGAATGGATCGGCCCGGGGGCCTGATGCGGACCAACATTCCGTCGTTTCGTCTCCCGGGCGGCGTTCTGGATGAAGAGATCAACATGATTCTGGATATGGGTGTGGAGGTGCATTACAGCCACCCCATCGACAGCCTTGGAAAACTTCTGGACGAGGATGGATTCGACGCCGTCTTTATCGGAACGGGTGCGCCCAAGGGCAAAGAGCTCCGCATCCCGGGGCGGGATGAGGGGGGGGCCAACATCCACATCGGAATCGATTGGTTGGAGTCCGTCCACTTCGAACACACCGATTCCATAGGGGAGCGGGTGCTGATCATCGGCGTCGGCAATACCGCGATGGACTGCTGTAGGACATCGAAACGGATCGGAGGGAAGGACGTCCGCGTCGTGGCCCGAAAAAGTCGCCCCTACTTCAAGGCCTCCGCGTGGGAGCTCGATGACGCTGAAGAGGAACTCGTCCAGATCGTCGAAAACCATTCGCCGAGCCGGTTCATCATCGAGGACGGACGGCTGGTGGGCATGGAGTTCGACGTCGTCGAGTGGGCGCCCGACGAGAGTGGCAGGCTTGTCAGCACCAAGCTCGACTCCACGGTGATCCCCTGCGACGACGTGATCCTGGCGATCGGGCAGGACAACGCCTTCCCATGGATCGAGCGTGACATCGGCATCGAGTTCAACGAATGGGAAATGCCGATCGTCGACCGCACCACCTTCCAGACCACGCGAGACGGCGTGTTTATCGGTGGAGACGCGGCGTGGGGCCCGGAGAACATCATCTGGGCCGTGGAGCACGGCCATCAAGCGGCCATCTCCATTCATGCCTTCTGTGAGCAGGAGTCGCTCACAGACCGACTGCCTTACGGAATGAATCTCGTTTCGCAGAAAATGGGGCTTCACTCCTGGAGCTACGGAAGCGCCTACGATGAATCGAGGCGCTCACAGATGAGCCATGTCGAGCTCGTGGAGCGGTTCAAGGCTCTCGAGGTCGAGGTGGAGTTGGGCTTCGACGCGGAGCAGACAGCGGTAGAGGTGGCCCGCTGCCTCAACTGCGATATACAGACCGACTTCACGGCGAATCTCTGCATCGAGTGCGACGCGTGTATCGACGTCTGCCCCGTCTATTGCCTGACCATGACCGAGAATCGGCCAGAGGACGAACTCAGGCTCAACCTCACCGCCCCCGCTGAAAACATCGACCAGGATCTGTATGTATCAGCAGACCTTCCGCAAACCGCTCGCGTGATGGTCAAGGACGAGGACCTGTGCGTGCACTGTGGCCTGTGCGCAGAACGCTGCCCCACGGCCGCGTGGGACATGCAGAAGTTCGATTTGCTCATCCCTTACGCCGGAAAATCGACGTGGACCGAAACTCCCGAGACCGAACTAACGACTTCGTCGTAAAAATCGCCACGGTCAACGGTACCGGCTCTGCCAGCGCGAATGGCATGCTCATGCAGGCCATGTTTCGTATGGGGGTCCCGGTTTCTGGAAAGAACGTGTTCCCCTCCAACATCCAGGGGCTACCGACTTGGTATGAAATCCGGGTGAACAAGCACGGACACCTGGCCCGCAGCCCGAACGTCGACTTGATGGTGGCCATGAACCCCAAGACGTACGAGCAGGATATTGCCGAGGTTCGTCCCGGCGACGCGGTCCTCTTCGACTCGAGTTGGCCCCTCGAGGAGGAGCTCTTTCGCGCGGATGTGTTGTTCTTGGGTATTCCGCTGTCGCACATGTGTGTGGAGAACTTCGAAGGTGCCCGAGCGCGCATCCTGATGGGGAACATCGCATACGTGGGTGCCGTGGCGGCACTCCTGTCCATCGATCTCGAGGTGCTTGAAGAGATGCTGGAGGAGAAATTCAGCGCCAAGCAGCATTTGATGGACTCGAACAACGTGGCAATCCGTCTGGGCTACGACTACGCAAAAGAGCATTTCGACGGCCTGCTCCGGGTCCGCATCGAGGCGATGGACGCGAATCGAGACTCCGTGTTGATGACCGGGAACATGGCTGCGGCTCTGGGCTGCGTGTACGCCGGTGCCACCGTGGGGGCGTGGTATCCCATCACGCCTGCTACCTCCCTCATGGATGCATTCCGGGGCTTCTGTGCCGATCTTCGCAAGGATCCGGAGACCGGAAAGAACCTGTACTGCATCATCCAAGCGGAGGACGAACTCGCCGCGATCGGTATGGTGCTGGGCGCCGGCTGGATGGGCGCTCGGGCGTTTACGCCCACGAGCGGAGCCGGGCTCTCCTTGATGAACGAATTCCTCGGGCTCGCTTATTACGCCGAAATACCGGCGGTCATCTTTGATGTACAGCGCGCGGGACCCTCCACGGGCATGCCCACCCGTACCCAACAGGGTGACTTCTTCACGGTCGCGTTCGCCTCCCACGGCGACACGAAGCATGTCCTGCTTTTCCCGGGCGATCCCACCGAATGTTTCTACTTCGCCGTCAAGGCGTTCGATCTGGCCGAGCGTTTCCAGACTCCGGTGTTCGTAGTATCCGATCTCGATATCGGCATGAACGACTGGGTGTGCGAGAAGCTCGAGTGGGATGATGCCTTCGTTCCGGACCGTGGAAAGGTCCTATCCGCCGAGGATCTTCAGGAGATGGATCACTTTTATCGATACCTCGACGTCGACGGTGATGGGATCCCGGCACGGTCTCTTCCGGGTGTCGATCCCAAGGGAGCGTACTTCACGCGGGGTTCGGGGCACGACCGATTCGGTCGTTACACGGAAGACGGAGATCTCTATCAAGACGTCGTAGACCGGATCGCGAGGAAGATCGAGGGGGCCGCGGAGGCTTTGCCGCCGCCTGAGGTCCGGCTCGCCAACGACGCAACGGTCGGGCTGGTCACCGTGGGTAGTTGCCGGGGGGCCGTCCTGGAGGCGATCGAGTTGCTGGCAGAGGACGGGATGGCGCTCGATTTCTTACGGATCACGGGCTTCCCATTTTCCACCGCTGTCGAGGAGTTCCTCCTCTCCCACGACCTCAACATCGTTGTGGAGCAGAACCGCGACGGTCAACTCAAGAGACTGTTGATGCTCGAGACGGCCGTCCCCAAAAAGAAGCTTGCCTCCGTGCTTGATTATCGGGGGTCCCCCCTCGGTGCCGATGTGGTTGTCCAGGGTGTTCGGAACCAGTTGGGACTCGTTGCCGTGGAAGCCGGGTAAATGGGCAAGAGGATTCAATGACACAAACAGCAAAGCCGTCGGTCCGGCATCCGGGCCTCAAAACCAACAAGCTCGGGCTGACCCAGCGGGATTACGAGGGGACGCAGTCGACGCTTTGTGCCGGGTGCGGTCACGATTCCATTACCGCGGCGATCGTTCAGGCGTTCTTCGAGCTCAATATTGCGCCTCATCGGGTCGCGAAGCTCAGTGGTATCGGATGCTCGTCCAAGACGCCCACCTACTTTCTCAGTGAGGCGCACGGCTTCAACTCCCTCCATGGCCGCATGCCATCCATCGCTACGGGTGCCAATGCGGCGAACGGGAAATTGGCCTACATCGGAGTCTCCGGAGACGGAGATTCGCTCTCCATTGGCCTGGGTCAGTTCTGCCATGCCATGCGTCGCAACGTGAATATGCTTTACATGTTGGAGAACAATGGTGTGTACGGACTGACCAAGGGTCAGTTTTCGGCGTCGGCCGACGTGGGTACCAAGGCCAAACGCGGCGAGGAAAACCAGATGCCCCCCATCGATCCAGCGTCGATGGCGCTGACTTTGGGTGCCTCTTTTGTCGCTCGAAGCTTTTCCGGAGACAGGAAACAGTTGGTGCCCCTGATCAAGGCCGGGTTGACTCACCGGGGCTTCGCTCTGGTGGACATAATCTCTCCGTGCGTGACCTTCAACGACCACGAGGGCTCCACCAAGAGTTATGCCCACACGCGTGAGCACGGGCACGAGGTGGTGGAGACGGATTTCGTTCCGCTCCTCCACGAGATTCAGGTTGAGCAGGATCACGGAGCCTCGACGGCGGTGACGATGCACGACGGGAGCGTGGTGCGGTTTCGTTCGGTGGATGAGCACTACGACCCGACCGATAGGGACGCGGCGTATGCCCATCTCAAGAAGCTTCAGGCGCAGGGAGAGGTGGCGACGGGTCTACTCTTCATCGAGCCCAAGAGTCGGGACTTGCACGAGTTGGAGAATACCGTGGATGAGCCCCTCGTGGAGGTGCCTTTCGAGAAGCTGTGCCCTGGGAGCGGGGTGCTGGCGGAGCTTCAGTCCCACTGGCGCTGAGGGTACCCCTTGGGGTACCGGTGTTGCCGACAGGCCCTACGGAAAAGATCTGACCCTCGAGGAGACGTCCATGGGGAAGTTGGAGGCGATCTGGCTCAAGCGGGCCCGCGGGGGCCGCATGGATTCAGTCGATGAGGCAGTCGCAGTGGAGGGTCGGGGACTCGACGGTGGCGCGGACTTCGATCGCGAACGTCACGTGACGGTGATCGAACGAGAGGTCTTCGACCGTCTCAAGGGCTCGCTCGACGGCTCCGTGGAGCCGGTGATGCGCCGCGCCAACCTCATGGTCTCCGGCATACGACTGGAGGAAACGCGTGACCGGATCCTCGCCGTGGGGGACCTACGGATTCACATCCGTGGCGAAACCCGTCCCTGTGGCCAGATGGAGGCGGCCTGCCAGGGCCTGCGGGACGCCCTCAGTCCCCACTGGCGCGGTGGGGCGCACGGGAGCGTTGTGAACGACGCGAACATCGCGGTCGGCGACGAGGTCCGCTGGGAGGAGCCCGGATAGGCGGCTTACCTCAGTCCCCGCTCACGTCCACGTATATTTCCCCACCCTTCTCACGAAATTCGGCCGACTTCGCTTCCATCCCGCTTCGGATGACGTCTTCGGCCGCCTCCCCTGCGGCGACGTAGTCGCGGATGTCCTGCGTGATCTTCATCGAGCAGAACTTGGGTCCGCACATCGAGCAGAAGTGGGCTACTTTCGCGCCTTCCGCCGGCAGCGTTTCATCGTGGTACTCCAGGGCCGTTACCGGATCGAGCGCCAGATTGAACTGGTCCTTCCAGCGGAAGTCGAACCTGGCCTTCGAGAGGGCGTCGTCCCATTCCTGGGCTCCGGGATGCTCCTTCGCCAGGTCGGCCGCGTGAGCGGCGATCCGATAGGTGATCACGCCCGCCTTCACGTCGTCTCGGTTCGGCAGGCCCAGGTGTTCCTTCGGCGTAACGTAGCAGAGCATCGCCGTCCCGTACCATCCGATCTGGGCGGCGCCGATGGCACTCGTGATGTGGTCGTACCCCGGGGCGATGTCGGTCGTCAGCGGCCCAAGCGTGTAGAAGGGGGCTTCGGAGCACCACTCCAGCTGCTTATCCATATTTTCCTTGATCATGTGCATCGGCACATGCCCGGGACCCTCACACATCACCTGGACATCGTGTTCCCAAGCGATCTGTGTGAGTTCCCCCTGCGTGTACAGCTCGGCGAATTGAGCCTCGTCATTGGCGTCCGCGAGGGAACCGGGCCGCAGTCCGTCTCCCAGTGAGAAGGCCACATCGTATTCGGCCATGAGCTCACAGATTTCGTGGAAGTGGGTGTAGAGGAAGCTCTCCTGGTGGTGGGCTAGGCACCACTTGGCCATGATCGAGCCACCCCGTGACACGATGCCCGTCATCCGATTCGCCGTCATGGGGACGTAACGCAGGAGGACGCCGGCGTGAACGGTGAAATAATCCACACCCTGTTCGCACTGCTCGATAAGCGTGTCGCGGTAAACCTCCCAGGTGAGATCCTCGGGGACCCCATCCACCTTTTCGAGCGCCTGATAGATCGGCACCGTTCCGATAGGCACCGGAGAGTTCCGGATAATCCACTGGCGCGTCTCGTGGATATTCTTGCCAGTGGAGAGGTCCATCACGGTGTCGGCGCCCCAGAGGGCCGCCCACCTCAGCTTTTCGACCTCCTCCTCGATAGAGGAGCCGACGGCGGAGTTGCCGATGTTGGCGTTGATCTTCACGCGGAACGCGCGACCGATGATCATCGGCTCGGACTCGGGATGGTTGATGTTGGCGGGGATGATTGCCCGCCCGCGCGCGACCTCGTCGCGGACGAACTCGGCGTCCATCCCCTCGCGAATAGCCACGAACTCCATCTCCTCGGTGATGTCCCCTCGGCGTGCGTAGTGCATCTGCGTAACGTTGGCGCCAGTCGAGCGGAGAGGGCGGTTCTGAAGTGCTTCGGGGATCGCGACTGCTGAATCCGGGTCGACGGGCCGATAGGTCGTGTGGCCCTCGATCACGCCGCCCCGCCCCTCGATCCACGGAGCCCGTAGCTTCGGTAGCCCGGTGTGGGGATCGACCCCCAGCGGTCCGCTCGTATCATTCACGCGTAACGGCGGCTCCCCACCCGAAAGAGAGATCTCTCTCATCGGCACGCGCACCCCCTGGCGACCCTCCACAAAGACCTTCCTCGAATTGGGGAAGGCAGAGCCATAATCACCCTCCGGAGCTTGGGTCACGCCGCGATCGCCGTTACGCTCGGCACCGTTCTGGTGGGACACGATGTTCTCCTTTACGGGAAAATCCTAGGTGGATCCATATGCAAAAACCGCCGCGGCGTAAGGCCGGGCGGCTTTTCTGGTGGTGCGTTTGAAATCATGCCGCACTCCCTACGCCGGTGTCAGCCGGGTCAGGTTCCAAGGGACTCTCTCAACCCTTATTCCGGGGTACCCCTGGCGGTTCA
>Ga0209988_10000785_pt1 | contig 20202 bp, 19 predicted proteins | sample N075metaG_FD_183115 | JGI IMG/M metagenome (GOLD analysis project Ga0209988, IMG submission 183115) | Deep subsurface microbial communities from Kermadec Trench to uncover new lineages of life (NeLLi) - N075 metaG (SPAdes) (version 2) | ecosystem: Environmental > Aquatic > Marine > Ocean trench... | reverse complement strand
AAAAGAAAGATTTTCTTCAAAACCAGGAACAATTCTATGAATACCATCCTTTTACGGGTACATTGAAATTAGGATAAAGACATACTGAATCCCGCAAAAAAACACTTTGCGTATCATTTTGCGTCTCCGCGACTTTGCGTGCGCTTTTATCTCTGTCCTGTTTGGTTCCGGCTTCGCCAGGTAGGTTATTGAAATATAATATTGCTTGAATAAAATCAACCGCAAACACACCTTCTTCATCATTGCCGCCTCAACTCTTTACGGTTTAATAACCGTGGGCGGGCAATTCTTTGCCAATTCAGGATTCTCGCTATATGAAATTTCCGGTCTCATCTTTTTTTTAGCAATCTCTTTGGCTCCCCTTCTGGTATTTAAAAAAGAATACCGGATTCCCAGAGAACAGATAACTTTTTTCATCATTTTTGGCTTTATTGGCGCCGGTTTACAAATCGGTCAGTTTGCTGGAATAATATTGGGAGTTCCAGTTGCCGTTGTAGCTTTGCTGTTGTACTCCCAACCGATATGGACCTCCGTCTTTAGCAGGTTTTTTCTTAATGAGGCGATTACTACCCGAAAACTTCTGGCTCTTTTGCTTGCTTTGACTGGCATTATTGTTTTGGTCAATCCGTTTGGCATTCAGAATAAGTTCAGCACCGCTGGTCTCGGGGCGGCTCTTGGCGCTGGTGTCTTTTTCTCCCTCTGGGTCATTTGGGGTCGAAAAAGCGCCCTGAAAAATCAACATTTTCTTACCACAACTTTCGGTTTTTCGTTCTTTACATCCCTGTGGCTGCTTTTGCTTTACCCGCTTGCGACGCTTCTTTGGGAAGAACCGAAATTCGCGCGATTCGACCCCGGGATTTATTTGGAATTCTGGTGGGCGGTTGCCGGGTTTACTATATTTGCCGGTTTGATGCCGAACTTTCTCGCCTTTGCCGGCATGCGAAAAGTCGATGCGTCAACAACCGGAGTCCTTTTATTGTTTGAACCGATTAGCGCTGCCATTCTTGCTTTTATATTTTTTAACCAACCTCTGACTTCAAATATTTGGTTGGGAGGTGGGTTCCTTTTACTTGCAAATTATGTTTTACTTCGAACCGGCTCATCTTAGAATTTGTTGAATAACAAAATGGCAACACCGAAGGTTACCGAATATCAGCGGCGCTTTTTCAAGACAATGTATGTTTAAAATTTGAAATACTTTACTCTTCGGGGTTTTCAGTGTCACTCGGTCTGATAATGTCTTTGTTTAACAAGACCGAAATTCTGAAACCTTTGCTTTGCACTTTCGTTAGAAGCATTGTCCAAGAATTTAAGAATCCATTAAAATTCCCAGCTAATTATCAAGACTTTTTTTCATTAATTTAAGGAGGTTAAGCCATGAGTCAAAAGTGGCAAGTTAGATTGCTGGGTGCGTTTTTGGTCTGCGCACTTACTTTAAATATAGGCCAGGTCGCTTTGCCGGCTTCGGCAATGAGTGAAGGCAATGATAAGCCCCCGCTCATCGACCGCGAGCTGTTCTTTGGAGACCCGGAGATTTCCTACTCGCAAATTTCTCCAGACGGTAAATTCATTTCATTCCGTAAACAGTATAATGGCGTTCTAAATATCTGGGTGAAGAAAATCGATGCGGCATTTGATGCTGCGAAACCTTTAACCGCGGATAAGCGTCCCGTAGTCGGGTATTTCTGGAGCCGTGACGGCAAGTATATTCTCTATGTTCAGGACAAAGGCGGCGACGAGAATTTCCACGTCTATGCTGTTGATCCAACTGCGAAGGCGGACAAAGAGAGCGGCGTGCCGCCGGCCCGCGATTTGACCGATATTGATGGCATTCGAGCTTATATTTACGCTGTTCCCAAGAATACGCCGAATGAAATCCTCATCGGCCTCAACGATCGCGATGCTGCTTACCATGATGTTTATAAGTTAAATTTGAAAACCGGCGAGCGCGAATTGCTGGTCGAAAACACAGAGAAGGTGGCGGGTTTCAGCTTTGATCTCAAAGGTAACCTGCGATTGGCAACTCGTCAAACGGAGGATGGCGGATCCGAAATTCTGCGAATTGACGGCGATAAATTTACCCCAATATATACGACCACCTTTGAAGAATCGGCTTTCCCCACTCGTTTTCATAAAGATGGCAAATGGTTTTACATGAACACAAACAAAGGGGACGATGTTGATCTCACCCGGCTTGTTCTTTTCAATCCTGAAACCGGAGAAGAAAAACTGGTTGAATCGGATCCTGAAGGAAAGGTAGATTTTGGCACTGCAGTTTTCGATAACAGAACGGATGAGCTCATTGCGACGGTCTATACCGGCGACCGTGTGCGAATTTATCCAAAAGACAAACAGGTCGAGAAGGACCTTGAAATTCTTCGGAAAAAGCTTCCTGAAGGTGATCTCAGGTTCCAATCGTCCACAGACGATATGCGTTTCCATTTAGTCGTTGTTTCACGAGATGTTGATCCCGCCTCTGTATACCTATATGATAGAAAAACCGAAGATGTGAAACTGCTTTACCGCTCGCGGCCGGAGTTAAAAAGTGAACATCTCGCAAACATGAAACCGGTTCGCTACAAAGCGCGCGATGGCATGGAAATTTCAGCTTACCTGACCCTCCCGAAAGGTATTGAGGCAAAGAACCTGCCTGTTGTAATCAATCCACACGGCGGACCCTGGGGGCGCAACCAATGGGGCTATGATTCTTATGCACAGTTCTTTGCAAATCGCGGCTATGCGGTACTGCAACCCAACTTTCGCGGTTCCGCCGGGTTCGGTAAGAAATTTCTAAATGCCGGCAATAATGAATGGGGCACCGGCGCGATGCAACACGATATTTCCGACGGTGTTAAATATCTCATCGATGAAGGAATTGCCGACCCGGAAAGAATCGCGATTTTCGGAGGCTCTTATGGTGGTTATGCAACTTTAGCGGGTCTGGCCTTCACACCGGAGCTTTATGCAGCCGGAATTTCTTATGTTGGCCCTTCGAATTTGATTACTCTTTTAGAATCGATTCCTCCCTACTGGGGACCGTTTAGGAAAATCTTTGATAAACGCGTTGGCGATCTTGAAAATCCTGAAGATAGAAAGAGACTGATTGAACAATCCCCGCTCTTCTCCGCGGACAAGATTCAAGCGCCTTTACTGGTCCTGCAGGGCGCCAACGACCCGCGCGTTAAACAGCAGGAGTCCGACCAGATCGTCGTTGCGCTGAGAGAACGTGGACTGCCGGTTGAATACATTGTTGCCGGCGATGAAGGTCACGGTTTCCGGGCTGAGGATAATAAATTGGCCTCGAACGCTGCCATGGAAAAATTCTTGGCAAAGCACATCGGCGGGCGCTATCAAGAGGAGATGTCTGATGAGATTAAAGAAAAGTTAGCCGCGCTGACCGTTGATATCAACAGCGTTGAATTGCCGGATAACACCCTGCTTGCCTATGCAGAGACGGCTCCCTTACCACAAAGACTACCGGACGCAGTGCAAGCCATGGAACTGCAGTACTCCATGACCATGAAAGTCGGTGAGCAGGAAATTAACATGGATTTAACAAGAACGGTCGCTGCCGTTGAATATGAAGGCCAGCAAACCTGGCGTATAACCAGCAGTACCCAATCCCCGATGGGTGCAGCAGCCGATACTTTTTACATTGACAAAGAAAGTCTTCTGCCAATCGCGCGTCGGGCGCAGCAAGGGATGGGATCCATCAAATTGGATTACCATGATGGCGCAATCAAAGGGCGAATGAAAATGGGACCGCAGGATATTCCCATTGATGTTAAACTTGCCGCGCCGGTAATGGCCGATGATTCAGCCCTGGAAGTCATTTTGGCTGCTCTGCCGTTGGCTCCCGGTTATGAAACCACCCTGCGCACATTTGATGTCTTAAGCCAGAAAGTCCGTCCGATGTCACTAAAAGTGACCGGCAAAGAAACCGTCTCGGTTAAAGCGGGTTCTTTTGAAACATACATTGTCGAGATCCAACCGTTGGATGGTCAGCCGGGTGGCGGCAGGTTGAATGTTTGTGTTAAAGCACCAAAGTGTGTCGTACGCAACGATACTCAACTTCCGGCAGCAATGGGCGGCGGCAAGATGCTGATGGAATTGACCAGCATTGGAGATGTGACGTCGAAGTAGTTCAGTTTGAATTATTTGTTTAAAGTAAAAACGCCCGGAATTATTCCGGGCGTTTTTTTTATATTCTATTTAACGCGTTGTGCTATTTTTATTTATCTAACCAACGAGTGGATTTGAAGGTGTTTTAAATTGTTTTGACAGGATAACTTAGTCTTGTCCATCCTGTTTATCCTGTCTCCTTTTGATTCTCTATTCGAGATTTCAGGTTAATTTCTTGTGAAGCATTAATTACAGGACTGTTTTAAATACTTTAAAAATCATAGAACCTAAACTTTGTGTTGCAAAGTACTTTTTAATTTCGTATATTCTGAGCCAGAAAGCAGGATACCTTAATGATTGCAAACCATATCCACGACGCGCTAGCACAAGTTCGTGAATTACAAAAGAATATTCTGGACAAGCAGCGTTTCAAGGGGTATTCCGGCAGAGCTAGAGCCATTGCCGGATCTGTAGCTTTGGTTGGGGCTGCGTTTCTCTCAATTTCCGCGTATCCGGAAACGGTTAAAGCTCACCTCGTCGTCTGGGCAGCGGTTTTTGCAGTCGGCTTTGTTTTGAACTATGGGGCCTTAATTCACTGGTTTCTTTTTGACCCAAATGTGCAGCGCGACTTTCGCAAGCTTAGACCCGCGCTCGAAGCGTTACCGGCCCTTTTCGTGGGTGGGGCTTTGACCTTTGCTTTGGTAAGAGCTGACCAGGTTCAGTTATTATTCGGCATGTGGATGTCATTATTTGGTGTCACCTGTCTGGCTACCCGGCAGCCGCTGCCAAGAATCTATTGGATCGTGGGCGTTTTTTATGTGGCTTGCGGCGCTTATTTTCTACTTGCGCCGAACGTGACTTTCTTAAGTCCGTGGCCGATGGGAATTGTCTTTTTTACAGGAGAGTGGGTAGGCGGAATTATTTTTCATTACGACGACAAATTAGAAGGCTCTTTTAAACAAATGGTCTTGAATTTATTCAATTAGGAAGGAAAAAAGTTATGCCTCTTAAAAACGAAAATCTTTATGTTGGCTTGAAACGCATCTTTCACGAACCGAGCAGGTTGGCGATCATGTCGGCGTTGTGCAGAGAAGTGGATGGCTTGACCTTTAACGAACTTAAGGAGGAGTGCGAACTGACATTTGGCAATCTCAGCAGTCATTTAAAGTCTTTACAAGATGCCAAAGTCATCAAGGTTAAGAAATTCTTCATTGGAAATAAACCCTGCACCCGGCTTTCTTTGACAGAAAAAGGCCGTCAGAGTTTTGTCGATTACTTAGAGGCGTTAGAAGAGGTTTTAAAAAAAGCCGCCCAGGCTGTTTCAATTTCTGAGGAAAAAGCGTCGGCACAATTGTTCTCTGTAAAGCCGGCTTTTCAGGGGTAACATTTAGAGCGAATCAAACTTTATGTGAGTTAGGTCCGCATTTTTTTGACTTAATAGCTTTGCATTGCAAAGTTATCTTCAATATAAAGAAAACCTTACATGTTTTTTTGAGACCTGCAGCGTTTAAATGCAAATTAACTCAAACCCAAAAAGGAGAAAGACCATGAAAAATCCATCTTTGCCTCAGTTCAAAAGCATCCCTACTATGATTTTACTCTGCTTTGTTTTGGCTTTGGGCTGCCGGTCCCGGGCACCGGAAAACCCCGAAATCAGCGACGTAAACTGGCAGACCTACTCCAACAAAAATCTGAATATCTCTCTGAGCTATCCGGACATTTACACCGTCGATGAAAACCTGGATGCCCATGGAACCCTGTTTCGATACGGCGGTCACCCGGTGATAAGCTTGCGTTTCACGGATGAACATCAGGGCAAAAAACACGGTCTCTGGTTTGGCAACCAACCTGAAAAAAGTATCGAGCTCGCGGGTAAGCAAGCTTTAAAGTATGTTTACAATCATTACGATGCCATTTTTTACATGCGAACTATTTCGTACGTGGTTGACTATCGGGACAAGTATCTCGGCCTCGAGTTTCGCACGGATAATGAGGAGTTGGATGAAATTCAACAGAGGATTTTAAATTCGTTAAAATTTTAGGAAAATAAATTGGCGGCAATGCGTCTTGGACAATCTACGTCGAATAAAGCAATCCTGGCGATTTTGAGTACTATCTTTTCCCGATTCATGCACTCCTATTTGGACAGGGAGCGCTGTCTTTTTGGTTTCTACGGCATGCCAAGCAAAAGTTTTGACCGATAGGCAAAATTAATTTGCAATTATCTTTTTCGATTTTTCGAAAAAGGAGGTGACAAATTGTAATTAACCACTGGTTTTCTTTTTGGATTTCAAGAAATAATGGCGAGTTAAATAGACGATCCGGTAAGGGACAGGCATGCCTGTCCCCTGCAAGAATCTAAAGCGATTTGAAAAACCGTGAGTAATTCTCCCTTCATTTTTTAACCTGATTAACCTGAGTTCGATATAAGAAATCAAGGGCAAAAAACTTACATATACCGTCATTCCGGCAATCTTTAAGCCGGAATCTAGCTGTAATAACGAAAAGATTCCTGCCTGCAATCCGCAGGAATGACATTGGACGGGTCGTTTTTGGTCTTTGATCCTCATTTTATTCCTTACGTCGAACTGACGTTAATTAACTTCCACCACGGAAAAAATACCATTTCGATCAAATTTTCATTTGACAAATCAAAATAAATTTAATATATGAGTATAGGAAGTTTCTACTTCCCGCAAAATCAAACAATTAAAATTTAGTAAAATGTCTTAGATAAATCGGAGGACATATGAAGTGGGTGTTGATTATTCTCGGGGTTTTGGCTGGACTCGGTGCCATTGTCTGGGTAGTCGGCTCAATGCTTCCGGAAGTCATGTTGCCACGCGGTCGGCGAAATTCAATAAGTCAGCTGAAGAAGTTTGGAATACCATAACGGACTTTGCAGCCGCGCCAACCTGGCGTGAGGAGCTTAAATCCATGGAACAATTACCCGACCGGAAGGGTCACGCGGTTTGGAAAGAGATGAGCGATTTCGGTCCCATGACTTATGAAATCACAGAATTTAATCCACCCATGCGAATGGTCACCACAATTGCTGACGAAAACCTGCCGTTGGCGGCACATGGACGTATGAATTAACATCGACAGAAGATGGAACAATGCTGACCGTGACAGAAAATGGCGAAATCTACAATCCATTCTTCCGGTTTATGGCCCGGTTCATTTTTGGCTATCATGCTACAATGCAAAAATATTTGAAAGCGCTCGGCAAAAAGCTGGGCGAGGACGCTGAAATCATTGTGACATGATAAAATCATTTTTTGTCTAACTAACTTGAATAATTCATGAACCACAGAACCACAGAGGTTGATTATATTGCCGATATTGAACATAGGTCAGCGTAATCAATTCGATTTCAAAAACTTTGTTTTGACTCACGCTTTCTTTATAAATCTTTTATTCTCTGTGTCCCTTCGGCAGACTCAGGACAGGCTTAGTGTCTCTGTGGTGAGATCTTATGAATAATGCAAGCTAAATGATCTTTGTGTTCTTCCCGACCTTGTGGTACAATTTAATTATTTTAAAAAGAGGGAGAAATTCATGACCGCATTCCAACCTTTTGAAATGGAACGTATGATGTCCAAATATGAGCAGGGCGTCGAGTACAATCTCTCGGAAAGTGGCGTGCATCCGCTTTTGCTGAGGGAGCTGCTTGATGAACAACCCGGCAGTCTCGAAAAATTACTCGATACGGACATAAACTATCCGCATGTCAACGGCATCCCTGAGCTGCGGCAAAATATTGCGCGGCTATATCCGGGCGCTGCGCCTGAAAACGTGCTCGTAACGGTCGGCGCTATTGAAGCGAACTACATTTCCATTCGCACTTTGCTTTCTCCCGGAGATGAATGCGTCATCATGCTGCCGAACTATATGCAGATTTGGGGCATTGCTAAAAACCATAATTTGAAAATCAAAACTTTTCAATTGCAGGAAAAAGAGGGTTGGGGGATGAATGTTGCTGAGCTTGAAGATGCAGTGACTTCTGAAACTAAACTCATCGCTGTCTGCAACCCCAACAACCCAACCGGACACACATTGTCTGAAGCTGAAATGGACACAATTATTGCCTGTGCCGGGCGTTCCGGAGCCTGGATTCTGTCTGATGAGGTTTATCGTGGTGCTGATCGGGTTTCCGAAGAAGAGAATGCTTCGTTCTATGGACGGTATGATAAAGCCATCGCTGTGGGAAGTATGAGCAAAGCTTACGGTTTGCCTGGGTTACGTCTCGGCTGGACGGTCGCTCCAGAAGAGACAACCAATGAGATTTGGGCACGGCATGAGTACACGACCTTAAGCGCCACCATGCTCTCAAATAAGCTTGCGGCTATTGCTTTATCACCTGAAGTCCGGCCGCGATTAATACAAAGAGCGCGTGACTATATTCGACGTGGATTTCCGATTCTGAAAAAATGGTTGGATAGTCATGAAAATACCTTCAGCTTAACGCCGCCGGATGCCTCTGCCATCGCCTTTATACGCTATAATCTTGATATTAATTCCACAGAATTTGTTAACCGGTTGTGCAAAGAGAAGGGTGTCCTGATCGTTCCCGGCGACCACTTCGGCATGGATCACTTTCTGCGCATCAGTTTTGGTCTGCCGAAGGACTACCTCGTTCGGGCTCTCGATCGCATTCATGAGTTGGTTGTTGAGTTGACGTAGGTTTTTTACGTCATTCTGAACGGAGCGAAGCGAAGTGAAGAATCTTTTTGTGATTTAATTCCTGAGTATATTAATCTTATGAATCCACAAACAAAAATCATAACCCTCGATCAAATCAAAAAAATTCTGCCTGCTCTCGATTTGCTTCCTGCGATTGAACAAGGGTTTGCCGCTTACTCTGCCGGCAAAGCAGTCGTGCCGCCGGTGGGAGAGCTTCTGCTGGATAAAGGCGATGTTCACATTAAGTACGGCTATCTTAAAGAGGATGAGTATTACGTAATAAAGATTGCCTCCGGCTTTTACGACAACGCCGCATTGGATCTGCCTTCCGGCAACGGCTTGATGCTGCTCTTCAGACAAAAGACCGGCGAGCTGGTCTCTGTTTTGCTGGATGAAGCACATCTCACCGATATCCGGACTGCAGTTGCCGGCGCTATTGCTGCAAAATACCTCGCTCCAAAAAAAGTGCAGCGAATCGGCATCGTCGGCACCGGCACCCAGGCGCGATTACAGTTAGAATATTTAAGGCAGATTATTTCTGCACGCGATGTTCTGGTTTGGGGGCGCGGCGACGAGCAACTGAGACACTATCAAAATGACATGGAGAAGCAGGGATTTCACGTTGAGATAACGTTAGATTCGGCTGAAATTCTGCGCACGTGCAATCTGGTTGTCACAGCCACACCTTCCAAAAAACCTCACCTACATGCCCGCGACTTGCAACCGGGTACCCACATCACAGCGGTCGGGTCTGACACGCCCCTAAAACAAGAGCTCGATGCAGAGATTCTCAAACGCGCAGACCTGGTGGTTGTGGACAGTATTTCCCAATGCCTCGAACGCGGTGAAACTCATCAGGCAATCAAAGCAAAGAAAATCACCTCTGGGAAGCTGGTCGAATTAGGCGATGTCATTTCAGATAAAGCCTCCGGCCGTACCTTGGATACCCAAATCACTATCGCCGACCTGACCGGCGTTGCTGTTCAGGATATAAAGATTGCCGAGGCGGTTTTTAACAAGGCGTTGAAATCCTGACGTTGCTCGCAAACGAATCCCTGGTAATCTGCAAAGTTATTTCTGAGATATACGGTCGGCTTGAGAGTTTTTTGATAGATTTTGTTGTCTTAAAATAGTAAGCATTGTCAGATGGGTGTAACTACACGACTAAAAACAATAGCATAATCAAATGAAAGGAGAATAACAATGCCAACCTATAGACAACATACCTCAACCCATGATCGACGAACACATCGCATGGCATTCACGTCCCGGTAATCCGTCTGCCGGTGGCAGGAGAATCGATCCGTTTCCCCCGTTTGGCAGGCGCCCGGCATTGGGATCCGGCGAAGAGTTTCTGCTCTGGCACGAGGGATTTGTCCAGCGTTTCCTCCAGTGGGTGAACGGCCTGCCCGCTAATCAACAACCGCTTGCGAATACCCTATGGCCTTGGCGTGCGATACCGCAAATGCTAAAGATGAGCATGCTGGGCTGCCCGCCTCGCTGACGAAGAGCAACTGTTATCTGACATGTCGAACTTTGGTTCGCTCGACGAACTGGGACGATTTCTCGAATGGTCTCTCCATGGCTTTTTGCACAATGCCGCTGCGGGAATGTGGAATGAACAAATTCTGCTTTCCTTTCAATCTCCACGCAGTACATATTTTTGGCAATTGCACGGTCTTATCGACCAACTTGCGACAGCAATGGGTTGATGATAACCAGCAGCCAGCGCCAAATCCTCTTTTCGCCCTGTTGCAAATCGACGCGAGTGCAACGCAAGCTGCCATAGGAAGTTCGGGTGAAGTTGACCGCTACCTGTTTAATGTCGCTTCAGCAAATAGGTTAGTCGTTGAAACAACGGCGCTATCGGATACTGTAATGTATATCGCTGGACCGAATAATCCTCGAAGGTTACATAGCTCTAACGATGATGGCGGCCAAAATTTCAAATGCGCGTGTAGACACGCAGTTTATCCCATGAACTTACTTTGTCTACGTTGTATTTTACGATCGCAGCGAAACCGGAAACTACGCGATTTCCGTCTCCTCATGATCCAACCTTGCAGCAGTTGGGTTGGGGTATGGAATCCAACGCACAACCTTTGACCTCACCAGTCGTTGCAGTTGACGCCGGGGAGCTTTGGTTTTAGTAATGTTTGGTGTTGTGGCGGGTGTTGGTTTGTCGTAAGTTTTCTCGGCAAACCGCCGCCGCAACTGAAATTGGTCATGTATGATGAAAACTAGAGATGCGATAATTATTGGCGGCGGTCCGGGCGGCACTTCCGCAGCAATTTCCCTCGCAGGAGTTGATTTGAATGTTACCCGTGTTGAATAAATCTTTGAATCTCGGACGGTGTCATCACTGGTTTGGCAAGAAAAACCCATATTTTTCAAAATAACCACCCAACTATCACGCTTACCCGCACAATAAGACAGAGAACAAATCCTACTACTTTGATCTGATTTTTGGGCAAGGCCATGTTGAGACCGGAAGTCATTGATGTTTCAGTTAGTTGGAATAAAATACCTGGCCTTTACTCAATTGAGCTTTTTGTGTCTTCATGACAAATTGATACCTTCACCCCACAATTCAGTCTTGTTTCTTTTTTTTATATACATCCTGAACCGACAACCGAAATAAAATTTGTTACTTTTTTTCTTGATTTTGTTCTTTCGGTTCCCTATTGGCAAACGGAAATCAGGGACTATCGTAACCACAACCTTTTCGGTTGGGGCAGTGGATGAATTCTTCAGAAATATAGCAAACCAGGAAAAACCGGTTTCGATTGAATATTTTGTGCAGACCGATAAACCGGTGATTTTTCATGCAGGCTATTCGATTTCATCCTTAAATGATGTCGACTTTGAGAAAGTACAAACCCTCCTCGGAAATGATGTTTTTAATCTAATCCGGGATGAAGAAACCTCTCAGGAGATGTCCATTTTCTTAACTTATGAACTTCTTAAGAGCAATGATAACCAGTGGAGTTTAGGGGCGACACTTGGGACAGATGTTCGTTTACCCGGCGACAAAATATACCTGGGCCTTTCCGGGAAACTGTTCAGCAGTTAGTTTATAACCGTTGCAGCGGCGACAACCGAGCTGCCGGTTGGAGTGATCCCGGTTTCAACTACCTCAGGAGTTATCTCATTTGAATCCATCGAAACCAGCAGGGAATGGGGTTTTGTGGTTGGGCTTTCTGTAAGTCCGTTTTAGTAAGTCGACAAACTACCGCTGCCATCGCTCCAAAGCGATGGCAGCGGTATAAACTAATTCTCCAAAACCGCACGCCCACTCGCCGTACTGATTTCAATCCTCGGGCTGCGATTACCTTTGGTCACGCTTTTGGTCACGTACTCATCATTCCATTTGTAATAAAACTCTTCGTCGTCAAATTTGAAGGGCGCTTTGATGCGACCCCGGCCGGCTTTGGCGGTCATTTCGATGAAACCGCGAATGGTGTGGCCGTTAAATCTCAGACGCGAGTCTCCCGAGGCCGAAGAAATTTTCAAGTTATGAGCGAGCTCTTTTCCCAAGGAAACATCAACATCTCCTGAGGCGGCGCTGAAGTTACTCCTCCCTTCGATGACGACGTTGGATGCGTCAACGTCGCCGCTGGCGGCGCCCACTTCGAACTCACCTGAGCAGGCCCTGATATAGATATTGCCGGAGGCGGTTCCAAAGTTCATTTCGCCTCTCACGTTTTCAGCGCGAATATTGCCGCTGGCCGTCCCGACTTCCAAGTCGCCGGTAAATCCTCGCAGCTCGACATTCCCGGACGCAGTGCCGAATTCAATTCTGCCCTGCAAATCGGTAACCTCAATATCACCGCTGGCAGTGCTGATATAAAAGCCGCCATTCATTCTTTTTAGCGAAATGTTTCCGGAGGCAGTTTTCGCTTCGATGTTTGAATTTAAATCAGCCACTTCAAATTCTCCAGAAGCAGAGGAAAACTCAATATCTGTATTTTCAGGAACCGTCAATTTCCAGGTTGACCGGCCGCGCCAGGTACGGCGGGGGCCCACAAATCTTTCCCGCAAGATCAGGCGGTCGCCGTTCTGGTCCATTTCTGCTTCATAGTCTTCGTCATCATAAGAATAGGTCACAACAATTTTCACTTCGTTCTTATCGCCTTTTTGCACGATACAGTTGCCGCTTACCGTTTTGATTCTAACCTCTTTTACATTTTTGAATGTTTTTTCGATTTTGCCTTCTTGAGCAATGACTTGCACCGTGAAAAAGAAAAGCAATAAAACGGACACTTTGAGGAATCTGAAACTATGGTTCATTCGGGCTCCTTTTGTTTTTATAACAAATTAGTTTTAACAAAAATGGATGGCTTACGATATCCTTCTAGAAAATGATAACTGAAAAGACTTCCAGATGCTAATAAAAAATAAGACAATGAAAATAAAAATTGGTTTGCAAAGGAATTTGTTTTTTGGTAAAAAATAAAGTAAAACTTTCTTCTTGACATTTTGGCCACAAGTGTGATATTAAAAGAATATCATTTATTCTCTTAGATACAAATAATACTGGAAGAAAATATGAATTTGGCAACACTTAAAACTTTACTTTTGTTTTGGTTTATGTTTACAGTTTGCAGCGAAAAAGTCAAAAACAACGAGCAAGATCGCCTCCAACTTCTCGAAACCGACATTGAGTTTTCCGAGACTTCGGGAGTTAGGGGTGCTGCAGAAGCTTTCAAACTCTACCTGACTGAGGATGCCCTGCAGCTGCCAAACAACGCGGAACCGATTTTTGGCCGGGATAAAATTTACCAAAATATGCTGGCAGGCCCGAAAGTGACTTTGACCTGGCAGCCACAGCGTGCAGAAGTTTCGGCTTCCGGGGACATGGGGTACACCTGGGGGAATTACCAGACGAAATGGAAAGATGAAGACGGCCAGGCGCAAACGGGTCAGGGCAAATATCTCAACGTCTGGAAAAGGCAGGCCGACGGCACCTGGAAAGTCGTTGTGGATATGGGAAATCAGAACCCGCCTGAAAGTTCGAACCCGAGAACACTGAAGAGCACAAAAATCACAGAGAAAAATAATTAAATGAATGACAGACATTTCTCACTTTTAGAATGAGCTGTAATCGCTTTAAAAACAAAAGTGAGCCACTGATTCACACGGATTGGACACAGATAGCTATTTGTTGAGTTGACACTTTATCGTGCAGTTGCTTGCTTGAATCCGTGAATCAGTGTTTATCCGTGGCTAAATCCTGTTGATTAGAACGGTTGTGAGGTGAAAAATGTGAGTAAATGATCAAATGAGAGATTGTCAACATGGAAGAATTGATCCTCTTCCTGAAAGACGGAATCATTAGAAAATAAATTAGAATCTCTGAGTTCTTTGTGATACTCAGAGTTCTCTGTGTCCAACGTTTTGAACGTTTTTACTTTTTTAAAAAAAATACCAGGAAAGGGAGAACAATGGAACGAGTTATCGGATTAGGCGGGATTTTCTTTAAAGCTCAAAATCCCAAAAAACTCCGGGAGTGGTATCAGAAACATCTTGGCATGACTCCGGACGAATACGGCTCAGTGGTATTTGAGTGGAATCATCAAAATTCTGCGAAAAAAGGTCACACAGTGTGGAGCCTGTTTCCCAAAGATACCGACTACTTTAAACCCGGCGATGCGCCTTTTATGATCAACTATCGTGTTGCCGACCTGGACAAGCTGCTCGAACAACAGATTTAACGTAGGGATACCTTATGATCATCAAACCTAAAGTTCGCGGATTTATCTGTCTTACCTCACACCCGGTTGGCTGCGAAGCGCACGTAAAAGAGCAAATTGATACCATTAAAAGCAAAGGGTTGATTGAAAAAGGCCCGAAGAATGCCCTGGTTATCGGTTCATCCACCGGCTATGGTCTTGCCTCCAGAATTACCGCCGCATTTGGTTCCCGCGCCAACACAGTAGGTGTTTTTTTCGAAAAAGAACCGTCTGAAAAAAGGACGGCCACTGCAGGCTGGTACAATTCCGTCGCTTTCGAAAAACTGGCCAAAGCTGAAGGGCTTTATGCAAAAAGTATCAACGGCGACGCGTTCTCGGATGAAATCAAAGCTGTGACCGTCGAGTTGCTGAAGAAAAATGTCGGCCCAGTTGATCTCATCATCAACAGTCTGGCTTCGCCTCGGCGCACCCATCCTAAAACCGGAAAAGTTTTCAAATCCGTTCTCAAACCTATTGGTCAGGATTACAACGGTCAAACACTCGACACAGATAAGGCAATGGTAAAACCGGTGCACATGGAACCAGCTGCTGGTGAAGAAATTGCCGAAACAATCGCTGTCATGGGCGGCGAGGATTGGGAAATGTGGATGGATGCCTTGGATGGCGCCGGACTTCTGGCCCAAGGGTGTAAAACGATCTCCTACACTTATATCGGTCCCAAACTCACCTGGCCGATTTATCGAGACGGAACAATTGGCAAGGCCAAAGAAGATTTAGAGCGGGCAGGAAAGTCTATAAACGAGCGACTTGAATCGCGCGGAGGCAGCGCCTACGTTGGGGTCATGAAAGCCATTGTTACCCAGTCGAGCTCTGCGATTCCGGTGGTGCCGCTGTACATTTCTCTTCTGTTTAAAATAATGAAAGAAGCGGGCACCCATGAAGGCCCCATCGAGCAAGTGCAACGCCTTTTTGCTACTCAGCTTTATAAAGACAGGGTACCAGAAACGGACGAGGCCGGCCGCATTCGGCTGGATGATCTCGAAATGCTGCCGGAAATCCAAGCTGAGGTTGATGAGAAGTGGGCAAAAATCAGCACGGAAAGCTTGCATGAGTTGACCGATTTCAAAGGGTACCAGAAAGAGTTTCTCAAGTTGTTTGGCTTCGGGCTTCCCGGCGTCGATTATGAGGCTGATGTTGATCCGTTTGTCATGTTTTCTTAGATTTAGCGATAATTGATGTCAAAAATAATATGAATGCGTGTTTAAAGCGGATTGAATCCATGGGTTGAAGATTGAAAAAAGTAAAAGTTAAGCGAGCTAAAAATACCCCCCTTGATCCCCTTCAAGGGGGGATTAAAAAAGCGGTGTTATCTCAAGGAGAGATTCAAAATATCGAATTCCACTCTCTAACCCCAGATCGATGGTCGGACTTCGAAAAACTTTTTGGTCCGCGCGGCGCCTGTGGCGGGTGCTGGTGCATGTGGTACCGTTTGAAACGTTCGGAGTTTGAAAAACAGAAAGGCGGAGGCAATAAAAAGGCAATGAAGACCCTTGTCGATGGCGGCAACGTTCCGGGAATCATGGCGTACAGGAGTGGGAAGCCCGTTGCCTGGTGCTCAGTCGCGCCCCGGCAGGAATTTTCTGCTTTGGAGCGTTCAAGAATATTAAAACCGGTAGACGACCAGCCCGTCTGGTCGATTATTTGTTTCTTTGTTGAAAAAAATCACCGCCGAAAGGGTTTCAATATTGCGCTTCTGAAGGCAGCCATCGATTTTGCAAAGCAACGCGGAGCTAAAATTCTGGAGGGTTATCCGGTAGAACCAAAGAAAAATCCAATGCCCGATGTTTTTGCTTTTTATGGACTCGCTTCTGCATTCAAAAAGGCTGGGTTTACGGAGTGTTTGCGGCGCTCCGAAACGCGGCCGATCATGCGATACCTTATTACCGAAGGATTAACATGAAGAAAATCGTTTTACTTTTGCTGATTTTATTCTCTTCCGTAATTTTATTTCTCAACTTGAATTCTAGAACTGCGCTATCTAAAGTGACGGAAAGGCAGCGCGGCGTCAGTTGGGTCGCCGGCTGGGAGTTGGTTGTCGAAGAGGATTTCGAGCCGCTTATAAAAAATAATATAAACTGGATTGTGCAAACGCCTTTTGGCTGGCAAAGTGAATTTAATTCACCCGCAATACGCATGGCCACGGGCGGCAGAGTCATGTGGGGTGAAAGGGATGCAGGACTTGAAATGACGACCCGTCTTGCCAAACAGCTCGGCATCAAAACCTTGCTCAAGCCCCATATTTGGATGCGGCCTTCCAGCACGGGTAAATGGCGAAGCGATATTGAAATGGGCAACGAAGAAGACTGGCAGAGCTGGTTTGAAGACTATCGGAAATTTATTTTACATTATGCCAAACTTGCACAAAAAAACAAGATCGAAGCGCTTTGTATCGGCACCGAGCTGCACCAGACCGCTGTTAAAAAAGAAAAAGAGTGGCGAAAGATCATTGCGCAAATCCGCCATGTTTATGATGGCAAACTGACGTACGCAGCTAATTGGTACAAAGAATTCGAAGAAATAAAATTCTGGAATGAGCTGGATTTTATCGGCATTCAAGCTTACTTTCCGCTTGCGAAAAAAGAGAATCCCACATTACAAGAGCTAAAAAACGGTTGGCTTTTGCATATGGAAGCCATAGAAGAAGTTAGCAAGAAATATAATAAACCGGTTGTATTTACTGAAATTGGTTATAGAAGCGACGCAAATGCAGCGATTAAACCCTGGGAATGGCCGGCTCGCCGGTCTCGGGAAGTGGCCAGCGATCGGGATTTGCAAACCCAGGTCAATTGTTATGAGGCATTTTTTCAAACTTTCTGGGAAAAAGAGTGGGTTGCCGGCGCCTATTTCTGGAAATGGTTTCCTAAACGCAGGAATAGTGACCATCACGATAAAAGATTTACTCCGCAGGGAAAGCCGGCCGAGCAGGTGATGGCGAAATGGTACAGCTTATCCAATAATCAACCAGCGAAAGCAAATTGAGAATTCTTTATATCTACCCGCACCCTGATGACGAGTCCTTCGGACCTGCCCGTGTCATGTTAAAGCAGCTCCGCCAGGGGCATGAAGTTTTTCTGCTCACGCTCACCCGTGGCGGGGCGACCAAGCAGCGATTCAAATACGATTATTCAGTTGAAGAAATGGGAAGCGTCCGGTTTGGAGAGATGCAGCGGGTAAATGAGGTTCTGGGCTTGAGCGGTATGACCATTCTCGATTTGCCCGACAGCGGATTAAAGGAAATGGATCCGCGCGAGATCGAAAAAGTTCTTGCTGATGAGGTCGAGAAAATTAAGCCCGCGGTACTGGTGTCATATGCAGTGCACGGCATCAGCGGATTTCATGATCATCTCGTGACCCACGCCGTTGTAAAGCGGGTTTTTGTCGAATTGAGAGAGAGCAAAAGTTATCTCAAACGGCTTGCATTGGTAACTGTGTCTGAAATAGAATCCAAAGAAAGCAAACATTTCCCACTGAGTTTTTCGACTACGGAAGAGATTGATTGCGTGGTTGAAGTAGATGAAGAGGATATCAAAAAATCTCACCTTGCTCTTGATTGTTACGTCACATTTCAGGAGACCATAGAAAAATCCGGCATCAAAGGGTTTATTGGCCGGGAAGCATCTTTTGAACTCTATCAGGAAAATTTCGACCCGCCATTACGCGATTTATTTGAACGGCTTCCGTAGAGAATTAACGATTTTTCAGCCGGAGTGCAGGGGTTTTAACAAAGTTCGGGTTATTTCAGGTTAACATTTCTTATTTTAGTAATGAGTCTTAATAGTCTAATCCGTAAATTTTACTTCTATGTCCAACCCACATTTTCCCGAGCGAGCCGCGGTCAAAATTGTTCGAGAAGAATATAACTTTACCACAACTGTCCGGCAACTCCCAAGCTACCGCGATCAAAATTTCCTGGTAAAGGAAAAAACAGGGAAGCAGTTTGTTCTCAAGATCACAAACGCCGAAGAGCAGAAAGAGGAACTTGATTTCCAGAACGAGGTTCTGGGATTTCTCGCCAAAAGCGACCCGCCGATAGTTTGTCCGCAAATTATCCCTACGATTTCAGGTGAGAAGATTACTGCCGTGACAAGCATGGATGGGTTAAGCCACTACGTTAGACTGTTGACTTACCTTCCCGGCGATCGACTGGTCGATATTAAAAGACATTCACCTGAGCTGCTCAGTTCTCTTGGCCGTTATTTGGGCCACATGGACAGAGCACTTACTAAGTTTTCGCACCCCGCCATGAATCGGAATCTTCCCTGGAACATGAAGCAGGCCGATGAGACCATCAAAAGCAGGCTCGACGATATTAAGAATTCAAAACAACGAAAGCTCGTTGAGAGATTTCTTCAGGAATTTGAGCAAAAGGTAGTTCCGGTTTTGCCCGATCTTCGCACCAGCGTGATTCATCACGATGCCAATGATTACAATGTTCTGGTTGAGGGCGGCCTGGACAAAAAGATAGTTGGGGTTATAGATTTTGGCGATGCAGTTCACACCTACACAGTTGCGGAAATTGCCATTGCTGCTGCCTATACAATGCTTGACAAGAAAGACCCGATTTCGGTAGCGGCACAAATTATCAAAGGTTACCACGAAGCGTTCCCCCTGACCGAACCCGAGCTGGAAATTTTGTACTATTTAATTTGCGTGCGGTTGTGCACCAGTGTTGCTATTTCCGCAAACCGGAGCAAAGTTGCTGCGGACAACGAATATCTCACAGTGAGCGAAAAACCTGCCTGGAACTTGCTCGAATATCTTTCAGCGGTGAATCCGCAATTTGCTCACACCACATTTCGAAACGCCTGCAGATTGTCTCCTTGCCCGAAGTCCGCGAAAGTTGTTAAATGGCTTAAGGATCATAAGCGCAACATCGGGCCGGTCTGCAGGTATGATTTAAAAACTGAGTCCATTTTAGTTTTTGATTTAAGCGTCGGAAGTCTCGACATTCATAATCCAAAACAAATCGAAAATGTAAATGATTTCACCAAATTACTTTTTAGCCAGATGGAAGCAGAAAAGGCTAAGGTGGGCATCGGCAGATACAATGAAGCTCGCTTACTCTACGCCGGCGAACAATTCAAATCCGAGGACGGTGATTCGAATGAACAGCGGACGATTCATTTGGGCATCGATCTTTTTATGGAGGCCGGCGAACCCATCTTAGCACCTTTGCCGGGGACGATCCACAGTTTTGCCAACAACAAAATGCCACTCGATTACGGTCCAACTCTCATTTTGCAGCACCAAATAGGGCAGACGAGTGAGAGTTTTTTTACCCTGTACGGGCACCTCAGTTTAGATTCGCTCGATGGGCTGTATGAAGGCATGTCGATTAAAAAGGGTGAACAAATTGCCAAACTTGGAACGACAGAAATCAATGGCGGTTGGCCGCCGCATTTGCATTTTCAAATTATCAGCGACATGCTTGACAAGAAAGGCGATTTCCCGGGAGTCGCTGCGCCAGGTCAGCGAGATGTTTGGCTGAGTATCTGTTCCGATCCGAACCTTATATTGGGGATTCCCGAAGACAACTTTCCGCCAGCTGGCTTAAGCAAAGATGAAATCCTTCAAACCAGAAAAGCAAATTTCAGCAAGACGCTGAGTCTCTCTTATCAAAAGCCGCTCAAAATTGGCCGCG
>Ga0209988_10000784_pt1 | contig 20202 bp, 18 predicted proteins | sample N075metaG_FD_183115 | JGI IMG/M metagenome (GOLD analysis project Ga0209988, IMG submission 183115) | Deep subsurface microbial communities from Kermadec Trench to uncover new lineages of life (NeLLi) - N075 metaG (SPAdes) (version 2) | ecosystem: Environmental > Aquatic > Marine > Ocean trench... | reverse complement strand
CGCCGGAGTAAGACGACGCTCCAGAACCGTCATATCGGGCTCTTGGGGGCTTCAGCCGTCGGCGAAGTCGATGCCTAGACGCTTCGCTGCGGCATGCAGCGCCCGGTCCCGTGTCCACAAGGGAAGCCGGTCGATCAACGCCGCCGCCAATAGGTGGACGTCGATCCACCCCAACCCCTCTCCCGATAACCGCCGGCCCTCCACAAGTCCGAGGACTTCATCGTGCTCGGCGGTGGCGGCACGGGGTAGGTTGTTCAGGTAGGACAGAATCTCCGTTCGGCCCTCGAGCCGGCCGCAAGCCAACTCGCCGACCACGAAATCGTGGCACCACACCTGTCCGGAATCCAGGAGCGACGCCAGCCGCGCGTTACCTCGGTGGAAGTGATCGATCCACACGGAGGTGTCGACGAGTATCACCGTGAACGCCCTGGTGCCGAACGGCGCCGGGGCACAGCACGGAGGTGCGACTCGGACCCACCGAGGGCGGCCAGGCGATGGGCACTTTCGAGGCTGATGAGCGCCTCGAGTCCGGCCCGCACGAGGGCCGTCTTTTGGTCGATCTGGGTCAGTCGGCGGGCTTCTTCGAGAAGGTCATCGTCGATGTTTAGCGTCGTTTTCATACATATAAGTATGGTTTACTTATACATATCAAGCAAGGCGGTGCCCACAGACAGCAACGGCTCACGTGGCAGCCTCGATCGTGTCACGAAGAGACCCCTCAGCATGATCGCAAAATTCACCAGAATGTCTGCCATGGAGAGAGACGCGATAATCGAGCATGAGCTGTCCTCGCTATGGAATTGGGTGAGGAGCGCGGTTAGGCGCGCGTGCTCACAAGTCGCCCTCAGGGAGCGTGTCCACCAACGCCCGCGTCGCGGCGATCATATCAGCCAGCAGCTGCTGGTCCTGCTCCAGGTAGCCCTCATACTCCGCGGTGTTTCGCGTCGCGTGGGCCTTGGCGAGCACTCGCCAATGGCCGGTCCCCAGGCCGGTCGTGTGTGGCAGCGCCTGAAACACGACGTATCGGTTCTTGGGCCGATAGCCCCGTCGCCTCAGCGCATACAGCGCCAGGGCGTGGGCGGCGTTGTACGCCAGATCGAAGCGACTCTCGAACGAGAGGTCGGTCCGTTCAGCGTCCGAAAGCCGAGACGCTCCCGAGCGTCTCAGCCCAGCCAGCTCGTCGGTGCTCGGTGGCTCCTCCGTCAACAGGCCGATTCCAACCAGGTTCTCGAGATTATCGGAGGTCATCTTCGGACCCCAGAACGAAAACGTGCGGTTTCTCGCTGAGCCGGGCTACGAAACTGTCCGCGCGCGCGCGCTTGCCCTGCCACTCCGAGGGCGTCATCACCCGACAATCTACCGAACGCCCGAGTTGCCCTTCGGCAAGCTGCACAGCTTCGAATAGTGTAGGATAGTCGAGGTCGTCGGCGATCACCATCAGATCGATGTCGCTGTCTGCGCGATCTCTGCCACTGGCTATCGACCCGTAGATGAAGGCCGCCCGGATTCGGTCGGCGAGTGGCATCAGCGCATCGCGTAACGGCGCGGCCAGACCTACCGTCTTGCGGACAAGGGCGACCAACTCGTGGAACACGGGAGAGTCGGGGTTCGCCTGATAGTACTTCTGCCGGCCGTCCACGCTCTCCAGCACCAGGCCGCTCCCGGCCAGGCGCTTCACAACGCGGTGCGTAGCGCCCGTTCCTGAATCCACCAGCCGGATCAAGTCTGCACTCTGGAAACGCCGCTTGGGCTGGCCGAACAACAAGCCGAGGACACGCTGCTGCACCGGTGTGAACAGTGCATCGGCCAGTGTCGTCGGTGTGCCGGCTCCGGCTATCGTGTCATTGATTCCCATATTGGGAAGCAATGTACCCAAATTGGGAACTCGTATCAAGAGTGCGCATATCTCCCTGACACGCGTGGTGGGATCGCCATCTCACTCCTCGTCGGGACCGCTGTCCGCAGTCCCGCCCCGGCGGCCGCCACCTCCGCTCCCAGATGCCCGCTCGGCGGAGTATGACGGCGATCCAGAACCATCATATCGGGTTCTCTCGGGGTTGCCCCACGATCCCCTGCGTGATTCCGGGGTGGCTGGTGCCGGGATGACATGCTCGGCTGGCGGTCCTTCGGTCGATGGTCGAAGGCTTGCTGCAGCATTGTCCGGCGGGATTGTGCGGATCGAAGAGGGGTATTCCCTTGAACCCATTCCATGGCTGCCCGCGCAGCCCACACGCTAGCGGAGATCAACGAGATGACAACGCGACCGGCCGCAGTCTCTGCGGGCTTCTTCACACGGATATTCTTCTTGCGCGACGGGAGGGGGCTTGGCCACGGACGAAGCGGCCTGTCGTTGGCCGTCTTCGCCATCGCCGTTGCCCTCACCTGGCCTGCGCTCACAATGGGCCAGGACACCTCGCAAGCCTCAGCCTGGGTGGCGACCTGGGGCACGAGCCCCAGCACTCCTGGACGCTCTTTGCTGGACCAGGGGGCTGGTCCGACCTTCGAGAATCGGACTCTGCGTCAAATCGTGCACACCTCGGTCGGCGGTGACAGTGTTCGCATCAGGCTCTCCAACCGGCATGGAAGTCTTCCTCTGGAGATCGGAGCCGTTCACATCGCCTCGAGGAGAGAGGGAGCGCGGATCGAGGCGGCGTCGGATCGGGCGCTGACCTTTGGCACCGAGACATCCATCACGATCCCGGTGGGTGCCTTCGTGCTTAGTGATCCGGTGGGTATGGCCGTGCCGCCGTTGGCCGATCTGGCGATCAGCATCTACTTCCCGTCCGACACCGGGACGCCCACTGCGCATGGAACGGCGATTCAGACAAGCTACATCTCGCCTCCGGGAAACTTTGTTGCGACCGAGCAGATAGCTGACACGGAGACCTCCGAGTCCTGGTTCTGGCTCACCGCTGTGGAGGTGAGGCCGTCCGAGAGAACCGGCGTCGTCGTCGCCTTCGGCAACTCCATCACCGACGGCTATCTGTCGACCATCGACGCCAACAGCCGCTGGCCCGATCATCTTGCGAGGCGACTCGCGGCTCGTGGCTCTGGCGTCCTCGGTGTCGTGAATGCCGGTATCAGCGGTAACCGCGTTCTGCATGACCTAGGTGGCTTCGGTGTCAACGCGCTGGCTCGACTGGAGCTCGACGTTCTGAGCCTAGCCGGTGTCACCCACGTCGTGGTCCTCGAGGGGATCAACGACATCGGGCTCGGCGGGACGTTGGCGCCGGAGGTGGCGAGCTCCGACGAGATCATCGCCGGTCATCGCCAGCTGATTGCTCGCGTCCATGCCCGAGGGCTGAAGATCTACGGCGCCACTTTGACGCCGTTCGGAGACGCTTTCTACTTCAGCCCGGAGGGCGAAGTAAAACGGCAAGCGGTCAACCAGTGGATCCGAACGAGCGGAGCCTACGACGCTGTCATCGACTTCGACGCCGCGACTCGCGACCCGAACCAGCCGAGTCGATTTCGACCCGGCTTCTCGGAAGACGGCCTGCACCCGAACGATGCTGGCTACAAGGCGATGGCGGACGCTGTGGATCTGACCCTCTTCGACCTCGAGTAGACGCGGAGCGATTCGCAGACTGCCACTTCCCCTTAACCCTCCTCGATCTTCACCTCGTCCCAGATTTGGTCGAGAACTTCGAGCGTAGCGTCGGGGATGGAGATCTCCAGTTCGGCGGCCATCGTCTCGAGGCGTTCGAATCGACGTGAGAACTTGCGATTGGCGTGCTCCAGTGCCGTCGAGGAATGGCTTCCCGCCAGTCGAACGAGATTCACGACCGCGAAGAGGAGATCCCCGAGTTCCTCTTCGAGGTGTGGGGCATCCTCGTGAGTGAGGGCCTCACGGACCTCCCCGATTTCCTCCTGGACCTTTTCGAGCGCTCCCGTCGCGTCGTGCCAATCGAACCCCACTCCGCTGACCCGGTCCTGGATGCGGTGGGCCCTGTGCATGGGATCCAGGCCCGTGGGTATGCCGGCGAGGACGGAGGCACCCTCCTGTCCAAATTTTTCCTGTCTTTCTCTCGCCTTTAGGACCTCCCAGTCCTCTTTCTCTCCGAGGCCGAAGAGATGGGGGTGCCGCGCCCACATCTTTTTCTCCAGCCGTTCCACGACCGAGGCGGCGGTAAACGCCCTTCGCTCTTCGCCGAGCACGACCTGAAACGCGAGATTGAGCAACAGATCGCCCAGTTCTCCCTCCAGGTCGTCGTCGTGGCTCTGTCGAATGGCGTCCACCACCTCGTGAGCCTCCTCGAGAAGATGTGGGATCAGGCTTTCGGGGGTCTGCTTTCGGTCCCAAGGGCATTCACCTCTGAGAAAACGTACGAGTTCCACGGCGCGATCCATGTGACCCGCGCCAAGGTCCGGTGGGTTGGGATGGTTGTCATCGGAGCCCATTCGGGTCTTCCTCTATCGTTTGATGGGGAGAAGGGGAACCTTGATCAAGGCATATCTTTTCGCTTTTTTCAACGGATATGTCAACGGACCCTCAAGCACGGGCCTGGGTGGAAGTGCGGCCCGGAGCGCTTCGTCGGAATCTCCAACGAGTCCGTGAATCCATCGGGAATGTGCCCAGGATCATCCCCATGGTCAAAGCGGACGGTTACGGGTTGGGGATGGAGGACGTGGTACGAACGTTGGAGTCCGAGGAGCCGTGGGGGTTCGGCGTCGCGACCGTGGGAGAAGGCCTAAGGTTGCGCAGCGCAGGTGTCACAACTCCAGTGATCATCTTCAGCCCAGTGCCGCCCAGCTCATACGATTCGGCTGTGGCGCATGACCTCACGCTCACGGTATCGGATCTGGACTCCGTCGAACGAGTGGCGGCGGCGGCGACTCGGACGGGGCACGTGGGTCGTTTTCATGTGGAGATCGATACCGGGATGGGCCGGTCCGGGTTCGACTGGCGGCGGGTTGCAGAGTGGGGACCCGGCTTGGCGGATCGGAGCTCCCCTGCCTCGATCTGGGAGGGATGTTTTACCCACTTCCATTCGGCGGATCTGGCGGACGACGCACCCACTCGGGCCCAGTGGGAAGACTTTAATGCTGCACTTGAGCGGCTGAAGCCCGAAAAGGGAAGTCTTATCCACGCCTGTAACTCGGCGGCGGCGATGCGATACCCGAGCTTTGCCGCGGATGCGGTCCGGCCCGGCATTTTCCTTTACGGGGGCAGCATAGGTGCAGGTGTGGCCCCACCCGAGGAGGTGGCCCAGGTTCGAGCCCGTGTCACGCTCATCCGCGATGTGCCCGAGTCGACCACACTTGGTTACGGAGCCACGTATCGCTCCTCCGGGAACGAACGGTGGGCCACATTGGGCATCGGCTATGGAGATGGATTTCCAAGGGGCCTGGGGAATCGGGGAAGTGCCCTGCTCGCCGGCCAGAGGCTTCCGATAATCGGACGGATCTCGATGGACATGACGGTGGTAGACATTACCGGCGTCGACGGAGTGCAGGTCGGCGACACAGCGACGTTGATCGGCACGGACGGGGACGGCGTCATCACGTTGGACGAAGTTGCAGACTTGGCCGGAACGATCAGCTATGAGATCCTCACGGGCCTCACGGCACGGATGCCGAGGATCTGGATGACTGAATAATCTGAGGAAGTTGCCTTGAAGCGATATTGTTTTGTGACGGTGATGGTGTGTGCGACGGCATGGGGTTGTACAGAGAAAATCTCGACAGCGCCTGATCTCGGTTTCCTTAAGATAGATCCGCGTACCGTAGAGACTATCATACCTTTTGCGGACTTCGTGGACGACGTGCAGGTCTTCGGTGGGTACGGATCCGTCGTGGACCTCGGTCGTGGATTCGTCGCTCAGGACTTTGGCGGGCTGAATGCGCGGACCCTCGTACATGTCGGCGACTATCCCACTGAGGTTGAGCAGGTGCCGGGGACCCTGAGCTTTGCGAGAGGACGTGTCGTGCTTTTTTTCGACACGTTGCGCGGCACCCTAGACGACCCTGTGTTTCTTGAAGTCTTCGGCGTGCATGAGCAGTGGCACCCGCCCACGGTGACTTGGGAAGTGGTGGTTGACACCGCTGGAGATCGGAGGGAGTGGAGTCAACCGGGGGGTGGCGTTCTGACCTTGCTTGGAGGGGCGGCCTTCTCCATCAATGCCGGACAAGAACTGGACGAAGAAGCCGCTCTCACGGATTCGGTGAGTATTTTTGTCGACTCGGCGACGGTGGCTGCCTTGGGAGATTCGACCAGCGGAATGACCGGGCTTCTCGTGGCCACGGCCAAGCCGGGGACGCTGCTCCATCTGCTGGATGTGAGGCTCAGGATCACCACGCGGGCGAGCGAGGCGCTTGATACCATCTTCGAGGTGTCGCCGCAATTAAAAGATCTGAGCTTCATGTTCGACCCGGCGCCCACGGCGCCGCAGGGGTGGCTCCGTGTGGGGGGTACACCGGCATGGCGCTCGGTACTTACGATGTCGATGCCTCGCACCGTAACCGGTACGCCCGAGGTCTGTGGCGCCGTGGGTTGTAAGGTCGATCTTACGGAGGTCGACCTGAACCTCGCCGAGTTGGTGCTGACGACTCGCCAAACCGAGCCAGCGTTCCAGCCCCAGGATACGACGGGGATGGACGTCCGCGTCGTGCTCAGCCCGGAGCTGCTCCCCAAATCTCCGCTGGGAGGCGTGTTTCTGCCGTTTGCCAGGAGGTTGGCGCCTGAGCTCTTTTCCATACAGGCCGGGACGCAGGTGTCGCTCGCGGTGACCTCTTTGGTGTCAGGGATTCTTGAGATCGCCGCCGTGACGGATACGGTGCCTGTGACCTCGATCGCTCTGTTCAGCATCCCCGAACCGAACATTATCGGATTCGCATCCTTCGAGGGTGCCGGGGGTGCAGGCGCTCCCGCCTTGCGCCTGCTGTACACAATCGCCAACCCCGTGGGCTTGCCATGAGGTATTTCAGATCATTCTTGGCGCTCGTCCTGATTTTGCCGAGTGCACTGGCGGGTCAGTCGGTGATAGGGGCGAGTGGGCTGGGGATGAGGCTGGAACCTCTCGATGCCGTACAGCGGGCACTTGGCGGGGTAGGAGTCACGACGCACACACCCACGGTGCTTCCGGGAAATCCTCTGGTGTCTTTGGACATTCTGGCACCTACCATAACCTTCACCGTCCAGCCACACTGGGGTAAATACAAGGTTGGATCGGAGAAGGGCAACTTCTTTGGGACCCGGTTTCCCGTGCTTGGTTTCGCCTACCCGTTGGGCACCAATGCGGTGTTCACATTGACGGCGGGAAGTCAATTCGACCAGAACTGGTCCATCGTGTCGAGGGATTCCGTCAATGTCGGAGGAGAGAGCGTCGGATTCAGCGACACGTTTCTTTCGGACGGGGCCGTCACGGCGCTCCAGGTGGGCTGGGCCCGCCGCTGGTCTACAACCTTTGCGTTAGGAGCCACTGTTGGTGTGTATAGGGGGGGGCTCACACGGACCTTCACTCGGGCGTTTGACCGAGAGGCGGCTGATTCGGTTGCATTGGAGAACCCGATCGCGACATTCGGTACTGCTGGGCGATGGAGTCATTCGGGCCCTCTGGCATCGTTGAATCTGTCGTGGGATCCTAGTCCCTTCCTAGAGTTGGGAGCGACCGTGGCGTGGGGGGGGACGCTCAAGGTTAATCCCATCGGTGGGGCCGCGAGTGTCAGTCGGGAAGTGTCGGTACCGTTGGAGTTCAAGGTATCCACGGTCGCGGTGCTCAACCCGACCTTGGCCGTGAATGTGGGAGCTACCTTTTCGAACTGGACCGATTTGGGTGAAACGAGTATCGAGGACGCGGGCGCCGGCAAAGTGGTGTCGTACGGCGGGGGGGTGGAGTGGGAGGGTATCAACTTTTGGGCGGGCGGTCTCCCTGTTCGGTTGGGCTACCGTCAGTCGGACCTGCCGTTCCGCTTCTTGGGGAGCAAGGTGAGGGAGAGTGCGATCTCCTTTGGATTCACAGTTGTGATGGCACAGGCCTTGGATCTCCCATTGGGGGCCGTGGATGTGGCGATCGAGGTGGGGAACCGCAACTCGGGGGATTTTGAGGAGAGCTTTCGCCGGCTCACCGTAACGACCCGGGTGGGAGGCCCTTGAGGCGGCCACGCAGCGTGCGAGTGTTTTTCCATACCTTCGGGTGTAAGGCCAACCAGTACGATACCGAGCGCATGCGACAGGAGTCGCAGGCTCGCGGCGCCGTCACCACCCAAGATTCAGGCTCGGCAGACGTTTGTGTGGTCAATACCTGTACCGTGACGAATGCTGCCGACGCCGAGGCGAAGCGGTTTATTCGGCGCATCAAGAGAGAAAACCCCCAGACCCGAATCGTCGTCGCCGGGTGTTCGGCTGTGCTTCGGAAGTTGGAGTATGCCGAAATGGAAGCTGTGGCCTGCGTCGTACCGGGACACGACCCCCTTCAGGTCGCCGCTGCGGTGCTCGGTCCAGCGGTATCTAGTGGAGCCCTCATTCAGCTCGGCATGAAGCCCGGGCTAGATGGATCACATCTGGAACCGATCGGTGCGGCCATCCTGGACAGACGAGAGGGCGCCACGAGGGGTTGGCTCAAGGTCCAAGATGGTTGTGACCGCAAGTGCTCATTCTGCGCCACGCGGCTTGCGCGCGGTGCAAGCCGCTCCCGGCCCCCCGAGGATATCGTCCTCGAAGCCCGCATGCTGTCTCGCCACCATCCCGAACTCGTGTTGACGGGGATCCACATTGGCCATTACGGCCGGGATCTGGAGGGTCCTATTACACTTTCCATGCTCCTGGCCCGCCTTTTGGACGCCGTCCCAGACGTCCGGTTCCGCGTCGGGAGCGTCGAGGCCACGGAGATCGACGAGTTGCTCCTCGATCTCATTCGTACATCGGGGGGCCGTGTCGCCCCGCATTTACACATGCCGTTGCAGAGTGGTGCCGATCCGGTCCTGCGTCGTATGAAGCGGTGGCATACCCGAGAGGCGTACCGAACCCGGGTGTTGCAGGTCGCCGATGCCGTGCCCCGAATCGGCTTGGGCGCGGATATCATCACGGGCTTTCCGGGCGAGAGCGAGGTGGACCACGAGGCCACGGTGCGTCTCGTCGAAGAACTTCCCTTCACGTACCTCCACGTTTTTCCGTTCTCACCTAAAAAGGATACCGCAGCTAGCGAGCTTCCGGATCCAGTACCGCAGAGGGTCGCGGGAGAGCGCAGCCGTGAATTGCGGGCGCTGGCGCAGGAGAAACATCGCAGCTACAGGGAGTCGCGAGTGGGAGAGGCCTCCGTGGTCACCCTGGAAGCCCAGGGTCGTCGAGGACTGACGGGGGATTACCTTCGGGTGGATGTGAAGGGGGCCGGGGTGGAAGCTTGTGGACGTCTCCACTCGGGCGTACTTCGGGGTAGCGGGGACAACCTCTACATTGAACTCCCCTTGGCCAGCACGACCACGAGGGCCGCTTCGGGTATGGAGTCGCCCTCGCGTTCCTACATGAGTTCGACATGATTCAACGGTCCAGGAAGCGCGTATGAAGCGCGTATACGTCGAGACGTACGGCTGCCAAATGAACATCAGCGATGGGGAGCTGATGGAGGGTGTGCTGGAGGCCGATGGATACGAGATTGCCACTGACCCGGAGCAAGCGGACGTCATCTTGGTGAACACCTGCGCGATCCGGGACCATGCGGAGAGGCGGGTGCTCGGTAGGGTCGGCCAGCTCTCCGGACTCAAGCGTGATCGTCCCGACCTGATCATCGGCGTCACCGGGTGTATGGCGCAGCGCATGGGTGAAACACTTCTGGAGAAAGCTCCCCAGGTGGATTTGGTCATGGGCCCCGACGGCTACCGGTCCTTGCCGGAACGGCTCGCGGCGATCGAGGAGGGTCGGAAGGTGCGGCCGTCCAGGTCGGCCAAGAAACGTGGACCCCAACTCGTGGTTCTCGACCTCCACCTCGGGGAGAACTACGAGGGCCTGGACCCGCGTCGCTCGTCCCGGATTTCCGCGTGGGTACCGGTCCAGCGAGGCTGTGACCACCGCTGCACGTTTTGTATCGTCCCGTACGTGAGGGGCCCCGAGAAGAACCGGAAACCGGGGGAGGTGTTACGGGAGATAGAAGAAATCGCCGACTCCGGCGCGACGGAGGTCACGCTACTGGGTCAGACCGTGAACTCCTATGAGGCCGACGGTGTGTCCTTCCCCGATCTACTGCGGTCCGTGGCCCGGGTTCCGGGCATCCGGCGCGTTCGATTCACGTCACCACATCCCAACGACGTAACAGCCGATCTGTTGGATGTCATGGCGGAAGAAGCTGCGGTGTGTGAGCAGCTCCATCTGCCACTTCAAGCGGGGAGCGATCGAACGCTCCGACGGATGCTCCGGCGCTACACGGTCGAGGCCTTCCTTGCGAAGGTGGAGTTGGCGCGCACGGTGATGCCTGACATCGGGCTTTCGACCGACATCATCGTGGCTTTTCCTGGTGAGACCCACGACGAGTTCGAAGAAACACTAGAGGTGATGCGGACCGTCCGCTTCGATGATGCCTACACCTACCGATATTCTCCCCGGGAGGGCACACCCGCCACACGTTTTCCGAAGGCGGATTTTGTTCCCGACCAGGAGGGCCAGGAGCGACTCCAGCGCCTCATAGAAGTCCATCGAGCGATCCAGGCCGAAATCAACGAGGCCGAAGTTGGACGCGTGGAGGAGGTTCTCGTGGAAAAGGAGGCCCGTGATCCAGGTCAGATTCTGGGACGGACCAGGCGGAACAAGGTGGTCGCGTTTGCGGCATCTCCGGAGTTGGTTGGCACCTACCATCAAGTGCGTCTCACGTACACGACGGGAGCGACGTTCGTCGGGGAGCTAGAAGGGTGTTGAAGGAGTACATGGCTGCTCCGGCTCTGCCGGGGTCCACATGACCCGGTTCATCGGACCGCTGGGAGTTGTCTCCGTCCTGGTGGTCTCGATCCTATTCGCGGCGCTGAACCCGCAGCGGGTGACGCTCAATCTGGGGGTGAAGGTCCTGTACGGTGTGCCCCTGACGTTGGTGGGGTTCACAGGTCTGTTCATGGGAATGGTGGTGATGCTCATCGCGGGCGTCCGCAGCGATCTCAAGGTCCGAGCCGTGCTTCGCCAGCGATTGGAGGCTGAAGGTCGTGAGGAACGGGCCCTTATCGATCGGACCCAGCAAGATCTTTTTTCGCCGCGTCCCCTCGAGGATGAAGGGGGTCGGGAGGAGGTGCCGTAGCCTGAGCTTCGATGCCATGTGTCGGTTCAGGGCTCCACCATGAGGCCTCGACCGCCACCGGTGGCTTTGGTCGCTCTCGCCCTCCTCGGAGGGAGCGGCTTATACGCGGTCTTGGACTCCTTCTTCCCGCCCGCGTTATCCCTCGTGTTTGTTTGCCTTCCCATTCTGCCATTCATCCGCCCTAGTTTTCTGCGATCTCCTCGGACCGCAGCCGACGCACGAGAGTCCGTCGAAGTACTCCCGCGTTTTTCCATCACCGTGCACGCTGGAGCAGTGTCTGTGGCACTTGCCTTGGCCGTGCTCGCGGGGGGCCTTACGACCTACACCCAACGTCGAGCGGCGGGCGGTGACTGCAGACTCCATATAACGGATGGAGCAAAGGGTCCGATCACGGGTTGGTTCGAGGGCGGGACCGGAACAGGAGCCCGGCCATTTCGTTTGGTGAGCGGCCTCGACTGCGAGGGGTCTGTCCGGGCGTTCCAAAGGGGAAGTGATGCCTCACTTCCCCCCGGGACTCCGGTCCGTGCGGTAGGGACGTGGCAGCGGGCAGCGCACCCCGTTGTGGCGGCCCCCGCCTCGGCCGGGACGCTTCTGCTGGCCGAGGTTCAAGTCGACGAGAGTGTCACCGGCGTACGGTTTGCGGGAGCCAGAGCGCGCCTCCGGGGGCGCATCGAATCACGGATGCGGGAGCTCCTGCCCGAGACGTGGCCCTTGGCCAGCGCCCTGATTTTGGCCCGGAAGGAGGCATTGGACCCCGCGGTTCGGGAAGCGTTCGCTGTGGCTGGGATCGCTCATCTGCTCGCGATCTCGGGCTTCCATGTAGGAGTGGTGGCGCTCCTCGTGAGTGTCGTGCTTCGCGGTGCAGGGGCCGGCCCGCGCCGAGCGCCGGCATACGCCGCCTCCATCACCTGGCTCTACATCGGCCTGATCGGCTTTCCGGCCGCTGCGACTCGGGCCGCGCTCATCCTCACGTTTGTGGCTGCCGCACAGTTGAGGGCTCGACCTGCGGGGGCACTCGGCGCGATCGCGTCCGCAGGGATCATTCTGTTTCTAGTCGATCCGTCTGCGCTCCTACATCCGGGATTTCAGCTATCCTTCGCCGGGGCGCTTGGACTCGTGATGTTGAGGCCTACCGTTCGGCGGCGTCTGGATGCAGCGGCCTTCAGCGTAATACCGGCGATGCTGAAGGATGGGGTGGCGGCGGGTGTCGGAGCCACGCTGGCAACGATGCCGTTCGTGGCGTTTCATTTCGGGAGGGTTTCAGTCGTGGGTCTGCCGGCCACGCTCGTAGCTACGCCACTCGTAAGTGCCGCGATTCCCGGTCTGCTGTCCGCGATCGGGATGTCCTGGATTTCACCATCGTTTGCCCATTTCCTTGCCGGCGGGACGGACGTTCTGCTCCGCTCGTTGGAGTCGGTAGCCCGCCTGTGTGCCTCACCTTCCTGGGCCTCCGTTTGGGTGGGGGACGCGGTTCTGATTGGTGGTCTCGTGGGCGGCCTCGGTGGCCTGATCGGAGTGCGCTTCTTTGGTGAAGGGGTCCGAGGGTGGGCACGCTGGCTGACGATCATGGTCTGGGCCGCGACGGGCGCCGGAGTGGCCCCGCTCGCCGAGCGATGGGCCGGCTTGGGCACCGTGGAGATCGTTTTCCTAGACGTTGGCCAGGGGGACGCCTTGGCCATCCGATCCCCCAGAGGGCGGTGGATTCTGGTGGACACGGGTCCACGGGGACCAACGTATGACGCGGGTGCGCGCGTGGTCCTCCCCTACCTGCGCCGCCGAGGAGTGGCGCGGATCGAGGCTCTCGTGTTGACCCATCCGGATCTGGATCACATCGGTGGAGCCGAATCGGTCGTCGAAGCGCTCGACGTGGGGTTCGTGTTGGACCCCGCCCAGGCGGCGGGAAGGGACGCCTATGTACGGGTCCTGGAGGCGGCCAGCCGTAACTCGGTCCCCTGGCTTGAAGCGCGGAGGGACGTGTCGATTATGTTGGATGGGGTCGAAATCTCGGTTCTGCACCCTGACGGCCCTACGCTTGCGTCATACGACGGGACGGACTCCAACGCACAATCCGTTGTCCTTCTCGTCCGGTATGGGGAGTTCGAGGCGCTTTTGACGGGCGATGCACCGGTCGCTGTGGAGGAGGCGATCCTCGACGATCTTCCTTCGGATCTCGAGGTTCTGAAGGTCGGTCATCACGGGTCGAACACCTCTACCTCTCCGTTACTTCTCGCACTGACCTCTCCGGAGGTGGCCGTGATCTCGGTTGGCGCGAGGAACCGTTATAGTCATCCCCACACCGATGTGCTTAATCGGATCATCGAGTCGGGCGCCCGTATCCTGCGAACGGACCTGAGCGGCGACATCGTGGTACGGGCCCGGCGTAGCGGACTCTACGACGTCCGAACCGAGTGGTGAGACCGGACCTCGGTGACCAGAATGAACGGTACGGTCGACAGGAAAAGGGTGTCTTTGACCTCCAGATGGCCCCAGCTATGTTTTCTAGCTGTGCAGAGCTTCCCAGCAGCCCACGTCCCATGAGGCCATGACGAACAGCAGTGTCGTAACGTTAGAGAGACATATCGTCGAAGAGGAACGGACTCGCCCGGAGGCGACCGGCGCCTTCAGCAATATTCTCTACTCACTGACCCTTGCTGCGAAAATCATTTCCAGGGCGGTGAATAAGGCCGGCATCGTTGATATGCTCGGAGGCACCGGAGACACGAACGTACAGGGAGAGCGTGTCCAGAAACTCGATCTTTTTGCAGAGGACGTGATCTTCCGGGCGATGGATCATACGGGGGCGCTGTGTTGCATGGTCTCCGAGGAGTCCGAGGACATCCTCCCCATTCCGGAGCAGTTTCCGAAGGGGAAGTACGTCCTGATCTTCGATCCGTTGGACGGCTCTTCGAACATCGACGTCAACGTTTCGATCGGCACCATCTTTTCGATTCACAGGAAGGTATCCGACGGCGAGGACGGCACCCTCGAAGACTGCCTTCAGGCGGGATGCAGACAGGTCGCAGCGGGATATGTGCTCTATGGATCGTCAACTATGCTCGTGTATACGAGCGGGAAGGGGGTGTATGGGTTTACGCTCGACCCGTCGATCGGTGAATTTCTGCTGAGCCATCCGAACCTTGTCATCCCCGACCCCCCCAGTCGGATGTATTCGATCAACGAAGCTTACTATCCTCGCTGGTCCAGGGGGCAGCAGAGGCTCATGCAGCATTTGAAGGGGCTCGATGGTGAATCGCCGGTTTCCTACAGCTCACGCTACATCGGCTCTTTGGTGGCGGATTTTCACCGCACTCTTCTGAAGGGCGGGATCTTCATGTATCCAGCGGACTCCAAGAGTCCGCATGGGAAGCTGCGACTCCTCTACGAGGCCGCACCGATGGCTATGATCTGCGAGCAAGCGGGGGGGCGAGCATCCGACGGGGGAACCCGAATCCTGGACCTCATTCCGGAGGCCATTCACCAACGGACGCCACTCTACATCGGGTCTTCCGAAATCGTTGGGATGGCCGAGGCCTTTCTGGCCGAAGACGCCTAGAAGGGTACGCCTAGAAGGCGGTCACAGGGGCCGTTCCTTCCTACGAGCCACGGCTCACCGGATGCCGTTCTTGGAGGGTGATCGGCAAGGGGGGTGGGCCGCGTTGCGGATGCCACGGCCCCAGCTACTAGGCGGAGCGACGACGTCATAGCATTCGCTACGGCTAGGAGCTCCAACAACGGGGCACCGCGCGTAAGCGTGGTCGGGGTCGTGCCACCACAACCCCTTCAACTTGTAAGGTCATTCCATTCATGTGCGCGACCCGCCCCCCCTGCCGATCACCCTTCTAGCACTTTGATAGGATGGTTCCCAGGCAGATAGCCCATGTCGAGATCAACGAGGGGCGCGGAATAGGTACCGGAGAAGCAAGCGTCGCAGAAGGAGCCGTGGTCGGAGACGACTGAGAGCATTCCTTCGAGGGACAGGTATCCGAGGGAATCGACCCCGAGCTTCTGACCGATCTCCTCCGGGCTAAGTCTGGACCCGATGAGTTCCTCATGGCTGGGCATGTCGATGCCGTAGAAACAGGGAAATCGTACCGGTGGGCTGGCGATGCGAAAGTGGACTTCCTTCGCGCCGGCTTGCCGAATGAATTTTACCAGGCTCCGGCTCGTGGTTCCGCGAATGAGTGAGTCATCCACCACGATGATGCGCCGACCGTCCAGGACTTCCCGCACCGGGTTGTACTTCATCCGGGCGCCAAAGTCTCGATCGGCCTGTAAAGGCTTGATGAAGGTTCGCCCGACGTAGTGGTTTCGCAGGAGACCCAATTCAAAGGGAATCCCGCTTTGCTCGCTGTATCCGAGGGCCGCCGAGTTGGCGCTGTCCGGCACCGAGACGACGGCATCAGCCTCTATCGGGTGCTCCTCGGCGAGCCGGCGTCCGAAACCACGTCGTGCGCTGTCCACGGAGATGTTCCAGAGGTGCGAGTCCGGCCGAGCGAAGTAGACCAGCTCGAAGATGCACGGGGCTGCCGACTCGGCCTTAGCGAGCTCGGGGAGGCTGTGGAGCGTCCCACCCTCGATCCTGAGGACCTCCCCTCGTTTGATGTCCCTCAGATACTCCGCGCCGAGGATGTCCAACGCACACGTCTCGCTTACGACCACGTGCCCCTCTTCGAGTCGGCCGAGCACAAGAGGCCGGTAGCCACGCGGGTCACACACGGCGTACATCACCTCATCCACCGTAAGGACGAGTGAGAATGCTCCCTCCAGCTGGTTGAGAGCATCGGCCACCTGTCCGTCGACGGTCTCCTCGCGAGACCGGGCGATCAGGTGAACGATCACCTCCGAATCCGATGTGGTCTGGAAGATCGCTCCCTCCTTCACGAGCCGCGTCTTGAGGTCGTGGGCGTTCGTAAGGTTGCCGTTGTGGGCCACCGCCAAATCTCCCTCCGCGTACCGTACGACGATCGGCTGTGCGTTCAACACCTGGCTTCCACCGGCGGTCGAGTATCGCACGTGTCCTACCGCCGTACGTCCCGGAAGGCTTTTCAAGACGTCGGCGTTGAAAACGTCGCCAACCAACCCCGCAGCCTTGTGGAGCCGTATTTCGCCGTGGCTGAGCGCGCAGATGCCGGCGGACTCCTGGCCCCGATGTTGAAGGGAGTACAGCGCTAGGAACGCCAGTTGTGCGGCGCCATCGATGCCACTGAAGCCGACGACGCCGCACTCTTCGTGAGGCCGGTCGTCGAGATCGGACGCCGCGACGTCGACGGGTCCTTGGGGGAGTGTTTGGGGGAAGGGCTTTGAGGTCACGATGGTCCGGCTCCATCCATCAGGTTGGGGATCGCGCCGAAGAACAGCTCGGCGAGGATTTCGATATCGGCCTCCAGAGACGTCGCCCGCCCGTCGATCCGGAAGCCCTCATCTGAAGGAACGACCTGTCCTACGGCGCGGCAGGGCACGCCGTGGCTCTTGGCGAGAACCAGAACTTCGTCCGCGGATCGTGGATCGCACGAGACGATAACGCGGCCTTGGGCCTCACCGAAAAGGAGGGGAAGGACCGGGACTGCGTCCTGAAGCGTGACCTGCACTCCAAGCGGGTCTTCTCCCTCCCCAAGTGCACATTCGGCCAGGGCACATGCGAGCCCCCCCTCCGACACGTCGTGGGCGGAGTGGAGGAGGCGGTGGTGAATCATCTGCAACACGGCGTGCTGGAGTCCGCGTTCTCTGAGGAGATCGACCGACGGTGGCTCTCCAGCCACGAGGCCCTCCATCACATAAAGATACTCCGAGGCCCCCAATTCATCGGTGTTGTCGCCGAGCAGGATGATCGTATCGCCTACGTTCTGAAAGGCGTGGCGAGTAATATGGTCCACGTCTTCGAGGACGCCAACCATGCCGATGACTGGTGTCGGGTAGATTGCCACCCCGTTCGTCTCGTTGTAGAACGACACGTTTCCTCCGGTAACCGGAGTCTCGAACAGCTTGCAGGCTTCGGCCATGGCCAGGACGGCTTCCCGGAACTGGTAGTAGATATGGGGCTTGAGGGGATTTCCGAAGTTCAGGTTGTTCGTCACGGCGGTTGGAAGTGCGCCAACACAGACGAGGTTCCTCGCCGCCTCAGCCACGGCGGCCAGCGTCCCCGACCGGGGGTTCAGGTAGACGTAACGGCCGTTACAGTCGGTGGTCGCGGCTACCGCCCGGCGGGTACCGCGAAGGCGGATCACCCCGGCGTCCCCCCCCGGACGCACCGCGGTGGCGGTCCGCACGGTCGTGTCGTATTGGCCATAGATCCAGCGCTTGGACGCGATATTGGGCGACCCCATCAACTTCAGGAACGCCTCGGACTGATCGGCGTCGGCCTCGTTGAAGCGGGTGAGATCTGCACACCGAAGGTCCCGGATTTCTTCGGACTCGACGCCGTCCCGCTCATACGTGGGGCAGCCCTCCGTCAGGGGCAGGGAGGGGATCTCTGCGACCACGCGGTCCCCCTCACGGACGCGGAACAGCCCGTCGTCGGTGACGCGCCCGATCTCCTCGGCCTCGAGCTCCCACTTGGCCAGGATGTCACGTACGGCGTCTTCACTCCCAGACTTCGCGACGACCAACATACGCTCCTGTGATTCCGACAGGAGGATCTCGTAGGGGGTCATCCCAGGTTCCCTGATGGGCACGAGCTCCACGTCGATCTCCACGCCGTTGCCGGAGCGACCCGCCATTTCGGACGCGCTCGACGTGATCCCTGCGGCTCCCATGTCCTGTATGCCCGTGATATGGCCACTCTTGATGAGTTCGAGACTGGCCTCCAACAGCAGTTTCTCCGTAAAAGGGTCGCCCACCTGAACCCGTGGCCGACTGGCTTGGGAATCGTCGCTGAGTTCCTCAGAGGCGAAGGTCGCTCCATGGATTCCGTCTCGCCCGGTGCGTGCCCCCACTGTCATGAGCCGGTTTCCGACTCCTTCCGCTTCACCCTTGATGAGATCCTCGGCCTTCATGAGGCCGAGGCACATCGCGTTCACAACGGGATTTCCCTCATAGCCGCGGTCGAAGTAGATCTCCCCGCCGATGTTCGGTATGCCTACACAGTTTCCGTAGTCGCCGACTCCCTTCACCACGCCAGAGAAAAGGTAACGAACCCGTCCACTGTCGAGATCCCCGAAACGAAGCGAATCCAGAATGGCGATCGGCCGGGCCCCCATCGTGAACACGTCACGAAGAATACCGCCTACGCCGGTTGCCGCACCCTGGTACGGTTCCACGGCCGACGGGTGGTTGTGTGATTCGATCTTGAACGCCAATGCCAGGCCGTCTCCGATATCGATGACACCGGCGTTCTCGCCGGGGCCTTGGATCACCCAGGGCGCCGTCGTAGGCAGGAGGCCAAGGAGACGCTTGGAGTTCTTGTAGCCGCAGTGCTCAGACCACATCGCGCTGAACACACCGAGCTCAGTGAAGGTGGGCTCCCTCCCCAGAATCTCGAGGACACGTTCGTACTCCGACGGCGATAACCCGTGTTCCTCCACCAGCTCCGGTGTGATGCGAGGGTCGCCCTCTCTAGGTGATACCCTCGATAGGGTCATGCCTCCGGCTTTGTCCCCTCTATCGGTCACGATTCGATGAATCCGTCCGTAGGGCTGTTGAAGGAGTACGGTTGGCGCCACCCATGGGGTACCCGGGTGCCACCGGTCACACCGTTCCGAGGACGGACAGGTGCGACAGGAGCGCTGTAAAGAGGCCGAGCCCATCCACGGACCCGAGGATGGGTTCCACCGCCCGTTCAGGGTGCGGCATCATACCCATAACATTACCCGACTCATTGAGGATGCCGGCGATGGAGCGGGCCGAGCCGTTCGGGTTCGCGCTGTCCACGGCCTCCCCTTCAGCGTTGGTATACCGGAAGAGCACTCGACCCTCGCCCTCCAGGCGGTCGAGCGTTTCATCATCGGCGTGATAATTCCCCTCGGCATGGGCGATCGGCATCCGGAGGACCTGTCCGGATTCGTACTCCTGCGAGAAGATCGAATCAGTGTTTTCGACCTGAAGCAGTACGTCTCTGCTCGCGAAGAGCAGTGAGCGGTTTCGCAGGAGTGCCCCAGGTAGTAACCCGGATTCACAGAGCGTCTGAAAGCCATTACAAATACCCACAACCGGACCGCCGGACTTCGCGAAATCCTTAACCGCATCCATGATCGGACTCATGGTGGCGATGGCGCCGGCTCGGAGGTAGTCCCCGTAAGAGAAGCCTCCGGGGAGCATGACCACGTCCACCTCACCCAGATCGACGTCTCGGTGCCACCGGAATTCGGGTGCTCCCCCGACCAGTTGAATGCACTTGTAGAGGTCGTAGTCACAGTTGGATCCTGGGAAGGTGACGATGGCGACCTTCATGCGAGCACCGTCTCCTCCGTGGCATCTCGAACATCGATCTCGAAGTCCTCCGTGACCGGATTTGCCAGCAATCGCTGGCACATCGCCTCCGCGCCCTCGCGGGCTTCCTCGCTGGAAGCGGCCTCCACGTTCAGGTAGAGTAGCTTGCCGACACGAACTTCATGGACTTGTTCGTAGTCCAAAGAGTGCAGGGCGTGTTGGATGGCCTTCCCCTCCGGGTCCAGCAGGCCCGGGCGCGGTGTCACTCGGATCTCAACACGAAAACGACTCACGTTCTGCTCTCCACATCGTCAGGGTGATTGGGTGCTGCGCGGCGGCTGTATCCTTCAGGCGTCAACTCCCCGTAGTCGACGGGCCGTACCTCTGCCTCGGCATCGTCGAAGCTGTGCGCCAGTGGATCGCGTTCCGGCAGACGTTCCAGGAGGCCGTGGATCACCGAGCCGACCAGCCCCCATGCGGTATAGGCAAGGAACATAGGAAAGAAGTAGTAACGAGGGAAAACGATGGCCACGAGGACGTTCGCGAAGAGCCAGATCGAGAAAAGGATGCCCTTTCTGGATCTGAAACTCAGCCTCGGGACGATCGCATAGGGAACGTTGCT
>Ga0209988_10000783_pt1 | contig 20228 bp, 26 predicted proteins | sample N075metaG_FD_183115 | JGI IMG/M metagenome (GOLD analysis project Ga0209988, IMG submission 183115) | Deep subsurface microbial communities from Kermadec Trench to uncover new lineages of life (NeLLi) - N075 metaG (SPAdes) (version 2) | ecosystem: Environmental > Aquatic > Marine > Ocean trench... | reverse complement strand
ACGGTCATGGGGGACATCTACCCACGCCTGGTACGAGAACAAGGCTACGAGAAGGAGCTTGAGCTGATCCTTACCGCCAACAAAAGCCCTTCCGACGGCATCGTGCCGGAAGAGGCCGAGGAGCTGCTGGCCGCCTACTGCATCTACGGAGCGCCCGATGACGCCCAGGCCCAGCTCGGCACGTGGTACGAAGCCGGAGCAACCGATGTTGCTCTTCTGATGCCACCGAACGCGTCATTCGACGCCATTGTCGAGACGATGACTTCGTTTCGAGATGACCCTCGATGAGAGCTTCGAGACACCTCTGCCACAGATGACCCGAGAGCCACGCGGGCCACAAATAATGCCGGTGTTGGGCGGCCCAGTGAGAACTGGTCGCCCGAATAGTCCGTTGGGCGACCCGTCCGCTGGCCTACTGGATTCTGTTGTGCTAACCAATGATGCGCTTGGCGCAGAGCAATTGGATGTTCTGGGATCTAAGTGAGGAGCCTCCACGCGAGTAGGGGATGATGTGGTCAAAGTGGAGGTTCTCAGTAGATCCGCATTCAACGCATCAACCGCCGTCGCGTTTCCAAAACTCTGTTCCGCGTCGGAAGGAATGACCCGAGTCCGTTCTGGTTCGTGGTCCGCTGAGCCGATCTCTTCGACTTCGCGGTCAAATGCTTTGAGCCGATGTTTACAGACGATTCGAGTTCCATCGGAGACCTGCCAGGCGTCGACTATCTGGAAGGCCCCGTTATCGACCCAGACACCCGACCGAACCTTCTCGTACACCCTGACTAGCTCTGCCGGCCATACGCTCGTCTGCTCTGTCCGTGGGTGGTCTGGAGAGTTTGACAGGTTCTTCTCGCGCCCCCGTCGCGCCCCAAGAACTCCCTCGAACACCAAAGAAGCCCGTCGTGACGGGCTTCCCGACCAACCCGAATACGACCTTGTAAGGGCAGTGCTCTAGCCAACTGAGCTAAACGCCCGGATCGAGACGAGATTCTACGGTCAACCTGTCGCCTGACACATTCAGACCACGCGTGTCTCCTGCCCGCCCGGTCAGAGAACGCCTACGATCGTTGGCCCGATACGAAGCTAGATCGTGTGAGCCGCAAACCCGAGATAAGTGCAATGGTTTCCGCCCTCGTGGGCCACTGGACCGGCGAAGGTGAAGGCCAATACCCCACTATTGAGCCCTTCGGTTACCGAGAGAGCCTCGAGTTCACGGAAAGATCCGACCATCCTGCCCTTCACTACGAACAGCGTACCTGGCGCAAAACACCCGACGGAGAGACAGTATCCCACTGGGAAACCGGTCTTCTCAAACTCTCCAGCAACGGTGATGTGCGACTATCCAATGCCCAGGGCGGGAGGTCGGAGGTCATGGAAGGGACCTGGGAACGGAAGGACCACACATGGATCATCCTTCTTGAAGGCATCGGATACGCAGGCGACGAACGTGTCGTGAAATCCTTGCGAAACCTGAGTTTCGACGGAAGAACCCTGGACTACACGATGCACATGGAAACCACAGCCACCAATCAGATGAGTCTTCATCTGACGGCCAGCCTCACTCGACGATCCGAATAGCCCACTAATCGGGTCTGAGTCCCTACTCAACTCGCTGTGGATAAATGTCGATAGAGATATCGACAAATGCCAAAGACTGGTCGGCGTTATTCCTACGCTGGCCGCCAATCGTGTGAGGGTATGAATAACCGGTCTATCGAGCGAGAAGTCAGTGACGAAGCGATCCGTCAGTATCTGGACGGCATTGGTCAATATGACCTGCTCACAGCAGAAGACGAGGTCCGACTGGCAAAGGCGATCGAAACCGGTCACAAGGCTGAGATTGCCCTCGACACCGAGAAGGAACCAGCCAAGTGTCGAAAGCTTGGTCAGATGGTCCGGCTCGGTGAGGACGCCCGTCAGAACTTCATCCGCTCCAATCTTCGTCTGGTCGTCTCCATCGCCAAACGCTACGGACACGCCAAACTCCCCTTCCTCGACCTAGTTCAGGAAGGCAATCTCGGTCTGATCAGAGCCGTCGAAAAGTTCGAGTATCGCAAGGGATTCAAATTCTCCACCTACGCCACCTGGTGGATCCGTCAGGCAATCACCCGGGCGATCGCTGACAAGAGTCGGACCATCAGGGTTCCTGTTCACATGATGGACACCATCAACCAAATGCACTCAGCGGAGACCAACCTCACCAAACGGCTCGGACGCAAACCCACCGACGAGGAAATGGCTCAGGAGTCAGGTCTGACAGTTCAGAAGATTCGGGAAGCCCGCAAGGTCGCACCAGAACCAATCTCGATATTCGAGCCGGTCGGTGAGGACAACGCCACTATCGGTGATTTCATCGAGGACGTCGAAGCCGCTGCCCCCTTTGAGCTCATCGCCTCCAAACTCAACATCGAGAACCTCCGATTCGTCCTGGAACGACTCAACGAGCGTGAACGTACGATCATCGAGATGCGATACGGCCTCGGCGATCGTGATCCGGCAACACTCGACGAGGTAGGACGACACTTCAATGTGACCAGGGAGCGCATCCGCCAGATCGAGGCAAAGGCTCTCGCCAAGATGCGTCACCCCTCCACTCCCGGAGGACTCCGGGAGCTGGCAGTTTCTTAAAGACCCACCCCAGAGACTCTGTCTCAGGCCGACTTCACCAACTCCAGGAGCTCACTCCGGTTCGCTTCGACAGGAAGATTTCGCTCGGCATGTCTCGGTCTGCCCCGTCCACGCCGCCGGTGATAAGGCTGGCCGTCCCAGAAAATGACTCCGCCCCAGACACCCCACTCCAGGTTTTCCTGAAGAGCGACATCCAGACATCCCACTCTGACTTCGCATCGGGCGCATATTCGCTGCGCCTTGGCCAGTTCGGCCGGCCGCTCGGAGAAGAAGAGCTCGTGGCTCCCCTCCTTGCTACATCGTCCGTCTTGTTGTAGTCGTATCAGTTGTTGATTCATTTTGAAACCTCGTCGTGGATGGATGCGGCAAACAAAAGCCGCCGGTCTAACGGCGGCCTGGTCGTGAAGAAAGACTTCTGCGTCTCATCTACATCACATAGGTCCGCCATTCAGGAGGATTGGGCACGACCGCCCGGGTGATAGGGGCGCACGTGCAGAATTCCTCTGCTGCGGTGATTGGTGCTTGCTTGTGCATCCTCATCAACGGCGCTCCTTTCTTCGGCGGAGTCATCATCGTCGACCCGTGCCCAGGCCGTCAAGGGAATTAGCCGCGCTTCATTCGACGATGACGAGAAGGCTCAATGGAGAGCCCGGAAACCCATCAGGCCGAGGATCACCAGACCAGAACCGATCACAAGAAGTCTTACCTCAGGGTTCGACCAGAATCTCCACAGGGCGGCGGCCAAGATCAGACCCACCACAGCGAATTGGACAAAGACGCCAGCGTCAGTGGCGGGAAGCAGCAGATCCAGAATCACATCCACGATGATTGGGAACACATGACGGCTTCTTCACCTTCCCTTCCCCCTGTCGCTCGCCGCGCTGTTGCTATCAGCCGCCGAAGGGGACGGACTCTTCCGATACACCCTCATCCATCTGACCGTCATGTGTGTCTGGTCGATCGTCGTTTACCTGAGCTCGGTTGGATTCGCCCCGGACAGAGGCCTCTCATCGCTCGGAAGGGCGAACGACGCAACCCAGTCCCCAGTCGTAGTCCTGGAATTTGACGTTGCTCCTCGTCTGGAGATGCTCGGGAAGCCAATGCCGCACGGCTTGAAGTGTGCGTCTCTTGGAAGCCGGCATGAAAGTCGGCATCCGGTGAGGACGAACGAAGTCTGACCCGAACCAAAGCAAGATCCGGCTAAGCGAAACACTGTCGGGGGTGGCTTCGACCGCCCCACCTCCTGCTAAGAAGTCCTTCATCTGATCGTTCAACTGACGATCGAGGTCCTCCCCTGCGTACGGGGTGGGACGCAAGGTCGGGCACGAAAGCGACCCACATACCAACGCCCCGTGAATCCGAGGATCGCCGAAACGTCTGACCTTGCCGTGCTCGATGGCGTCCAAGGAGAGTTCTTCCCCTGCAACTGTGATGAGGTGGCGAGTGAACCCGTCGGGCACCCGAAACACCGAAGCCGCCCCTGATTGAAATGCCTCGATGGCGAGTCCGACAGCTCCGGCGTTGTAGAGGTTCAGCCAGTAGGCAAGGGCTTCGTCCCGGGAGAGCCCGTCTGGCTCGACACCGGACATCTTGGCCAGGTAGGTGGAAACGTCCGGGCCTCGCCCGGCGGCCGCGGGGAGGCCACCCTCGCTCAGCGCCTGGAGAACGGGCAACAGCGAGGAATGATCGACCGTCCCCATCCCGGCCGGTCGTGGGCTGGTCGTTCCCACCAGCACCCGGAGGATGCTCCAGACCACTTTGATCGCGCTCGGCTGACCCACAGCTATCAGAACCTTGGTGCCCCGCTCGGTCTTCCTTGTTCCGGTAAAGCACGTATTGTCCCGATCGTGGTCAGTTTCATCTTCAAACTCATCCGATTCGCCTTCGTCGGCGCACTCGGAGCTGCGATAGCGGCGAAATTCCTGCTCGAGTCGAACGCTGACACCCACACCGAGGAAATCGACCTGGTCGCAATCTTCGAGGGTAAGGAGCTCGTTTCCTCCGCCGACCCGTTCTATGGCGGCAAGATCCTGGCCATCTGTGGTGGAGTTCTTCTCGATTTGAGGAAGACCCAACCGGCGCCAACCGGAATCCGGATTGATCTCGCCGTCATGATGGGCGGAGTAAGCCTGGTCGTTCCCGAGGGCTGGCGTGTCAGATTCGACGGGAAAATGTTCATGGGGGGCTGGTCGGACAACACCAGGACCACCGCTGAAGAGGATGTGCCAACCGTCACCATCACTGGCTTCGTGGCGATGGGCGGCCTCCAAGCAACAACGAAGGCATCTGTGGAAGTAGTCCTCTGATGACGACACGAATCGAAGCAACTCGTCTGATCCCCGGCCGCGGCAACGTGGTGGACAACGGGGTCGTCATCTTTGCCGACTCGGCAATCTCCTACGCCGGTGTGGCTAATGGCGCGCCGGAAACGCCCGACGCCGACGTCGTCTCCACCGACACGGTCATGCCAGGCATGTGGGAATGCCACGGGCACTTCATGGGCATCTACACCGCGAACATCGACGAGGTGTGGACAACCAGGCCGCAACTGGCTGCGATGCGGGTCACCGCTGACGCTCGTCGAGCGCTCCACGCCGGGTTCACCTCCGTTCGTGAGCTCGGTGGTCTGGGCAGTTTCCTCTCGTTCGCAGTCGAAGAGGGCCAGGTCGAAGGTCCCAATGTCTATGCGAGCGGGTCGGCGCTCTCGATGACCGGCGGTCACGGTGACGTCCACAGCATGGATCTGGCAGACGCCCGCCGGGCGATGATTCGAGCTTGGGGTGAGGACAACGTCGTCGATGGCCCCGATGAGGCTCGCGCCGGAGTCCGTCGCATGCTTCGTCTCGGAGCCAGGGTCATCAAGATCCACGCCTCTGGTGGAGTGCTCAGTCAGCTGGACGACCCACATCTGCCCCAATTCTCCAAGGAAGAGCTGGAGGCGATTGTCGACGAGGCAACACGCATGGAACGCATCGTGGCCGCCCACACCCACGGTAAGCGAGGAATGATGGCTGCCGTCGAGGCCGGCATCAAGACTCTGGAGCACGGCACCTACATCGATGAGGAAGTGGCTGACGCCATGATCGAAAACGATGTGATGTTGGTTCCCACTCGTTGGGTTATCGAGTTTCTCATGGCCGAAGGCGAGAAGAGGGGCATGCCCGAGTACGCCAAGAAGAAGGCAGCCGCGGCAGCCGGGCAACACGCAGAGGGAATAGCACTCGCAGTCGACAAGGGGGTCAAGATGGCTCTCGGAACCGACATCTTTGGTGTTGGGCTCTGGGGTCGCAACGGTGAGGAGCTTGCACTCATGGTGGATTGTGGGATGACCCCGCTCCAGGCCATCGAGATGGCCACAGCCAACGGGCCTGACACTCTGGGGCCACAGGCTCCCAACACCGGCCAACTCGTGGCAGGCATGGACGCCGACGTGATCTGCATCAGCGGCGACCCCTCAACCGACATCTCCCTCCTCGGCACTCCCGACAATGTCACCCACGTCTTCAAAGGCGGGACCCGCTACAAGGGCTAACAACACGTTCCTGATTCATGGAGCGTCGTATTTGATCATTTGGCCGCAGAGAAAGGCCGCCGTCAGACGATGTGACGCTTGCTCGCCCATCGGGCGAGTTCGTGGCGGTTGGAGAGCTGAAGCTTGCGCAGTACCGAGGAAACGTGGGTCTCCACGGTCTTGATCGAGATTTCGAGTTTGCGAGCCACCTGCTTGTAGGCGAACCCACGAGCTATCAGACGGAGCACATCCTTCTCTCTCAATGTGAGTTGATCGAGTTCGGGGTCCTCCTCCGGGGGAATCGCACCGGCGAATGCATCCAAAACGAAGCCAGCCAGTCGTGGGGAGAACACTGCGTCACCGGTGCTGATTCGCCTCACGGCATCAGCAAGGTCCGGAGGCTCGATCGTCTTGGTCACATAGCCCCTGGCTCCTGCCCTGATCATTGCTATGACATCCTCGGCCTGGTCTGACACCGACAGAGCCAGAAACTTGACGTCGGGATTCGACTCGGTGACACCCTCGACGACGGCGATTCCGCCGCCGTCCGGCATGTGGACATCTACGAGGACCACATCCGGATTCAGTCCCCGAATCTCGACGATGGCCGTGTCTACGTCAAAGGCCGAGCCGACAATTCGGAACTCCTCGGCGAGCTCTGCCTTGACGCCGGACAAGAAAAGGCGATGATCGTCCACGAGATAGACGGTGATGCTCATTTCGACTCCAGGGGCATTCTCAGCACGACCTCTGTTCCGTCACCCGGCTCACTGTTTATCTCGACGGTACCGCCTGCCTTCTCCACCCGAGATTTGATCGACTGGGCTATTCCCTTCCGATCGGGTGCCACCTTGTCGAGGTCGAAGCCCTTGCCTTGATCCGTCACATATACGGTCAATCTCTCATCTTCCGCCTCCAGATACAACGACAGCCGGTCGGCGCCTGAGTGTTTGGCGGCATTGACCATTGCCTCCGAGGCGGCACCTATGAGTGGCGCAGATTCCTTGTCGAGTAGGTGGTCGCCAACCGTGACGACATCTATGGGCACCTGATGATCCTTCTCGACCCGCGCAGCTGCGTTCTTCAGGGCGGTGGAAACGAGGTCCACTCCGTCGAGCGGAGCGGCTCCGAACAGCCAATCTCGCAATTCGGTCTCCTGATGCCGAGCGAGAATCGCCATTCGGGCCGGATCGTCGGTCCTCTGAATCAACGCCAATGTCTGAAGAACCGAGTCGTGGAGATGAGTGGCCATCTCAGCCCTCTCCTCCTGTCGGATCCGCTCGTTCCGTTCCGTGCCGAGGTCGACGATCAGCCGACGCACCCAGGGTCCGAACCCCACCACGATCCCCAATCCCGTGAGGACAATCGCAAGAAAGACCACACCAAGCTCAAAGACCGGTCCGATCGAGGTGATGAATACCGAGAGACCGCCAAAAAGCAGAGCCACACCGAGGATGAGGCGGAGACGACTCGGACGATCCACGTTTGGATCCATCAACGCTGCCAGTGGACCGGGCTTCGAACTGTCAGTTAGGGCGGCGGTTCCAAATGCGAGGGCACCGGCCGTCAAGACGAGCGCCGGGTTCGGCCACCAACCGACGGCTTCCAGGAGCAGCAAGAGCCCAAGAAATGCGAGCCCAAGGCCTAGTCCCCGACCGTTGTCGACCGCCACCACGTCCCGGTCTTCCACTTTGTCGTACGCCATGAGCCAGAAACCCAGGTAGAGCACCCCTCCGAGCCCCCAGACCATGAGAAGGGTCAGGAATGCGGCTCTCACATATGCGTCGGGTATGCCAAGGGTGTCGGCTAGTCCGCCGGCAACACCACCCATGACTCGGTTGGTCTTGCGGCGACTGAATTCGAGCGATCGGACGGCAGCCACACCCAGATGATGCCCGCTGCGCCCATCTTCCTCAATCGGGGATCACCCTTAGGGTTCTCAGGGGAGTCTCAGGGAAGTCCCCAATACCAACCTTGGGAGGCTTGTGCATCAATAGAGCCATGGAACAAAACAAACAAACCACCACGGCCGAATCGTCCGAGGAGACGGTGAGCGCCTCTGAGTTGGTGCGACCTCAAGAAGGGCGAGTTCTTGCCGGTGTCTCCCAAGGGCTGGCAGACCGCTACGACCTTCCGGTCTGGGTACCGAGAGCCTTCTTTGTCGTCACTGCCTTCTTCGGAGGGCTCGGCGTCGCCCTTTATTCGGCCGGCTGGGCACTCATCCGATCAGAAGACGAGACCGAATCACCGGCCGACCGTTTCTTCTCAGGAGCAACATCGACCCGATCGTGGATCGGCATCGCGCTGGTCTTCGTTGCGGCGCTGATCCTCCTCGACAATCTCACCTTTCTCAATGGAGGAGTGGTCTGGGCGGTCGGACTTCTGGTTGTAGGTGTCCTGCTCTATACCGGTCGGATACCCATCCGCGTGAGATCTGACGACAAGTCAAAGGAGGGAGTTCAACAAATGACACAAACTGACACCGAGGCGATAGTCGCCAAGACTGACGCTCCCGCCGGGGACTCCCCCTCCGGCGACGGCACCCCACCAACCCCCACACCGACACCGCCGATACTTCCCCCTTCGGCCTCGAAGCCAAAGGAGCGGTCAATCCTCGGACGTTTGACCATGGGGCTCATGCTGCTCGGACTGGGAACCCTGGCCGTTCTCGACAACGTGCCCGCTATCCCCATCGATCCTGCGCCGCGTCACTACATGGCCCTGGCAGTCACCATCCTCGGCGTTGGGCTCCTGGTCGGTGCTTTCGCCGGACGGGCACGATGGCTGATACTCGTCGGAGCGGTTCTCATCCCCACCCTGTTCCTCTCCCCCGTCTTCGAATGGGATTGGAACTCAGAAACGTTCGACGTGTTGGTCGAACCTGACACATTCACCGATGTAGAGGAGTTCTACAGCATCGACGTTGGCAATCTGGTGATCGATCTGAGAGGCCTTCCCTGGGATGGTGAGACGATCAACATCACAGCAGACGTCGACATCGGAAACATCGAGATTCGGACTCCCCAAGACGTCGGAATCGTCGGTGAAGCCACCGTCAATATCGGTCGGGTCGGTGCGCCCGGTCGGGAGTCCACAGGTCTGGGCAATCCAGGTTTGGACTTCGACGAGACCGGCACAGAAGGAACTTTGATCCTCGAAGCTCATGTTGACGTCGGCAACATCGACATCAACCGCTAAGGAATGGAATCATCATGAAGACACACAAATTCGACGGAGTCTCCCTCTTCTCGGGACTCATGATCACCGGGATTGGGCTGATATTTCTCATCTCTAACGACCCGAGCGACATCGTGGGCACCATCAGCAAACTTGGTACCTGGTTCTGGCCGGTCCTCTTTGTTGTCATCGGGATAGCGATCTTGATCCCGGTCCTGACACCTGAGAAGAAGCCGGAGCAGGTCGAGTCGGAGACCGACTAGACCTCTTGGGTCTGTGGGCGGAGTGCCCGGTAGAAGATACGGAAGGCGACAAACAGCACCAGGAAGCCGAACATGAGCGACAGGGTGTGACCCTCGACTCCCAAGGCAAGTTGTGAACCGATCAGAGACCCGATCACACCACCCACGCCAACAACGAGTCCGTCCTTGAGGCGGACTCGTTTGTTCTTGAGGTTGACGATTGTTCCGGCAATAGCGGTGAAAACGATCGCCACCAGCGACGTTCCCTGAGCTTCGTGCTGAGAAAGGCCCAGCAGCAACAAAGTCGACGGCACGATCACCACTCCCCCGCCGATACCCGCCAGGCCGGCGAAGAACCCTGCAACGAGGCCGATCCCAATGGCAACAACAACCTGGGTCAAGTCACCGAACCCAGCTGCACCTGGCAGCGGATTCGCTCCACCGATCATGCGAAGCCCTGCCACCAGAAGAACGATGCCAAAGATGATCGTCAGAGTCCGTGGGCTCGTCCGATGCATGACTGATGCCCCCAACACCGAACCAACAATCCCTCCCATGCCAATGACGACTCCGATGCCAAGAGCCAGCTCATCCGACATTCCGAATGAGACAGCACCGGCCGCCGCAATGAGAACGATGGCCGCAAGAGACGTCGCGTGGGAGCGGTGCTGATCGAAGCCAACCGCCACGAGGAGAGGCACCATGACGATCCCGCCGCCAAGTCCCAGTCCTCCTCCAATAAACCCGGCCGCCAATCCAATAAGGACGAGCTTCCAGGGTTCAGTTTTTGCGTGCTGGTTCAAGGCGAGTCAGCCTAGGACCGTGGTTAGATTCCATCTCCGATGCCACAAACGCACTGAACAAGCGAGCTCGGCTACCTGGCGGGCTCGGACTCGGCGCGGACATTGCTCAACGCTGTCGTGATGAGAACAGCGGCGATTGCAGTGACCAGCGCCTGTGATGACATGAAGTCGAGCAACCCCAGGGCCAGAACGACGACAGCAGCCAGCAACCGGCTATACCCAACAGAGTTATGAAGCTTGTAGGTCTCCGGTGATCCTGAGGCAAAGTGTGTCAACGCCACAAAGGTGACAGCGAAGGAGGTCCCGCCCACCAGCAGCCATCTCTCGAAATCAGCGAACGCCCCGTGTCCTGCCTCTGAGATGGCGTGCTCGAGTCCAATCGCCACGATGCCGAGACCGGCGGCTATGCCGAAGTGGGAGTAGATCCAGACCGTTGGCCTCCAAGTCCGTCGTGTCGTCGCCTCGCGTCTGACCACGTTGCCTTCGACATTGTCGAAGTAAAGCCACCAGATAGCCGTCGCCGTCGCCAGAGCCATGATGGCGGTGAAGGTAGATTCGACTCCCCATTCGACGTGCTCAAGGCCGACGACCGTGGCAGCGATCGACTCGCCGAGAACAAGGATGGTGAACAGTCCAAACCGCTCCGGGAGATGGGATACGTCCAAAGGCACCCGGGCCTGCTGTCGACGCATCACCCATGGCGTGGCCAGGTCAACCGAAAGGGCCAACGCCCAGAGGACATACCGGCCCGGTTCGGGAGTGAATATCGAAGCCGTCCAGATCAGGGCACCTAGACCGAAGCCCACCAGGTAACCGCTGACGAGATCCCGGGTCTCGGACACGTGAACACGAGCGCGCCAATACATCACCAGGAGTGTCAGACGAGAAACCGTGTACCCGACAGCAAAGGCCACGGTGCTCATGGCGGGCCCGCTAGACAACGAGGCTGCAATCACGGCTACTGCCACCAGTTGCACCGTCGCCAGAAGTCGATAAACGAGATCGTCGGTGTCGTAGCGGTCGGCGTAGAAGGTGTGACTGGCCCAGAGCCACCAGATGAGAGCGAAAAGCCCCAGATACGAAAAGATCCCCTCCCAATCCTGCACCGTTTGCAGCCGGCCACCGAGGACAGCAACGGCGACTACGAAAGCAAGGTCGTAGAACAGCTCGAGCCAGGTTGCAGTCCTGTCGGACTCTCCGAGGACCGTGCGTAGCTGAGGTGGGCGGAGACTCTTCACGACGGGAGGATCCTCAGGACTTTCATGGCCGGGAGCGACGCAAGCTAGCCGTCTCAGTCTCTGCGGATGCACCTGAAGCCGAGGTGGCTGGTGCTGGTGTCGATCATCTCCGGCTGTCGTGCTGCAGGCCGGTACCTGAAGCAGTACTGGATCGTGCACAGGTGTGACCCACCCTTGATGACCTTCCGAGGAATCCGAATCTCGGGTTGAGCGAGATCCATGCTGCTCTCACGGGTACCACCCCTCATCCCAACAGGTGCGCAGCAGGAGTCCTCGACCTGCTCCGCGTTACGGTCGATGTACCAGTCGTCGGTCCACTCCCAGACGTTGCCGGCCATGTCGAAGAGCCCGTATCCGTTGGACCCATAACTCCCCACGGGACTGGTCCTGGTCCAGCCATCCAGTTCCGAATTCTCAAAAGGAAACCGCCCCTGCCATGTGTTGGCCCTCGGATCAGTCTCCTGAGAATCTTCGTCACCCCAGATGAATTCCGCTCCATCGAGGCCGCCACGAGCGGCGTACTCCCATTCGGCTTCTGCCGCCAGGGTCTTGCCCGCCCACTCCGCATACGCGACGGCATCGGCGTGAGCGATGTGAACAACGGGGTGGTCGTCGAGGCCTTCGTTTGAGGATTGGGGACCTGTCGGGCACCTCCAGTCGGCGCCAGGGACCCATCTCCACCAGTTCCGGTGGTCGGTAAGGCTGACCGGGCCTTCGGTCATCATGAACACCAGGGAGCCAGGAACCAGATCCTCTTCGCTGGCGCCGGGATGCTGATCGGCATCAGGAGCGATTTCGGCACCTGTCACGTGATTCGTCTCGTCGACGAATGCCGCGAATTCGGCGTTGGTCACCGGCCCCGGGTCGATCCAGAATCCAGGGACCTCGACACGTCTGACCGGCCCTTCATCGGGGTAGTGATTCTCAGACCCCATGCCAAAGTCACCGCCGAGAATCCAGACCATCTCCTCATTCATCAGCTATCTCCAACTCAATTGCCCAAAACCCGGTGGAATGACTGACTGCGCGCCCGACACGCCCAGGTCGATGAGGCTCGGGTGAGGAGGAACTCTTGCGCGATGAGGATTCGGCTCCAACCTCCAGGCCGACACCGGGACCACCGCGCCCGGCAATGCCAAGCCGCCGTCAGTCACGCATCAGCCAGGCAACAGCCTCCTTCTCCTGATCGACATAGGCATCGCCACTAACGTCGATCACCACTCTTTCGATCTCACCACCCCTGAACTCGAAGGGTGCCGCATAGTCGGGTGAAACGGGTGAAGCGGAGTCCCGTCCAACGCTGAGCCCATCTCCGGTCAGGGCGAAAAACCCTGGCTGGGTGCGAATCTCTGCTTTCCCCACAGGCTCGGTGTCGATGTACAGAGTGACAGTGCCCAGTGCGCTACCGGTGACCGGGTCGTCTCCGGTCTTCTTGAACTCGGCGACCAATAGGTGCTTGCCGGTCTCGACAGGACGGTCTGAGGTGACTTTCTGATGCTCCTCGGCCAACCAGTTGTACATGTAGTGGAGATGACCATCCTGCAAATACAACACGTGGCCGCCCCCGGTACCGCCGTGGGCGAACAAGACTCCCTCGGCTCCGTCACCAGTGACGACACCCGCGGCGATGGTGTACGAGCGTCTGCGCACGTTTACCGCCACCGATTCTGGGACATCGGCACTGTTCGGGTAATAGACGTACCGGTTGCGGGGCTTGCTCGGTTGGGGGCGATCGGAGGCAAAGATCTCAGCGGCCGTACGGTCGTCGAGAGGAAGCCCGTCGTACTTGCCCGCGTTGAAAAACCACAGCCCTTTCAGCTCTTCCAGCTTCTCCGGATACTTCGAGGCAAGGTTCTTCGACTGCGTCCGGTCCTCGGCAAGGTGATAGAGCTCCCACTCGTCTTTGTCGAAGCCCGACCATCCCGATAGTGGTGGGTGCACCGTGTTGGCCAACCAGCCCTTGTGGTAGATGGCGCGTTGGCCGAGCATCGAATAGAACTGTGTCTCTCTTTCAGGTGCGTCCGGATTCGTGAACGACTCGGCAAAGCTCTCTCCTTCGATCGGGCTTTGGGTATAACCCTTGAGCACCGAAGGAGGGGTGACCCCGAGCATTTCGTACAACGTGGGTACGACATCGACGGCGTGGGTGTACTGATGACGGATCTCCCCTCGAGCTTCGATGCCCGCGGGCCATGCGACGAGACAGATGTCTGCGGTGCCTCCCTCGTATCCGGAAAAACGCTTCCAGTAGGGGAACGGTGTGTCGAGCGCCCAGGCCCATCCGGTGTTGTAGTGGTTGTAGGTAGTCGGATCGCCGAGATTGCCCAGATGTTTCATGTTCTCTTCGATGGTGTCGGGGACACCGTTGAAGAAGCGGTTCTCGTTGTAGGTGCCGTTGGGTCCACCTTCCCCGCTAGAGCCGTTGTCCGAGACCACAACGATGATGGTGTTGTCCAACTGTTCCGACTCCTCGAGATAGTCGAGAAACCGCCCGATCTGATAGTCGGTGTAGGAGATGAAGCCGGCGAACACCTCGGCCATCCTGCTGAAGAGCTTCTTCTCGTCATCACTCAGCGAGTCCCACGGCTTGACGAAGTCCAACTGGGGCCACGGTTGACCCTCAGGGCCGGTTATCCCGTCGGGCTCACCATGTGGGTTGATCGGCGACAGGTCGGTGTCCTCGGGAAGGAGACCCATCTCCTTCTGGCGGGCCAGGATCGTCTCCCGGATCGCCTCATAGCCCTGATCGAACTTGCCCTCGTACTTGTCGGCCCACTCCTTGGCCACGTGGTGAGGGGCGTGGCCGGCTCCCGGGCAGAAATACATGAACCACGGTTTGTCCGGGGCGACGGTCTTCGAGTCGCGGACGAACCTCATCGCCTGATCGACCAGGTCGGCTGAGAGGTGATAGCCCTCCTCCGGGGTAGCGGGCGCCTCGATGGGATGGTTGTCGTAGACCAGATCGGGGTACCACTGATTGGTTTCACCCCCAAGGAACCCATAGAAGCGCTCAAAGCCTCGTCCCAAAGGCCAGCGACCCTTCCAGCTGGAGAGATCGGTCTCCTCTCCTGGGGTCAGGTGCCATTTCCCGACGGCGTAGGTGTTCCAACCCCTTTCGTTGAGAACCTCGGATATCAAGCCGTTCTCGAACGGAATCCGTGCCGAGAAGCCAGGAAACCCGGCTGAGGCCTCGGTGATAGCGGCCATGTTGTTGCTCGTGGCGTTGCGCCCATTGAGAAGGCTGGAGCGTGTTGGGGAGCAGAGGGCCGTGGTGTGGAAGTTCGAGTAACGGATTCCGCTCTCGGCGATGCGTCGCATGGAGGGTGTGTCAATGGGGCCGCCCATGACGTCCAGGGCGGCGTACCCCACGTCGTCCCAGACGATCATCAAAACATTCGGAGCACCCTCAGGAGCCTGGGGTTGCAGGTAGGGGGTCCAGTCTTCGACAGAGTCGCGGATGTCGACGTTGACAACGCCATTGAACTCTGTGGCCATGTTTGACTCCTTGGGTCAATCGATGAGTGCTGGCGGGCGACGTTAGTCGGACGTCAGATTTCGCGTATCAGGTCCATATCAGCGCGATAGACCTTGACCCACCGGTGGACGTTGAAGGTCTCGGGTCGACCGGTGGCGAGGCGAAACCTATGGGCCGAACGTGACGTCGTGATCGCGAGGAACGATTGCCATGTAAATGGAGCCCTCCGGGATGCCGAATGGACTCCCTCCCCCGTCAAGAAAGACAAATGGATCTTTCTGCGCCGAACGAGACCAGGTGGCCTCGAAAAAGTCGCCGTTGCGGAAGACCAGGAGATCTTCGCTGCCGATCACATCGAAGGTCGATACCGGAGCTCCGTTCGAATCCTCGTACCCTGCACTTCGCTCCGCCACGAACATCACGATCACCGTCTCGTGAACCAGGAGGCTGGATTGACCTTCCAGGGAGTCAAGAACCACGAACGGCTCCCCGGACTCATACCGGGTGTAGGCACCGTCTTCGAATCGGAACTCCACTGACCCGATCGGCAGCTCGACCACTGATGCCTGTCCGGTCGCCTCAGGCAACTCACCGGCCGGGAGACCAATCACATCACTCTCCGATCCTGCGATGAGGGGCATCAGCACGTCGAGATCGAGGAAGGTGTCGTGGGGTAATTCCCTGCCGCCGGACACGAAAAGTTCGAAAGCGCCGGGGTCTATGTGTTGGATCCCGGTTGCCGTCAAGGCCTGGGGGTAAGTGTTCGAACAGTGTCGCTCCTTCCACTCGCATCGGGCAAACAGGGTGGCATCCACCACTGCCACACGGAATGGGAACCAACCAGCGGACTCAATCAGCTCAACCGGCGTCTCGCCGCCTGACAGGATGCGGGCCACACAGCCCACATCATCCCTCCCAGCCGGTTATGGGCAGGGATGTTGGGTCGAATAGGGTCGGGGCTACGGTGGTCGCGCGTACGTTGAATGCGTACGACGCCCGCTCCGTCTCTCTTTTCCGCCTAGGGGAGCCACCCGCAGGACATGCAGGGTCTCGTTGATCGCCGAAGTGGATCAGTTCCCAGCCGGCCAGGCGCGGCGTGGGTTCTTGGCGGTTTGAAGCTCGGAAGGAGCGCCAATGTCCAACAACCTGTATATGAGGAATCTCACGTTCAACACCAACAGCTCAGATTTGGAGTCGCTGTACGCTGCTCACGGTGAAGTCAGCAAGGCGCAAGTGATCACAGATCGTGACAGTGGCAGATCACGGGGATTCGGGTTTGTGGAAATGGCAACTGCTGAGGGTGCCCAAGCGGCGATAGGTGCTCTCAATGGGCAAAACGTTGATAGCCGTCAGCTCGCCGTCAATGTCGCCAAAGAACGGTCCCGTTGACCCCGAAACCCAGTGGTGTAAAAAACGTCAAGCCTCGATGCGGAGGATGCGGGCACCCTCATCAGGAGCATCGACGTGGCATGCGGTGCTCGGTGCCGAGGTGCCCGTGCACCGAATACCAAACTCCAGACCCTCAAACGGGCAGCCGCAAGCGATCAAACTAGTGAACCTGTGATCCAAGGATCGACGTGACTTATGAATCGTGACACGGTTGCTCGCCAGCCAACCCGTCTCGACGTTTGAAGCAAAGGAGCATTGTGGAGACTGACCAGGAGAGAGCGGAGCGTTACGAGCGCGAGCGTAAGGAGAATCACGAGCGCCACGAGCGAGAACGCAAAGAGGCAGCCGAGAAAGCCGAACGTAGACGGGTCGATCGACATGATCAACACGCCCGTGAGCCGAATGAGGAAACCGATGACCGAGCCGAGTGACCGATTGGCTCGAAGGGATCTCAATCGCCTCCAGGAATAGGAAATGGACCTGCCCTCCTCTTTGCGTCTGAGAGGCGGCGAGGCCCAAAGATTCCTATCCGAGTTGTTTGCCTCCGTGTTTAACGTCGCCGGAAGCGTCACGACGTGAACCTCATGGTATCGATCTTCCACACATAACGCCACTTATGCGTGCCGGGCCAGAGGTTCATAATGCCGGTTAGCGCCTCCTGTCTGGCCGGTCTATGTGTGGCCTCATGTCCGTACAGATCGCTGAGCCTCTTCAACGAGCTCGGGATCCTGCGACAGTCCACTTGTTGACGGGACCACCGCACATTGGAAGATCGGCCACCCACGAGCGGGACTCACCAAAGAGCAGCCAGATCCGCCGAAGCGGAGAACAACTGGCCACGGAACTCCGGTTAGGTGCGAGCCAACCGCTCCTCGGCGGCGTGGGCAAGATCGTCGAGCATCGCTTTCGCTCCCTTGGGGAGACGTGATTCGAGTCGTTTACTCAGAAAGCCCTTGGCGATGCCACCCTTCGGCTCGACTTCCGAGCTGAAAGAGAGTTCGGTCTCGTTCTCGCCTAGCGGCTTGACGGTGAAGGTGGAGAGTGTTCCTTTGATCGGCATCCCGCTGAGGTCATAAAGCTCGATCACCATCTTCTCCTGAGGCACGTACTCCAGGATCCTCTCGTTGGTGGAACCGAACGGTGCGAGGTCACACTGCCGGACCGCACCGACTCCGGTTGTGTTGTCGCTGGCTAGCGTGCTTGTTTTCACCTGGTCGGTGTAGTCCGCGACGTTCTCGAAGTCGTCCAGGATTTCCCAAACGACGCTGGCCGGGGCCTTTGCGACGGTCTTGGCTTCGACGTGCACTGTCATGGTTGCTGCCTTCCGTTGTTGACTGATCGGTATATAATATAGACAGTAAGTTACCAGTCAGTCAAGAACAAGGAAATCAATGGCCAGGCCAAGAGAATTCGACATCGACGAAGCGATCCAGAAGGTCACCGACGTCTTCTGGGCGAAGGGGTACGAAACGACTTCGGTCTCCGATCTCGAGGAGGCGACTGGTCTCGCCCGACCCCGGCTCTATGCCGCCTTCGGGTCCAAGCAGGACATGCTCCACAAGTCGATCGACTTCTACCTGTCAAACGAGATAGAGCGCGTACTCCAGATGGTCGAAGGTGGCGGCGTCGAAGGCATCTCTGATTGGTTCCGGAGATTTGGTGTGGTCCGTGAGCGGCTCCCCGAGCGTGCCCAAATGGGTTGTCTCATGGTCAACACGATGGTCGAGTTAGGGGACACAGACCAAGAGGTCAAGGCGCTGGGCGATCGCTACCTTGAACGAGTTGCGAGTGTGTTCCGAACCGCCCTCGAGACCTCGGCAGCCCGTGGCGAGCTCGAAGGCGATATCGAGGAGCGCATCGATCTGGCCACCCTTCTTCTGATGGGCTTGTTCGTCTCGGTGCGGAGCGGGACAGATCTTGCCAGGGTTCAGCGGCTCAGCCGTGCGGCCGCCGATCAAGTTGATTCGTGGAGGACTGCCTCCGCTGCATAGGTGGGGAGGGTCGCAACTCGACAACGCCGCACCGCACATAACGGCACTTATGCGTGGTCGGTGAGGGATGCATAATGCCGGTTATGCGTGGGGGCTAGGTAACGAGGTGTTCCTGTAAGAAGCTCTGTTGGGTGCTAGCGGATAGTTCGTATTCGCGGGTGTCGGGATACAACACCCCGAAGTGACCGCCATCAACGGTGAGCAGCTGTTTTGGTTCGCTGGCAGTTGCGAAAACGTCCCGTGCGACGTCAGCGTCGCTTTCCTCGTCCTCTCTCGCTACGACCATCAGGATGGGTGCGCTGATGTGAGGAATGCAGACCTGGGCGTCGAAAGGGGCCGGTGCTGTCAGACGGGCGAGCGTGGCTTGGTTTTTCCATCCGGTTCCGAAGCTCCCTCCACTCTCAATGAACCAACGAAATGCGGTGAGAGTCTGCACCAACGATGGGCTGTGCAGTTGGTCAGCGGAAACAACAGGAAGTGGCCCAACGACCGTTCGATCGAGGGAATCGAGGTCGGTGTTCAACACCGTCTCCCCGATCTTATTGAAGACGGTGCCGTCCGGATCCGGCGGAGACAACTCTTCTCCGAAGGCCGGGACCAGCAACACGACGGCGGCAATCGTGGGATCGGCGGCGGCAACGACAGAGGCAACTGCGGTGCTTGAACTCACGCCCCAAATACCCACACGGTTCCGGTCCACCTGGTCCAGGCTGCGAAGGAATTCGACCGCCGACCGGTAGTCGCGTGCCTGATTCCAAGCGTTGATTTCATGTCGAGGTTCGCCCTCGCTGGGGCCAAACCCCCGGTAGTCGAAGAGGAATACAGCCACGCCTATCGCGGCGATGGCCCTTGCGTAGCGTTCGAAAACAGCAAAGTGGCTGGTCGCAGAGAATCCAGGAGCCATCACGATTCCTGGACTCGGGTTCTTACCGTCGGGGGTGAAGAGTCGTCCGCGGAGAACGCTGTCCTCGGAGGTGAATTCAACGCCGGAAACGAGTTGTGCACTTTTCGACATATCCGGTTGACCATACGATCGTCTCGCCACGAGCGGGCACCAGACAGCGCAGCACTTATCTACGCCTAGGTCAGCAGTCCATCGTGCGTGGCCGGTTCTCTATATGGTCTGGCGAAACCGTGAGGAGTTTAATGTTCTCGGAAAAGGTCAGTCGCCGGCTTGACGACGAGGTAGTGATCTGGATGACCACAGTGGCCGCTGGAGGAAAGCCGCAGACCTCAGTCGTGTGGTACTGGTGGGATGGCTCGGAGTTTCTTATCTACAGCCTCGACCCTGCGGCCCGACTGCGGAACCTCGCAGACAATCCCCATGTGTCTTTGAATCTCGATGGAAACGGGAGAGGCGGCGATGTGGTCACGATCGAAGGTGTTGCTTCGCTTGACCCGGCAGCGCCGACGGCTGCCGAAATGGAGGATTATGTGGCTAAGTACCGCCACCGCATGGACCGCGGTTGGGGCGGACCCGAGGGATTCGCGGAGAAATACCCGACAGCGATTCGAATTCGACCCACTCGGGTGCGGTCATGGTGATCTGAACTCCTATCAACCCGGGCTGGTTCGGCTGACAACACCCGCCCATAACGGCTGTGGTCTCTGGGGGTGAATGCAACACCTGTCGGTGAGAGTGTCATCTCTTATCGAAGGAGGTTGTTGTGCCGAGGTTTAGTGAGGCTGAGCGAGTCGTGGTTTGGGATCGGTGGCAGGCTGGTGATGCGAACCGGTTGATTGGTCGTGATCTGGGGCGGTCAGCGGCTTCGATCCG